>Ga0224723_1001577_pt1 | contig 13562 bp, 9 predicted proteins | sample Balambano_FR2_Me_FD_161647 | JGI IMG/M metagenome (GOLD analysis project Ga0224723, IMG submission 161647) | Freshwater sediment microbial communities from Lake Towuti, South Sulawesi, Indonesia - Balambano_FR2_MetaG | ecosystem: Environmental > Aquatic > Freshwater > Lake > Sediment | place...
CGCGAGGTGCTCGATACGCTCCAGAGCGGTTGGATTACCTCGGGTCCGAAGGTGCTGGCATTAGAAAAACTGGTGGCGCAGCAAAATGACCTCGCATACGTGGCATGCTGCAACTCGGCAACTTCAGGTTTGATGTTGCTGCTGCACTGGTTTGGCATTACGCGTGGCGATGAAGTGGTTATTCCGGCTTATACCTATGCCGCCACCGCTTTGGCTGTGATGCACTTGGGAGCCACCCCGGTGATGGTGGATTGTGGCAGCGATTTCAATATTGACATCGCCAAAATCAAAGAAAAAATCACCTCGCGAACCAAAGCCATCGTGCCAGTTGATATAGCCGGATGGCCGTGCGACTATCAGCAACTCCTTGAGCTGGTAAACGCGCAGGATATCAAAGCAAAATTTAGTCCGGCAACTGAAAATCAAAGGATGCTTGGCCGCATCATGGTGTTAAGCGATGCCGCACACTCGATCGGTGCCGCTTACAGAAGCAAACCGGTGGCTCAATGGGCTGACTTCACCGTGTTTTCATTCCATGCCGTAAAAAATGTTACCACAGCCGAAGGCGGTGCCATCTGTATCAACCTGCCGCGGCCTTTCAATGTAGAGCAGGTATACAAAACACTGAAGCTGTGGTCGCTCAACGGCCAAACCAAAGATGCCCTCGCCAAAACAAACGGGGCGGGATGGAAGTACGACATCGTCTATCCCGGTTTTAAGATGAACATGCCCGATGTGTGTGCTGCCATTGGGTTGGCGCAACTACGTCAATATCCCCACAAGTTGCGGGTGGAGCGCAAGCGGGTATTTCAAACTTATGTCGATCTGTTTTCCGAGCATGCATGGGCTGAGACACCGCCTGCCGATAGCGATGAAAAATTTTCGTCTGCCCATTTGTTTGCCTTGCGCATTCGCGGGATACGAGAGGCCCAGCGCGACAGCATGATTGAGAAAATCACGGAATTGGGCGTGTCGGTTAACGTACATTTTCAACCTTTACCGCTGCTCTCCGCTTTTAGGGAGCGCGGCTACCAGATCGAAAACTACCCGGTTGCGCTGGATAACTACGCGCGTGAAATCTCTTTGCCGATCTATCCGGAGCTGACAGACGATCAGGTGAAGTATGTGGTAACAGCCGTAGTGCAGGCTTATCATTCTGTAATTCAGCATGGTTAAGCGCGCGATGGATATCGTTTTCGCTGCGCTCGGGCTGGCAGTACTTTCTCCTTTCTTTTTGCTGATCTGCATTTTTATTGTTCTTGATTCACCCGGGCGCCCATTTTACCTGCAGGAGCGCATCGGCCGGAATTTTATACCCTTTCGCCTCATCAAGTTCCGAACCATGCGCACCGGGGCCGACCGGCTCAATAGTATTACAGTAGGCGCACGCGATCCGCGCATTACCCGGGTGGGATATTGGTTAAGGCGGTTTAAGATTGACGAGCTGCCACAATTGGTCAACGTGCTGGTGGGCAACATGAGCCTGGTGGGCCCGCGCCCGGAGTTAAAAAAATTTGTAGACCTCTACACGCCTGCACAACAACGCGTGCTCTCCATAAAGCCGGGCATTACCGATTTTGCTTCTATTCAATTCAGAAATGAAAATGAGTTGTTGGAAGGCAAGCCCGACCCCATTGGGTATTATACAAATGAAATTATGCCCGCCAAGTTGCAGCTTAACCTTCGCTACCTGGAATCACAATCCATCGCCCTTGACATGCGCATCATCTTTTCTACGTTGTTTCTCATTTTCAAAAAGTAACTTTGAGCTATGGGGACTTTCTACCGGTCGTCCGGCAAGCGCTCGCTTGATCTTGTGCTGATCGTCTGCTTGTCAGCATTTCTCTTTCTCCCCTTCGTTCTTATTGTCGCGCTGTATCTGCTCTCGGGCCATTCTTCCGTTTTCTTTGCGCATATGCGTTCCGGCTACCGGGGTAAACCTTTTCAGTTGATCAAATTTAAAACGCTGGCGTCATCCCCCGGTGCGCACCCTCAACCCTTGTTTTGGCTGGCCCCGTTCCTCCGCTATACCGGGCTGGATGAGCTCCCGCAACTTTGGAATGTAGTGAAAGGCGAGATGTCGCTGGTCGGCCCCCGGCCTTTACCGATTACTTATTTTGCGCTGATGAGCGATGAACAAAAGAAGCGATATGAAGTCAAGCCGGGTATTACGGGTTGGGCGCAGGTAAACGGCCGCCACCAGATTTCGTGGCAACAAAAGTTTGAACTTGATGCTTACTATGTTCAACATTGCTCTGTGCTGCTTGATTTGAAAATTCTGCTACGAACAATCGGTTTGCTGGCAATGCCGCGGCCTGATATATCTTTGCAAGAAAAGCCCTTTGCAGGTAATGAATAACCTTGCTATTTACGGAGCTGGTGGTCTTGGTCGCGAAGCGCTCGTGCTACTGCAGCAAGTCAACGCGCAGCAACCGCGTTGGCACGTACTTGGCTTTTTTGACGATGGAAAATCGAAGGGCGATTGGATAGAAGGTTTACCGGTGCTGGGCGGGTTGCATGATGTTAACGCCTGGAAGGATACCCTTGCCTTGTGTGTGGCTATTGGCGAGCCTCTGATGCGAAACAAAATAGTCGGTAACATTACTAACCCGCTGATACATTTTCCAACGTTGATCCATCCGGCTTGTAACGCGGGCATCAGCAATGTAATAGGCCAAGGCAGCGTGCTTTGCAGCGGTGTTCAGCTCACATTAAAAATCACCATTGGCGAGTTTGTCTGGGTTAATCTCAACGCCACGGTCGGTCACGATGTACGCATCGGAAATTTTACCTCGTTAATGCCTGCCGTAAACCTGTCGGGTAACGTAGCCATTGGTGATGAGTGCTATCTTGGCGTGGGGGCGTCCGTGTTGCAAAACCTGGTCATAGGTGAGCGCTCGGTAATAGGTGCCGGGGCCGTGGTGACCCGTAGTTTTCCTGCCCTATCTAAGTTGGTGGGCGTTCCGGCTAAGCCTGTAACGGCATGATCGCGGCCTTGCAAAAACCAGCGATTCGTTTTTTTGCAACTTTTGTGGGATGTTATCTGTTGCTTAACACCGTTTATGGTCTGTGGATCACCAGTATGGAGCCAGCCCCCGATGGCATGACCGTGTGGGTGGCAAGGCAAACGTCTGCAGTTGTCAATGCTTTGGGCGCAGCATCGACTGTACAGATAAATACCAACGAGCCCACGGTTTCGCTTCTCCAAAATAAACGCGTCATCATCAATATCTTTGAAGGGTGCAATGGGCTCAATGTCATGGTTGTATTTCTCAGCTTCCTGCTGGCATTTCGCGGAAGTTGGAAATCACTGGCCTGGTTTCTGCCCTTAGGCATCATCGCCATTCATGTCGCTAACCTGGGCCGCGTAGGCTGGTTGTTTCAATTATCGCTTCACCAGCACCGGTACTTCTATTACGTGCATAAGTATTTGTTTACCGCTATCATCTACCTGGTAGTCTTCGCGCTGTGGGTAGTATGGGTTCGTATGGCTAAGCACAAAGACAATAAGGCCACGGCATGAGTAAGGTAAAGCGTTTTTTGCAATGTGCCGTAAGCCTCGCCACGCTGGCCGGTGTGTATATTTTTCAACGCGTTGATGTCATGTCCTTTTTTGTGGCTGCTTTTCAGATGGAAAGGCCATCGCCCGAAGTCATATTTGTGGTACAAAGGGTAGTGCGTTTAATACTAAATGATGCAGCCTGCCTTTTGCTTGTTCACGCACTGTTTCAGAATAGAAATTTTAATGTGCTAGCTGGTGCACTCTTCTTGGTAGAACTGTTTTTTCTGCTTCCCTTGTATCTGGCAGTGAAGTTGTGGACCGAGGGCCCCACAGAAATTTCTTCTCCGCTGTTGTCACAGGTGCATCGACTCGTGGTTAACCCCCTGCTCATGCTCGTGCTCATGTCTGGTTTTGGATATCAACAATGGCTGAAAAGAGATGAAGCCTGAATTCTCTTTGGGATACCATGCCGTGCCAACAGGTGAGTTGGTAACGTTGCTGACAAAGTACCAGGGCGTGCACCACCAGCAGTTGATCAGGGATTTCGAACAAAAGATTGCCGACACGCTGTCGGCCGCGGGCGTGGTCTGTGTCAATTCGGGCACCTCGGCTATTCACTTAGCGTTAAAAGCGTTGGGTGTTTCGCAGGGCGACACGGTAGTGGTGCCAACTTTTACCTATGTAGCCACGGTAAACCCCATCAGGTATCTCGGGGCCGAGCCGGTATTTGTCGATGCTGATCCTTTTTCATGGAATATCGATGTCGCATCTTTGCACGAGGCGTTACGTGCGCTGGCTTCCCGAAATCAATTGCCCAAGGCCATCATCGTAGTACATACCTACGGTCAGGCCAGCGATATGAAAGCCATTATGCAATTGGCTAACGAGTATGGCGTGCCCGTGCTGGAAGATGCGGCCGAATCGATCGGAACGAAGTATGGCGATCAGTTCACCGGTACGCTTGGGAGCATAGGCGTGCTGTCGTTTAACAATAACAAAATTGTAACGGCCTTTGGGGGCGGAGCCGTGATCTCAAACCAACCTGAGGTACTGGGGAAAATTGCATTTTGGGCCAGCCAGTCGCGCTCGACCAACCGTAATTTCTACGAGCACCATGAGGTGGGATACAACTATCGGCTAAGTCCCCTGCAGGCGGCTGTCGGACTGTTGGAGATCGATTTGCTGGAGGCACGCATTGCACAGCGCCATGCAGTCACAAAAGAGTACGAGCGTCTGGGATGGTTAGCGTTGCAGGGGCAATTACCCAACACCCGTCCCAACCACTGGATGATCGGAGCTGAAATCCAAAATATGAACGTCACACCAGACGCTGTTTTGAATAAATTGGATCAGGCTGGCGTGGAGGCCCGAAGGGTGTGGAAGCCCATGCATACACAACCGGCTTTTAGCGGCTGCCAGCACTTTGGAGGCGTCATTTCCGAGGCGCTATTTCAAACCGGACTTTGCTTGCCTTCAGAGCCTCAAGCCGCAAACCGGGCGATGGAGGTACTGCGTACATTTTAGGGTTACAATCGAGGCACCCATTGGATCAAAAACGAAATTCTGTTCGATTATTGCTTATTTTTGAAGTTTAGCGAATAGCTCGATGAAGAAACTTATTTATCTGTTACTGACGGCACTGCCCGCGGGTCTTTTTGCCCAAGCTACAGGCGACTACCGGTCGGCCGGGGCCGGGCCTGCCAATTGGAGTGCGGCTGCATCGTGGGAGCGGTTTAACGGGTCTTCTTGGGTGGCGGCTCCTTCGGCTCCCACGGCCTCAGACGGGGTCATCACGATCAGGGAAAACCAAACTATTACGATACAATCAGGCTCTTCTATTTCGGCCGACCAGATCGTGATTGATGGAACATTACAGGTGCAGGACAATGGCAACCTCACGGTTTCGGGTTCCAATGCGATTACGGTAAATTCCGGTGGAATTCTGGAGAAGCAGGCAACCAACCCCGGCCCGGGCGCGATTACGGGCACCACCACAGCAAACACCATTTTTAATAGCGGGGCTGTGTACATTCACAACTTTACCAACCTGAGTGGCAACCCCGTGGCGGCCACCTGGAACACAGGCTCTGAAATGCGGATAGTAGGCTACACCGGTACAACGACCATATCAGGAGCCAATTGGGGAGGCGCGTTCGCCAACATTCGCTACAACTGTCCCAACCAGGGCAATGGTACCGTTAATTTTGCCGGTTTGCTCACCTCTGTACAAAACCTCTATATTGAAGCTACCACGGCCGGTGCCGGCACAGGGCGGTTTATCTTCAGATCTACGGGCTCCTTAACAACAACCAACATATCCGGCAACCTGGAAGTAAGCGGCAACTCGCGCATGTGGCTAACCACAACGGGCGCGGCTACCGTTAATGTGGGCGGTAATTTTTTGTTTAACCCAACCAACACAAATACCTCGCAGTTGTCGAGTTCAGGTGCAGGCACACTTACTGTGTCGGGTACAGCCACGTTCTCGGCAAATAACTTTACCATGACCAGTGCGGCAGGCGGAACGGGTAACCTGACGGTGAATGGCGGCAATAATCTGGTATTAGAGGGCGGAACATTGGTGGTGTCGGCATCCTCGGCCGTAGGTACCATCACCTTAAACGGTGGTAATTTCAACAACACGGCAGGAGACCTAACCTTGTCGAATACCAGCACGACTTCTGCTGTTGTGCTAAATGGCGGAAATTTCAGCAAAACTTCGACCGGGACGCTCAATTTTTCAAATGGGGCAGGAGGTATCGGTACCATCACCCTCGATGGCGGAAATTTTTCGGCCACCGCAGGCACACTTACCGAAACCAGTTCAGGTTCGGGCAACATCAATTTTATCGGTTCCGCAGCTACGCAAACACTGAGCGTCACAAGCCCTGCCGTGTTTGCCAATACAGTAAACGTAACCGTGGACAAACCGTCCGGTGAGGTTCAGCTCACCTCAGGTGTTACCCTTACCGGTGGGCTGAATCTGACTGCGGAGACATTGAATCTGAATGGCAACGCACTCACGGTGGGTGGCGCTATTACCCGCACCTCGGGCGACATCGGCATCACATCGGCATCTTCATTGACCGTTCAAGGTACAGGTGCCTTGCCGCCAGATTTGATTTTTACCGGTACCAACCTGGGAACCCTGCAACTGAACCGCGCCTCATCAACGCTGACTACCAGCAGTTCATTCACTCTGGCGAGTTTGGTTCTGATTAACGGTACTTTTACCCACACGGGTACCATCACAATGGCGAATAGTGGCCCGGGAAGTGTTGAGCGCAGGGCAAACACGGCTTTGCTCACCAACCCGCTGTCAGGAACCTACCACCTCACTTACAATAATTCCGGTACGATCACTTCAGGTTTTGTGGAATTGCCTGCCTCTCCAACGGTTCTTCAAAACCTCACCAAAACGGGAACCTCCACGGTCACCCTCCCAGCCGCGCTTACGCTGACTATCAATGGTACGCTCACCAACTCGCAGGGTACCCTTACGGGGAATACGGACCAGAATATCACGCTGGCTGGAAATTTCAGCAGTGGCGGCACTGCTACTAACTTTAGTCAAACCGGTTCTACGTTTACTTTCACGGGCGCTTCCGCAGCTATCTCCGGAACCATCGTTCCGCAATTTAACAACCTCACCATTGCCACGGGTGCAACACTTACGCCCACGGGCACAGGCTACCGCGTAAACGGCAACTATCTGGTACAAAACGGTGCAACGGTAAATGCGGGTACGGGCACGGTTACTTTCGGGGGCACCGTTGTCATCACCAACAACGGTACCATGAACCTGAATGCCGTCACAATTAATTCCGGCACCACCATGACCGCCCCTGCCACTACCTTGGGCATTGCCGGCACGTTCACCTCCACGGGTACCTTTAACAATGGGGGAGGAACCATCCTTTTCAACGGAACGTCCAACCTGACGGCTGTAGAGGTCTACAATAACATCACCGTCTCGGGGTCGGTAACCAGCACGGGCAATTTTTCGCAAACCATCAACGGCAATCTGGTAAACAACGGCTCGTTCAGTATTGGCACGGGGGTACTTACCTGGGGGGGAAGCGGCACCCTTTCAGGAACAGGAAATACAATTTCATCCGATTTAAACATAACAGGGTCCTCGTGCACCTACACGTCTTCCGGCAATTTCACCCTGAGCGATGACCTGCTGGGAACGGGTTCGTTCGATGCATCAGGCGGCTTGGGCACCATTATTTTTTCCGGGGCTGGGTCGGCCATCAACGCGGGCACACGGTTGTTCAGAAACCTGAGTGTTACCGGTACGCTCACGCCAAGTGGTTACTCCATTGATGGCGACCTGAACGTAACCGGAACCTTAAATGCCGGCACCGGCACCACTACCTTTGGCAACGCAGGCTCGAGCACGGCCTCGGCTATATCAGGCGCGGGTGCGATTAACTTTTTGAACATAGCCATCAGTAGCGGTCATACCCTTACCTCGTCTCCTAACACCATCAACGTGACCGGAAATTTCACCAACAACGGTTCTTTTGCACACAACTCAGGCACCGTGCAATTCAGCACTGCAGGAACGAAAACAATCTCCGGAAACGGCACCACGTTCAATAATCTTACGGTAGGCAATGGTACCGGCAACACCACGGTTACCAACTCTTTGACACCGCTTAACCTGCGCGGGCGATTAAATATCAATTCAGCCATCGCCAATACCTTTAACACCGGTGGCAGCAGCAACTTTATCTTACTCTCTTCCGGCGATAACCCCACCGTTGACGGCTCTATCGGGCCGATTCCTTCTCCCGCTGTGCTGAATGGGGGCCTAACCGCGCAACGCAGCGTGAGTAGCGAAGGACGTGTTTACCGCTACATTGCCTCACCAGTGGTGGGAGCCACGGTGGCCGATTGGCAAGATGACCTTTTTGTTACGGGTACTTTTACCGGAGCTCACAACGGTTCTACTCCCGGGTGCACCGGATGTACCACCAATCCATCCTCTTTCTTTTATAACGAATCGACTCCCGGGTTTGTGGCTTACCCCACTCCGGCTACGGGATCTAATGCTGATCCGGTTATCAATGGCCGTGGTTACTCGGTCTACTTTCGCCACGACCTCCAAGGCGGCATGATCATCGACTATCCAGGTAACCACCCCCCCACAGCAGGAGTAAGCGTACCGGTGGCGCCTAACATTGGGGGCTTTAGCCTTGCCGGGAACCCATACCCTTCACCTGTTTTGTGGAGCACCACTGGCGTTACCCGAAGCGGTATCTCCGATGTCATCTCCATCCGCGACAACCCGGGAGGAGGCGTGTTTAGAACATTAGACATTACCGCGGGCACTGGTATCATTGCCATAGGACAAGCGTTTTGGGTGGAAACCACAGGAGCCAGTCCATCCCTCACTTTCTCGGAAGCTGCGAAGACGGCAAGCCAGGGCAATTTTTACCGTGAAGACCTGCCGCTAAAAGATGAGGTTACTATTTTTTTAAAGAAGACAACCAACAATATTACCGATGGTATCGTGGATGAAGCCACCATCAGAATAAAGCCAGGAGGCACACTTGCCTACGATCCTGCTTTGGATGGCGGTAATTCAGGCAATAATGCAATAGCCACGAAAAGCTCAAGCGAGGCTGATGCAACCGTCCAGGTTCATGACTTGTCAGTTGTTTCCACCGATGCTAAAAATCTTGCAGTTCAATCCGTGGAGAGTTTTGGTTGCAGCCAATCGTTTCCGCTTCACCTGAAAGATCTCAAAAATCCGGCCTACGCTTCTCTTGGGATAGCGGCAGAGTCAACAGTTACTTATACTTTTTCGATAAACCCTACCGGTGCGTTAAAGGGCCTTACCTGGAGTTTACACGATAGCGAGACCGGCACAAGCACAAATCTGAGCGATGGCGGTGAGTATGTATTCACAACGTCTACCGATGTACTGGCCAGCCGATTTAGCCTGGTGGTGTCGAGTACACCTATTAACACTGCTACTCAGATTACAGCTTCTTCTGTCAATTGCTCGGGCTCTGATGCCTTCGTCACCATCGCCAATAGCCAGCCTGGCATGACCTACGCGGCAGAAATAAACGGGGTTCTCCAGCCCTTCTATGATCAGGGCAACGGCAACGCCATCAGTTTAAAATTGACACCCGACCAATTAAGTGCTTCCAACACAGTTCGCATAAAGGTCAACTCGGGTTGCGAACAGCAGTTTCTCAGTACCACACTCAATATCGACAAGGCTGAGCTGATTGTTGCGCAGGCTTCAGGCGCTTCTCTTTGTTCGCCAGGCTCGGCTGCGTTGACCGCCAGCGGTGGCGCACCAGGCACCACATACAAATGGTTTGTGTCGGCCACCGCTTCAGAGCCTGTATTTACAGGGGCGGACTTTACCACACCCGTGCTGGCGGAATCGACCAGTTATTTTGTGGCGGCCCTGAACCAGGCCGGCTGCGAGGGCCCGCGCGTAGAAGTGCCGGTTACAATAGGTAATAATGGGGCAGATTTATCGGTTAGTGCATCGGCCGACCAGGTGTGTCCGGGCCAGACCGTGACCCTTACGGCCACCGGAGCACCCCAAGGAGGCTCATACAAGTGGTTTGAAACCGCTACTGCCACCACAGCCCTCTCAACGGATGCGCAGTTTATAACTGCTGCGCTCTACAAACCCACCAAATATTTTGTGGCGAGTGTGGATGCCGGTGGTTGTGAGAGCAACCGCATGGAGGTAACGGCCGATGTAAACAAGTTTTATCCCGTTATTTCCACGGCCTTCACTGAGCCCGTAATTTGTAAAGCTGGCGTTCAGCGCATCACGGCCAGCGATGACGTCAATAGCTCACAGTTCCGCTGGTACGAATCCGAGACAGCAACATCGGTATTGGCAGAAGGTGTAGAATTTACCACGCCCATACTTACTGCTTCTAAAACCTACTATGTGTCAGCGCTGTCGGGCACCGGTTGCGAAAGCGGTCGCGTGCCTGTACTGGTAGAGGTCAACACGGGCGATGCTACCGCTGGCCTCGGGCTAACGGTTCAAAGCACCTGTCAATCGGGCGAGAGTGTCATCAAAGTGAACAATGCCGATCCGATAAAGCAGTACAATTGGTATTCTTCCGCCACGGCAAGTACAAAGTTGGAGGCTACTCCAGAATTTATTACGCCCACGCTCAATGCTACTACCAGCTTTTTCGTGGCGGTAGCGGACGCCTTTGGCTGTGAGGGATCGAAGAAGGAAGTGGTAGTGCAACCCCAAAGTGTGGCCGTTGCTGTGATTGAAGTGGAAGGAAATCGTTTAAAGTCAAACGCGGCAGAGGGCATTCAATGGTTTTTTAACGGAGAGCTACTGCCAGGTGAGGTGCAGCAGACACTTACGCCACAGGTTACAGGTTTATACAGTTTAAGGTTGCGAACGGCCCAGGGGTGCGAGTCGTTTGCCGAGCGCGAATTTACCGTCACCGGCCTTGAAGATGACCTCGCGCGCAGCATACAGGTTTATCCCAATCCAACTTCCGATGAATTTAATATCGCTTACTCGGGGGTTGGAGAAGTTGCGGGTGCGCTACTGGATGGGCAAGGCCGCGCTGTTCAGCAGTTCTCGGTAGAAAGCCAGGCTACCACGGTTGACGTGCGGGCGTTGCAGCCGGGTTTTTATATTTTTCGGTTCAAGTCCGACAAGAATGTTTCTTTCAAAAAAGTAATCATCAGATAAAAGTGAATAAATTTTTTGGTCTGATTGGCTTGATCGTTTTGCTCGCGGCCGCTCCGCTGCACGCACAGCCGGGCGATCCGGGAGGCGACCCTGACGTGCCGATTACCGGCATTGAGTGGCTGCTGGGTGCGGGCGCTTTGTATGGCGCTAAAAAACTGGCGTTCGGCAAAGGCAGAAAACCACGCTGAGGTGCTTTCCCGATTCCTCAATAATCTCAGTATACTGCCGCGTTGGCTCATCATCCTGATCGACCTGGTGATTGTTGGTGTATCCGCCAGTCTGGGCTATCTGTTGCGATTTAATTTTAGTTGGTCTGATATTGCGGTCAACAATTATCGTGTGGGCATCGCCCTGCAGGTGGTCGTGGGCTTGCTATCTATTTTAGTTACCGGCAGCTACAAGGGTATTATCAGGTACACAGGTATTCAGGACGGCATCCGCATCGTTTTTATGCTGGCCGTGCACGCCGTGGTAGTTACCCTTCTCAACTTGCTCTTTTTTTTCAACACCGGCAACAATCTTATCCCGTACTCAGTCATCTTCATTTCGATGTTGTCGGCTTTCCTGTTGCTGTTCAACTACCGGCTGTTGGTAAAATATCTTTTCTCGTACTACCGCAGCCGCATCATGAAGCAAACACGGGTGTTGATTTTTGGAGCAGGTCAAACCGGCATCATTACCCGTCATGTCATCGACTCCACACCGCGCATGAAAATCATGGGTTTTTTGGAGGATAACCCGGCTAAAATCGGCAAGCTGTTGGATGGCGTCCAGATATTCAGTGCCGATGCGCATACGCTCGATACCCTGCTGGACGACTTGAGTATAGATGAAATCGTGATAACCGCGAAGGATATTTCTTTTGACAGGAAAAATGAGCTGGTGGATGTGTGCATCAGAAATCAGGTGCGGGTGCGCTCGATACCGCCTGTGGAGAAGTGGGTAGGGGGTGAGCTAAGCATCAACCAGATCAGAGAAGTTAAGATTGAAGAATTGCTCGGCCGCGAGTCTATCCGGTTGCAAAATCCGTTGGTAGAGGAGTCGCTGCGCGGCAGCCGGGTGCTTATTACAGGGGCAGCGGGCTCCATCGGGTCGGAGCTGGTGCGGCAGGTGAGCCAGGTAAAGCCTGACTGTGTCGTGCTGGTAGACCAGGCCGAGTCGCCATTATATGAAGTGGAGCGTGAGATAAGGTCGGCCGCTCAAATCAGGGCATATACCTACGTTGCTGACATCAACAACAACGACCGGATGGAGCGTATTATGGCTACCCACAAGCCCACGCTGATTTACCATGCTGCCGCTTATAAACACGTGCCCTTAATGGAGGGAAATCCTTCCGAGGCCATTTCGTGCAACATACTCGGTACCAAAAACCTGGCCGACTTAGCGGTAAAATACCAGGTGGAAAAGTTTGTGATGATCTCGACAGACAAAGCCGTTAACCCCACTAATGTGATGGGCTGCTCGAAACGTATAGCCGAAACGTATGTGCAGGCCCTCAACAACCACCAGAAAAAAATAGAAGGCTGGAAAACAGCGTTTGTCACCACCCGGTTTGGCAACGTGCTGGGCTCCAATGGCAGCGTTATCCCTATTTTTAAAAAACAGATCGAAGAGGGCGGGCCTGTAACGGTTACACACCCCGACATTACCCGTTTTTTCATGACCATCCCCGAGGCTTGTCAACTGGTGCTGGAGGCGGGCACCATCGGCAAAGGGGGAGAGGTTTTTATTTTTGACATGGGTAAGTCAGTGAAGATTTTGGATCTGGCTCACAAAATGATCCGCTTGGCGGGGTTAGAGCCCGGCAGGGACATCGAAGTGGTGTTTACCGGCTTGCGCGAAGGAGAGAAACTATATGAAGAGTTGATGACCACGCGTGAGAACACCATGCCTACTCACCATCAGAAAATCCTGATCGCCCGTGAGCCGGAGATGGAGTATGAGGAGGTGAATCGGTATGTAGAGCTGTTCAACGACCTGATTAACGACCGCAACGAACTCAAAATGGTGGCTCTGATGAAAGAACTGGTACCGGAGTACAAGAGCAACTACTCCCGCTACGAGGTGCTCGACAAAAAAGTGCCGGGTTAGAAACGGTGCCGTTTGGCGTAAAGTGCTTGTTTTTATATTTTTATGGGTAAAGGTATGGTTCGAATTGTTCTTGGCTTTGGATTCCTGGTGGTTTCTGTATTCGCGGAAGCCCAGAGTTTCTATGCTCTTCGCCGGGAGCGTTCGCTCATACTGGTAGCCGGCACGGGTACATCTACTTATCTTGGGGAATTGAGCAACCCGGGAGACTACCTCGATGCCAAGCCCACCTTGACGGTGGGGTTGCAGCATAAACTGATC
>Ga0224723_1001578_pt1 | contig 13559 bp, 10 predicted proteins | sample Balambano_FR2_Me_FD_161647 | JGI IMG/M metagenome (GOLD analysis project Ga0224723, IMG submission 161647) | Freshwater sediment microbial communities from Lake Towuti, South Sulawesi, Indonesia - Balambano_FR2_MetaG | ecosystem: Environmental > Aquatic > Freshwater > Lake > Sediment | place...
ATGAAACAGGCGTAACCGGTGTGCGCCTACGCGACACACACACAGGGGCCACTAAAGAGCTTCCCATACAAGGCTTTTTCTTGGCCATCGGCCATAAGCCTAACACCGATTTATTCAAAGGCCAGATTGACATGGACGAAGCCGGTTACATCAAGGTGAAGCCAGGAACCACAAAGACCAACGTTGCAGGCGTGTTTGCCGTAGGCGATGTGGCCGACAAAGTTTATCGGCAGGCCATCACGGCAGCGGGCACCGGCTGCATGGGCGCACTGGATGCCGAAAAGTTTTTGCAGGCAAAAGAAGCGGAAGCGATGCAGGTGCACTGATCGCCAGCGTAATTCTATGAAGCTCGATATTCTCGTATTTGCCGCGCACCCTGACGATGCCGAATTGGGCTGTGGCGGCACGATAGCCAAACACATTGCCCTGGGCATGAAAGTAGGCATCATCGATCTTACACGGGGCGAGTTGGGCACACGCGGCAACCCCCAGTTGCGTGCACAGGAAGCAGCCGCGGCTGCCAGGATTCTGGGGCTCAGCATTCGCGAAAACCTCGAACTGTCCGATGGCTTTTTTCAGAACAGCCCCGACAGCCAACAAGCCCTCATAAAAAAAATACGCCAATACCAGCCCGATATTGTTTTAGCCAATGCCATCACTGACCGTCACCCCGACCACGGCAGGGCCGCCTCGCTGGCTTACGATGCCTGCTTTCTGGCCGGACTTGCTAAAATTGAAACTACCGATGCGCTACAGAACCCGCAAAAGCCCTGGCGCCCCCCGCATATCTATCACTTCCTTCAAAGCGCATATATCAAGCCCGATTTCATTGTAGACATTACCCCATACTGGAACACTAAGATCGAAGCCATCAAAGCCTATAAATCCCAATTTTTTGATTCGGAGAGTGCTGAACCCAGCACCTTCATCTCGCGGCCTGAGTTCATGAAGTTTCTGGAGGCGCGCGCTATTGAGTTGGGTAACATGGCGCAGGTAACCTATGCCGAGGGTTTTACCGTGCACCGCTACCCGGTGGTGGAGAAGCTGACCGACTTGCGGTGATCTGCTACGGGGCAAGCCGCTCCACCGCCCATTGCTTTGAGGGCTGCAGCCGATACACCAGCCGGTCGTGAAGTCGGCTGGGCCTGCCTTGCCAAAACTCCATAGCCACGGGAGTCACCAAAAAGCCGCCCCACTGCTTGGGCTTAGGCAGCTTATCGAGGCCTTTAAATCGGTTTTGTATTTCCTTCACACGCTCTTCTAAAATTTCGCGGCTGCCGATTACCGCGCTTTGAGGCGATGCCCACGCGCTCACCTGACTGCCCAGCGGGCGCGATTGGTAGTAGGCCACCGATTTTTCCTCTGCCACACGCGCAGCAAAGCCCTCCACACGCACCTGGCGCTCCAACTCAGGCCAAAAAAAAGTAAGTGCACACGCTGCATGTTCATCCAACTCCACGCCCTTGCGACTTTGGTAGTTCGTATAAAACACAAAGCCGCCATCTTCAATGCCTTTCAATAAAACAATGCGGCCTGCCGGTCGCCCATCTCTACCCACGGTAGAAAGCGTCATCGCAGTGGGTTCCAGCGCCTGCGCATCTACTGCCTCCTTCAACCATTGCTCAAACTGAACCAGCGGATCGGCCTGCACATCTGTTGTGTTCAGGCTGGCCTGTGTGTACTCTTTTCGCAATTCGCTTATCGATATCATATCTTGAAAATTAATAAAACTATCATTTGCAACTCCGCCAGCCCTGTGCTTTATTTCGAAGTGGATAACAGCAGCGGCAATGGAATTCTTTAAATACAGAACTAAAATTTCGCCAGCTAAGGGAAGGCTGCTCGTATCCGAACCTTACTTGAACGATCCAAACTTTGAGCGCACCATTATTCTCATGTGCGAACACAACGATGAAGGATCTTTTGGTTTTGTCGTCAACAAACCAAGCCAGGCGAAGATTGGTGAAGTGATGGACGACCTGAAAAATGTGGATGCCACCGTATTTATCGGAGGCCCCGTGCAACAAGACACACTGCATTATTTGCACCGCATGGCTACGCTGCCCGATGCCCAGGAAATACGCCCGGGTGTTTACTGGGGCGGCAGCTTTGAGCAACTTCTTACATTAGCCGACACGCGTCAAATTAATCCGGCCGATATAAAATTTTTTCTGGGCTACAGTGGCTGGTCGGCCGGGCAACTTCATACCGAACTGGAACAGGATACATGGATTGTGAGCCAATCTTTTGACGATGAATTGCTTTTTGATATCCAACCCGAGCGCATGTGGCAACGAGCGCTTAAAAACATGGGGGGTAGATTTAGCGTTTATGCTAACTATCCGGCAGACCCACGCATGAATTGATCTAATTTTGTAAATTCAGCCTCTTTTATATTTGATCGCAGTGTATGATGCAAAATGAAAATAACGTGTTGATGATGGAGAATTCAAGTACAAACGCGGATGGGGCAGGAGAACACAATGTATCGATGCTGACTGAGGTGAATGAAAGCGAAACTGATCATACCGTAGTCGACTATTCTCATTTTTCGAAAAATGAATTGGTGGCTGTTATCAAAGAGTTAACGCGCGAAACCGATTTTCGAAAAATCGATGCCGTTCTAAAAGAAGTAAAGTCGTGCTTTGACGAGATACGCAGTAAAGAACGCAGCGAAGCGCTGGAACGCTACCTGGCCGATGGCGGCACCCGCGATGATTTTGACTATCGCCAGCCCGAGGCAGATATTGCCTTCGATGCGCACTACAAACTACTTCGCGATAAGCGCCAGCAGCAGGTAAGAGCCCTCGAAGAGCAGAAATCTGATAACCTTGCCAAAAAAGAGGCGTTGTTAGAGCAACTTCGGGCACTGGTAGATGCCGAAGATACAGAGCACAGCTTTCACCGGTTTAAAGAAATACAGCGCGAATGGAAATCGGTTGGTACGGTGCCCACGGCACAAATCAAACCCCTGTGGGCCAGTTACAGCGCGCTGGTAGACCGTTTCTACGACCACCGTTCTATTTACTTTGAACTGAAAGAACTTGACCGCAAGAAAAATTTAGAGGCCAAAACAGAACTGTGCCTGCGGGCTGAGCGCTTGCTGGCGCTACCCAACATCTACGAGGCGGTGCGCGAACTCAACGAATTGCATCATGAATTTAAGCATGTAGGGCCTGTACCTAAAGACGATCAGGAACCGCTGTGGCAACGATTTAAGGCAGCATCGGATGCCGTGTACGAAAAGCGCGATGCACACCTGCGCGAGCAGCATGAATTACAGAAAAAAAACCTGCACGAAAAATCGCTCCTGGCCGAAGCCGTGCAGACGTTTGCTGCATTTCAATCCGATCGGATAAAAGAGTGGAACCAGAAAACAAAAGAGTTGGCCGAACTGCAGAAAAAATGGGAGACCGTGGGCGTGCTGCCCCACAACAAAGCCAAAACAGTTAACAAGAAATTTTGGTCGGCTTTCAAAACCTTTTATGCCAACAAGAATAGCTTCTTTAAAAAGTTAGATGCCGAACGGAACCAGAACCTGGCTGCCAAGCGTGAATTGATACAGCGCGCTAACGAACTAAAAGACAGTCACGATTGGGAGAAAACATCAACTCAACTGAAAGATTTGCAACGCCAATGGAAAGAGATTGGCCCTGTGCCCGAGAAGTATCGCGACAAAGTGTTTGAGGAATTCAAGCAGGCGTGCGACCACTTCTTTAACCAGCGCAGGGGCGAGCTTGAGAAAGCTGACGCTGCGCAGGAACAAAACAAACTCGATAAGTTGGCCATCTGTGCCGAGATGGAAGCACTGGCTAACGCGAAAACTGCCACACTGGAAACATTAGTGTTGCTGCAAGAGCGCTACCAGGCTATCGGCTTTGTGCCCAAAAACGACTTGAACAAAGTGCGCGAGCGCCACGAAGCTGCGGTAGAAAAACTGCTTTCGTCTATCGCTGGCATCTCGGATGAGCAGCGCGAGCAGGCACGGCTAAAAATCCAGCTTCAAAACCTGGCGGGCAACCCGCAAGCCGACCGTAAAATTTTTCATAAGGAACAAAACATACGCAAAAGCATCAGCAAAGTAGAGAACGACATTGCTGTGCTACGCAACAACCTGGAATTCTTCGGCCGATCGAAAAATGCCGATCAGTTTAAGGCTGATGTGAATGAAAAGATCCGACAGGCCAGCGCGCATTTAGCACAATTGAAAACGCAGCTCAAAATCCTGAAAACGGTTTAACAATACCGTTGGCAATCTCGCGCCCTTATCTTAGTTTTGCGCTCCTTTTAACAAAAGTAAAGCCTCCTTAGCTCAGCTGGTAGAGCAACTGACTTGTAATCAGTAGGTCGTTGGTTCGATTCCGACAGGGGGCTCGCAAAAGCATCCGCATGGGTGCTTTTTTGTTTCATGCTCGTTGGTTCCTTGCCCGACTGCCTCAGATTGTAAATCATTCAGCAAAATACTTATTTTCTAATACTCTGTAAATCAGATAAGTAAAGATTTGAAAAGTATAGCTACGTTTTTTATTTGCTAAAATTTTTAGTAATACTAAATTTGACTACTGTTCTCCGGTGGTCAGCTCACAATCCGATATCGTTCATCAACTTCGGCACGACTTGTTGCGCCTACAGGGCTTTGTGCCCGCGCGCCATGTTCTGCCGACTATTGACTTAGGTCCTATCAACAGGGCATTTCCCCAACACGTATTCCCCACCGCGGCTGTGCATGAGTTTATCTCGGCCACAGCCGAAGAGGTGACAGCAGCCAGCAGCTTTTTATCGGGTTTGCTCTCATCGCTTATGGGTCGTGCAGGCACGGTACTTTGGATCACGGGGCGAACGCATATTTTCCCTCCGGCACTGGCGGCCTTTGGCTTGCAGCCACACCGTTTTTTGTTTCTTCATCCAGCCCATCATGAGCAGGCATTGTGGGCGATGGAAGAAGCGTTGAAGTCGCCCGCGCTCACGGCCGTGGTAGGCGAGTTGCGCGACATCAGTTTTACCGAGTCGAGGCGATTGCAACTGGCCGTTGAGCACAGCCGCGTAATGGGGTTCATCATCAACCGCAGCAAAAAAGCAGGCACCACGGCATGCGTGTCGCGGTGGCGGATTGCGTCATTGCCCAGCATACCCGTAGATGACCTGCCCGGCATCGGCTTTCTGCGATGGCAGGTAGAACTGCTGCGCATTCGCAATGGCAAACCGGGTGCGTGGGAGATACAATGGAGAAACACTCAATTTGTATACGCCAGCGATACGGTTGATCATGTGGCTAACAGCCAACAACTGTCAACAAATAACGAGCAACTATCTGCTAACAACTATCAACTAACCAAGGCCGGATAACCGATGCATAAACGTTTCGTCTCCATCTGGTTCCGGTATTTCGCTACGGATTGGTTTAGTCTACACCAGCCCGAGCGCCAGCAGCGCCCCTTTGTGTTGCGGACGTCTTCGCATGGTCGCCTGATGGTGAGTGCCGCCAATGCACCGGCCGAACAGAGCGGCATATTCAAGAACATGGCCCTGGCCGATGCACGCGCGCTGGTGCCCGACCTGGATGTGGCAGACGATGAGCCCGAAAAGATTCAGCGCGTATTGGGCAAGTTGGCCGAATGGTGCATTCGCTTCACTCCGTGTGTGGCGCTCGACCCACCCGATGGCCTGCTGTTGGACGTGACGGGCTGTGCACACCTATGGGGTGGTGAAGAGCAGTATTTGCACGATATCGTCAGCAAAATCTCGGCACGCGGCTATTGGGTGGGCGCGGCCATGGCCGATACGCCAGGTGCTGCGTGGGCGTTGGCGCGCTATGTTTCACAGCCGGGCGTAGTGCCACCCCGTCAGCATGTTCATGCATTGTTGCCTTTGCCACCACAGGCACTGCGTTTGAACGCTGACATAGCGGAGCGCTTGCACAAGTTGGGGCTGCACCGCATCCAACAGTTTATCAAATTGCCGCGTGCTTCGCTGCGCAAGCGGTTTGGCCTTCCGTTGCTGCAGCAACTGGACAAAGCCACCGGGCAGGAGATGGAGATGCTGGTGCCCATCCAGCCGGTGGAGTCATACCAGGAGCGGCTTCCTTGCCTGGAGCCCATCGTAACAGCCACGGGCATAGAGATAGCTTTGAAGCAATTGCTTGAAAGTCTTTGCCTGCGCCTACAGCAAGAACAAAAGGGCTTGCGTAAGGCGGTGTTTAAAGGCTATCGGGTAGATGGAAAGACAGAACAGATCACCATAGCCACCAGCCGTGCCTCGCATCAAGTCGCTCATCTTTTTAAGTTGTTTGAATTAAGGATGGCTTCCATCGAGCCGGCCTTGGGCATTGATCTCTTTGCGCTAGAAGCACCCGTGGTGGAAGACCTCTTACCGGTACAGGAAAAGATGTGGAAGGCAGGCGCAGGATTAGATGATGAACGGCTGGCGGAGTTGGTGGATAAGCTGGCTACTAAAGTGGGGATCGGAGCCATCCACCGGTATTTGCCGACTGAGCACCATTGGCCCGAGCGTTCATGTACCGAGTCAAGTTCGCTGGCTGAAGAGCCCGCCACAGCCTGGCGCACCGATGTACAACGCCCTCTGTATTTGCTGCCGGTGCCCGAGCGTATCGAGGTAACAGCCCCGATACCGGATTACCCACCCATGTTGTTCCGTCACCGCGAAAAGGTGCACAAAATTGTGAAAGCTGATGGCCCCGAGCGGATTGAGCAAGAATGGTGGCTGCAACAAGGCCAGCACCGCGATTACTACCGTGTGGAAGACGAAGATGGAAGCCGCTATTGGTTATTCCGCCTCGGGCATTATCATGATAAAACATTTCAATGGTTTTTGCATGGATACTTTGGTTGATCGTTGTTGGTTGTTAGTTGTTGGCCCCGCGTAAGGGCTGGCTACCAACAACTATCAACTAACAACTATCAACTATCACTAACAACGAATATCGAAGTGTACTCCGAACTCCAAACCACCTCCACCTTCAGTTTTCTACGAGGGGCATCGCATCCGGAAGAATTGGTGCAGCAGGCAGCCATGCTGGGTTATCAAGCGATTGCCATCACCGACCGCAACACCTTGGCGGGCATTGTACGTGGACACGTGGCGGCCAAAAAGCATAACATCCGATTTATTCCCGCTTGCCGCATCGATTTGTATGATGGCCCCAGTTTGCTGGCATACCCTACCGATATCCATGCCTATGCGCGCCTGTCGAATTTACTAACGATTGGTAACCTGCGCGCGGAAAAAGGCAACTGTGAGTTGTACAAAGCCGATGTGTATGCGCATGCCGAAGGAATTAAGTGGGTGGTTGTTCCCCCGGATTCGCTCAATTCTTCTTTTGCATGTGATGAGTCGTTTGTAAAAAACGTGATGGAATATGCACAAGTGTTGAAACCCAACCTGTTCATTGCGGCCACCCGTACCTATCAGGGCCAGGATGCCAAGCGGCTACACCGCATGTTGCAACTGGCGCAGCAACTTCAGATTTCCATGGTAGCCACCAACGATGTGCACTACCATCATTTCGGACGCAGGGAGTTGCAGGACATCGTAACCTGTGTGCGCGAAAAATGCACGATACACAACGCAGGCTTCCGCCTCCATGCCAATGCCGAGCGATACCTGAAGCCAGTGGAGGAAATGCAGCGCTTGTTCCGGCAGTACCCCGAGGCGCTGGCGCAGGCCCAGGCCATAGCCGATGCCTGCACGTTTTCGCTGGACGAATTGAACTATCAATATCCCAAAGAAATCACCAGCGAGGGGCGCACGCCACAGGAAGAGCTGACCTACCTGACCTGGCGTGGCGCACACGAACGGTTTGGCGAAGCGATTCCCGAAAAGGTGAAGAAGACCATCCAATACGAACTGGATTTTATTGCCGAGATGAACTATGCCGAATATTTTTTAACCGTATACGACATTGTACGCTTTGCGCGCGAATGCCACATCCTTTGCCAGGGCCGGGGCTCGGCCGCCAACTCCACCGTATGTTATTGTCTTGGCATCACCTCGGTGGATCCTGCCAAATTTGATTTGCTCTTTGAACGCTTCCTCTCGGCTGCCCGCAACGAACCACCCGACATAGATGTGGACTTTGAACACGAAAGGAGGGAAGAGGTGATGCAATATATCTATCAGAAATATGGCCGCGACCGTGCCGCGGTAGTGGCCACGGTAACAGAAATGCATCACAAGGGCGCCATCCGCGATGTGGGCAAGGCCATGGGGCTATCCGCAGATACCATCACACGCCTGTCGGGTTTGATCTGGAGCTTTTCGGAAGATGGGTTTGACCGCAAACGGATTCTGTCGCAAGGCATTAACCCCGATGAGCCCACCATTCGCAAAGTATTGGAGCTCACGCAGCAGTATATGGGCTTTCCACGCCAGTTGGGACAACACACGGGTGGCTTTGTGATCACGCAAGGCAAACTATCGGATCTGTGCCCCATCATCAATGCCCGCATGGAAGACCGCACCAACATCGAGTGGAACAAAGACGACATCGAGGCCTTAAAGTTTTTGAAGATAGATGTACTGGCACTGGGCATGCTTACGTGCATACGCAAAGGATTTGATCTGGCAAAAAAGCACTATGGGCGGGAGTTGACGCTGGCCAACATTCCGCAAGACGACCCGGCTGTGTATGACATGGTGAGCCATGCCGACACCATTGGTGTGTTTCAGATCGAAAGTCGCGCCCAGCAATCGATGCTACCGCGACTGCGACCGAAGTGTTTTTACGACCTCGTGATCGAGGTGGCCATCGTGCGGCCGGGCCCCATCCAGGGCGACATGGTGCATCCCTATTTGCGCAGGCGCAACGGCCAGGAGCCGGTGGAATTCCCCTCACCGGAACTGAAAGAAATTTTAGGACGGACGCTGGGTGTGCCGTTGTTTCAGGAGCAGGCCATGAAGATAGCCATCGTGGCAGCCGGCTTTACCCCTACGGAAGCAGATGCACTTCGCAGAAGCATGGCCACCTTCAAGGCGAAAGGTATGGTATCGCACTTCGAAAAAAAGCTGATCAGTGGCATGGTGAGAAATGGCTACACCGAAGAATATGCCAGGCGCGTGTTCCGGCAGTTAGAAGGTTTTGGCAGCTATGGCTTTCCGGAAAGTCATGCAGTCAGTTTTGCGTTGTTGGTGTATGTGTCGTCATGGATGAAGTGCTACTACCCCGATGTGTTTGCCTGCGCACTGCTCAACAGCATGCCTATGGGATTTTACCAGCCTTCGCAAATTGTGATTGACGCGCGAAAACACGGGGTGGAAGTGCGTGAGGTGGATGTGAATTGCTCCGCCTGGGATAATACGTTGGAAGAGAAGTCGGGCAAATATTGTGCGCTGCGGCTGGGCTTTCGCCAGGTGAAGGGCTTGCGCGAAGAGGAAATAGCCTTGCTGATACAGGCACGCGCACAGAAAAATAGGTTTACTGCCGTGCAGCAGTTGCGCGAGATCGGATTGGGCGAGGCCACGCTTGAGAGGCTGGCCGATGCTGATGCGTTCCGGTCGCTGCAGCGCGACAGGCGCGAGGCGTTGTGGGAAGTATCGGTACAGGAAAAAAAGAGCGACTTGTTTGGAAACGAAACCATGCCGGAAGAGAAAGTGGAATTGCCCGCCATGACGTTATCAGAACACGTAGTGCATGATTATGCCGCTACATCCCTCTCGGTAAAAGCTCACCCTGTATTTTTTGTGCGCGAGCCACTCACGCGGCTGCGGGCTATTCCCACCAAAAAATTAAGCGAAACAAAGGAAGGTTTTTTGGTAAAAGTAGCGGGCCTGATCTTGGTGCGGCAGCGCCCCGGCACCGCCAAGGGGGTATGCTTCGTCACGCTGGAAGACGAAACAGGCGTGGCCAACGTGGTGATCTTTCAAAAACTGTTTGATACGTACCGGAAAGAGATTATCCAATCACGGTTGATGATGGTGGAAGGCAAGGTGCAACGGGAAGGGGAGGTGATACACGTGATCGCCACCCGCTGCTTTGATGTGTCATCCCTGTTACGCATGCTTACATTATCCGAGGAAGAGCTGACCCTAACTACTTCGCGTGCTGATGAGAAAACAGCTGTGCACGACTCTCGAAGAACGTCAACCCTCGGCCCCTTTTGCACGGGAGAGGGAGAGAAGGGAAGATTGGGAGAACAAACCAAAATATGGTCGGAGGGGAGGAATTTCAGGTGAAGATAGTTGCGATTTTGTGTCATAAGTAATCGCGCACCTTGTATCTTAGATGCACCTTAAACCCAAATACCATGACCTTCAACATTCAGTATGCTGAAAGGCAGTCGCGATTAGAGCTGCTTCTTCGTTCGTTTTTTGGCTTTCTCTACATCCTCATCCCCCACGGTTTTTTGCTTTTCTTCTTCGGCTTGTGGGGAGCCATTTTGTCGTTCATCTCCTGGTTTATCATTCTCTTTACGGGGCGCTACCCACAGAGTTTTTTTGAGTTTCAGGTGGGATTAGCCCGTTGGCAGACGCGCTTAAATGCGCGGGTCTTCAACCTCACTGATGGCTATCCCGCTTTTGGTATGACGCATGCCGACCCAGCCGTTCAGGTCGACATTCCATACCCGCCATCGTTAAGCCGCGGGCTCCTGCTTGCAAAACTTTTCTTTGGCTGGCTCTTTGTTTTGATCCCTCACGGGTTTGTGCTTTTCTTTCTCGCCATTGGCGTGATGATCGCCAGCTTTATCGGCTGGTGGATGATTCTCTTCACCGGCAGTTTGCCACGTGGCTTTCACAACTTCATTGTGGGCTACATGCGCTGGAGCCAACGCGTAAACAACTACATGGGCAATCTAACAGACGAATATCCTCCGTTCTCTTTAGATTAGCGAAAATTTTTTGACAACCATGACTCACCATCCGCTACCACAGCCGGACGACATACCTATTCGTGAAAAGGAAGATGCCATGGGCGCCTACCTCATGATGTTTGCAGCCGTGGCTGTAGGCTTGCCACTGCCCGTTATCAACCTGATTGCGGCAGTGATCTACTACTTCGTAAACCGAAAAAAGAGCCGCTTCGTGCACTTTCATTCGTTGCAGGCCCTGCTTTCGCAGATTCCTACCACGCTCATCAACTGGGGACTGGTGGTTTGGGCGCTTTGGATCGTATTTACCGACCTTACCCTGACGCCCGAGTTTTGGAGCTATGCCATTCTGGCGGCTGTCGCCACGGTGTTTTATTTTGTGGTAAGTATGATCGCGGCCTACAAGGCGCGCCAGGGAAAAATGTATTATTTCCTGCTCTTTGGTAAGCTGGCCTACGATATCGCCTACCGCATACGCGATACGCCTCAATCCAGCGAGCCGGTCAATAAGCCACCCTTTTAACACATGCGCACACGTATTTGGCGCGACCTACTGATCCTGCTGGCCTTTGCTGCAGCGATTTTTTTCTTGGGCTATTGGCTGGTTAAAAAAGTAGACTGGCAGTTGGCTGATCGCTTTGAGTTGGGCTTGACGATTGAACAAGAGAAAAAACTGGGCGATTTGATGAAAGACGCCTTGTGGGACAATTTTGATACTATAGATGACCCGACCATAGACTCCGCAGTGAGCGTAATCACCCAACGCCTGTTGTCTGCGCTGGACTCGCCCAAGTACCAATATAACTTTGTTGTGTTAAAACGAGATGAGATCAATGCGTTTACCATTCCGGGTGGGAACATCTATATTTTTGCCGGTTTGATAGAAGAGAGCGAAAGCCCTGAAGAGGTGGCCGCGGTACTGGCACATGAGATTGGTCACGCTGAAAAGCGGCACGTCGTGCAAAAGCTCATCAAAGAATTTTCGCTAGGGGCGCTCGTAGCGATTTTATCCGGGGGCGATCCGAGTGTGTTGATGGATGTGTTACAACAGGTGATCGGTACCAGCTTCGACCGCGAACAGGAGGAGGAGGCCGATGATTTTGCGCTGACATTGTTGGAGCAGGCGCAGATCAATCCGAAAAACCTGGCGGTGTTTTTCGATCGCCTCAACAAAAAAGGTTTGAGTTACGATAAAAACCTGGAGTTGATCATGACGCACCCACACAACGACAAGCGCATGGCAAAGTCGCGCGGCTACCTGACGAAGAAGGATTTTGTGGAGAAGAAAATCGAACTGGATTGGAGTAAGGTGAAGGGCGCGTTGGAGTAGCGCCCTTTCAATAAACGTGAGGGAAGAATCTTGCCATCAAGAAATACCTAAAAGTGCTATTTTCTACTTAACATAATATAAATTATATAACTCTTGCCGGGCTAAGTTCCTGACGCGCAGTTATATAATCATATTATGTTAACCATCTGGCGCCAGCCTCCCGATAGCCATCGGGACGCACGGATGCGCCAACAGGTGTTTATTATTGGGTAGTTAACTATACCGATGTTTATAATTTTACTTCGCGAAGTAATGGATGGATAAGTTTGATAAGATAAGATAAGATAAGATAAGATAATGTAACATCTCACTTAAAAAAAGCAATGACTTTAAACTTCCAAATTTATAACCCAATAAATTCATGATGCGAAGGATCTTATTTTTTATGCTCTGCTCACTTGTAACTCATCACTGTCTGAGCCAAAATGCAAACTCAGTAGTGCTAGAAAAAAAAGATAGTCTTTCTGGATTTCATCAAAATTTGAAGGATACAGTGTTGTATGATTTTGGCTTTGGCCGCTTCAGTATTCAAATGGCCGCTCCCATACTTCAATTAAATCAATCTAAGTTCAACCAAGGCAATATCAACGATCCGCTTCAATTGCTACAGGGTAAGGCTTCCGGCCTTTTGATCGTGAGAGCGGGTAACGACCCCAATGAAGGTTTTACTGCTCGCATTCGCGGGATCAGTTCATTGTATATGTCTTCTAGCCCTTTGATTTTAGTGGATGGAATGCCCGCATCGTCACTTTTGAATGTTGACCCGTTGGACATTCAAAAAGTAACAATCCTTAAAGATGCTGCTTCATCTTCTGCTTTTGGGCTTAGATCATTGGGGGGAGTATTATTGTTCGATACACATTATGGGGAGAAACAAAAGTTTACGTTCCGTCATTATACTTCGATAGAACAACCAAATGAGGAGTTACAACAAGTACTGACGGCAAAAGAATATGTTGGTGCTGGCGGAAACAATATTGGCAGCGAAACAAATTGGTTTAAAGAAATAACCAGGCAAGCCATATCTCAAGCTACACATATTTCTTACGGAGATAAAAGGGGGTCTACGGAATACTATGCTTCGGTCAACTACCGTGATGCAGAAGGCGTATTGAAGAATAGTGGCTTCACCAATTTGAACGGTCGATTAAGGTTAAGACATGGCTTCTTTAACAATGCATTAACTTTTGGTTGGCAATTATCGCATACTCAACGAAAGGGCACCTTCTCATTCCCAGACGCATTTAAATATTCGAAAACTTATAACCCAACCGCTCCGGTTATGAATCCATCGGGGAATTACTATGAAAGATTTTTGTTTGATAACTATAATCCCGTAGCGATGGTGCAACAAAATATAAATGACGGTACTCTGACTATTTCAAACTTTGGCATCAATGCAACCTGGA
>Ga0224723_1001579_pt1 | contig 13557 bp, 12 predicted proteins | sample Balambano_FR2_Me_FD_161647 | JGI IMG/M metagenome (GOLD analysis project Ga0224723, IMG submission 161647) | Freshwater sediment microbial communities from Lake Towuti, South Sulawesi, Indonesia - Balambano_FR2_MetaG | ecosystem: Environmental > Aquatic > Freshwater > Lake > Sediment | place...
AGGACGATTCACCGCGTTTTCAAAGCTAGGAGAAATCAAACTCACTTTCAAGTCAGCGTTCGCATCGCCAGATGGATCTGCCAGTGCGTAAAGGAAACTGCGGTTAAAGTCATACTCGCCCACAATCAGACGGTGAGTTTCCTGGTTGTCCAGCGTTACTTCGATCGCGGCAAACGGCTGATGAAAGCCATATTGTTCTCGCTGTGCTGCCGGAACAGTAAACGTTCGATCGCTTGTGCCAGTAGTCATCAGATCGAGCAGAAAGGCGATCGACGCACCACTTGCAGGCGTTTTTTCGGGTTCGGTCATTTGCCATTCGCCTTCGGCGTTGCGCTCAAATTGAAGCGATCGGAGGGGAGTGGTAAGCGACAGGGTTTTCACCTGCTCTTCGGTGAAGGCAAACAAATCGGTCGGTTCGCTCTGGGTTGTCTGCTGATCTTGCGATTGATTCGGCGGCTGGTTTTGCACTGTTATCAGCGTCACGCCGCCCAGCAGCAAGGCAGTGAACAGCAACACAAAAGTGGAGGGTTGGATTTTCATCGCTTCTGCAGTTGTTACTTATCCTTTGTCCTTGCAAGCTTACTGTCAGCCTATTTGCCAGCCTATCGCCGCTTCCACCACACCCATCCGGCTGCGACAAACGCGATCGTAGGGAGCAGGGCAAGCGCAGTTCCGGCTGCTGCCATTTGCTGCTGAGGAGACATCACAATTCGTCGATTGTTAACTTCCCGTGGACGAATTGCCAGCACCTGATCATCTCGCTGACTCAGCCAGCCCATTGAATTCAGAAACACATCCCCGTTAAGCTGCTGAGCAAAGACGCCATCCGTCGCAAAGCCAGAGTTACCAATCACGACAAGCCGCGCCTGTCCTGTATTTTCGCCAGCTTGGGGGCTGGGACTCGGACTCGGGCTGGGGCTTGCTTCAGGGCTGGGACTGGGGCTTGGATTCGCCTCAGGGTTTGGACTGGGACTGGGACTTGCTTCAGGGTTCGGACTGGGACTCGCTTCAGGGTTTGGACTGGGGCTGGGACTGGGAGCAGGACTGGGGGCAGCCGCTGCCTGCACTCCTCGACTCAAGGCATAACCGATCGCGAATGGACCTTTCGGATCCGTGGCAGCATCAAACTGCAGTTCACCATTTTCTGCAACGCGCTGCGCCGTGGTTCGATCGCTGGTAATCAGCAGGCTCGCGGCTTCAATGCCCTCGATCTGCCGTTGCTGCACCGGACGCGCCAAAGGATAGAAGGAAATGCCGTTGCCAAAGCCGCGCGTGATCGGGTGATCGCCATACTGGTTAATGATCGTCACGCCCGGACCCAATCCAGAAGCCTGACCTGCCGGGTCGATCACAATGCGATCGCTCATCTGAATTCCCCATTCTTCCAGTAGCGGGTTTAGCCTGGGGTCAGTCTGGGGGTCGATCAGCAGCATCAAGCCGCTCTTGCGCTTCAGATAGTCTCTCAAAGCGTTTACTTCCGAGTCGATCAGAGGACGCTGCGGACTGGCGATTACCAGCACGGAAGCATCTGCTGGAACTTGCGGATTTTCTGCCAGGTTGAGCGGTGCGCCTTCATAGCCTTCTTCGGTGAGTCGCTGAGATGCCTGCAAAAAGCCACCCTGTCCTGCTTCGAGCCTTCGCTCACCATGTCCCTGCAGGAAGTAAACTTTTTGCGGCTGGCTGTTGGTGATCTGAGCGATGCCGTTGGTCAGCCGTCGTTCTGAAAGCTTTTCCTCTGGGGTCACGGTTTGCACCGATCGACGGTTCGTTCCCGATTCAACAAACACATCCCCGATCGTCTGCACCTCATATTCCCGCGCCAGTCCTGGTTCTTTTTGCGGATCGATGTATTGATAGCTGAAGTTCGAGTTCAATCGCCGATAGTTGTCGAGCAACTGCTGATCGATCGGGTTTGGCATGGGAGAGAAAATGGTGACTTTGACTGGCTGCTGTAGCTGTTGCGCAATTTCCTGCGACTGAGGCGCGAGGGTAAAAATCTGGTTTTCTGTCAGGTCAACCCGGCTATTGAACCGGACTGCTAGAAAATTGACCATGCCCAAAATTGCCAGAACGGCAAGGGTAGAGAGCAGCGCGTTTGTGCCAACCTGGGTCGATCGCCTGCCCCAGAAATTAGGCTGCGTGTAGATCAAAAGCACCAGCCATAGCCCCAGCAACACGAAGCCAGCGATCACCAGCCCAGAGGGAACACCCGCCCAGCTTCCCGCGACGACTCCTGCAGTCGCACCCATAATGATCAGGATTGGGCTGAGCCAAAACAGCCAATTGAGATGGCTCCAGTTCAGTTGCTTCCAGTTCAATCGTTTTGTCAGCTTCATGAAATCTGAGGAAATAGGGAAGACAGAGAGACGAACCCGTTTTACTTAGCTGCGCTGAAATCGAAACGCTTCGATCGACTGTGCCGTGAGAAACAGCCCCAGCACGATGTAGCTGAGAAACACAATCAAGCTGCTGCTGTCCACAATGCCCTGGGTCAGATTAGTGTAGTTTTTCACCAGGGATAAGTGACCCAGCGCATCCCCCACCGGGCCGCCAATGCTGTTTGCCACCAGATCGATCACCCACAGCAGCAAAATCAGCCCAAATGTCAGGATCGCTGCCAGAATCGTGCTGTCAGTCAGCGAAGAAATGAACATTCCCAGCGACAAAATTGCTGCCCCCAGCAGAATCAGGGCAAAGTGTCCCAGCAGCATCACTGTTGGAGAAACAGGCGGATCGGCAGCACCAAGGGCGATCGACTGATACACCAGTAAAGGCAGCACCAGCGTTGTGAAAAACGTCACTACCCCCAGCAGTTTTCCCAGTGCAACCGCCCAATTTGTGACGGGAGAAGTTGCCAGAAGCTCGATCGTGCCGCGCTTGCGCTCTTCAGCATAAAGCCCCATCGACAAAATTGGCAGCACAAACAAAGCCAGCGACCCCAGCACACCCAGAAACACCGTCAGAAACTGATAGACAATGTCGATCGGCGGTTCCGTAATTCCAACCTGATCCCGCACGGCAACCTGGGCAATCAATCCTTCCGAGCTGAGCAAAATTGACACGAAAAAGAAGCCGCTCAGCAGCCAGAACACGCCCGCAATCATGTAGGCAAAAGGAGATGCAAAATAGCCTTGCAGTTCCCGCCGATAGATGGCGATAATGTTGCTCAACACAATTCTCATAGCTTCTCCTTATGACCGGGTTTCCGGGGACATTTCAGGTTCCGTTTCGATCGACGGGGCTGGAGTTTCTGGACTTGTTGCCGTCTCTGCCGCTGCGGAACTGCTTTGCGCTGCTTCTTCTGAAAGGGCTGCTTCTGAAATTGTTTCTTCGGTGGTCAATTCTAAAAAGACCTCTTCCAGACTGACCTGCACGCGCCGCATTTCGTGGAGTCCCCAGCCTGCCGAGACGATCGCTGCTGCAATGGTTCGTCCTGCATTTTGCCCCATTTTCTGTCCCGTCTGAGGTTCTGCATCTAGCGTGACACGATATTTTTGATGCGCTTCCGGCAGAGTTTCGTCAGCAATTTCCTCGATCGCTTTGACTCCGGGCAACTGCTGTAACCGCTGCTGAATCAGAGCCGAATCCCCTTCGACTTCCAGTTCATATCCCGCTCCACCCGTGAGCTGCGCCATTAGCTGATCGGGCGTATTCATCGCCACCACCTGTCCCCGGTTGATGATTGCCACACGGCTACAGGTCATGCTCACTTCCGGCAGGATGTGGGTCGAGAGAATGATCGTATGCTCGCCTGCCAAACTTTTAATCAGATTACGAACTTCGATAATCTGTCGAGGATCAAGCCCCACGGTGGGTTCATCCAGAATAATGGCGGGCGGATCATGCACGATCGCCTGAGCAATACCCACCCGCTGACGAAATCCTTTAGACAGCTTGCGGATTAATACCTGTCGCTTATCGAGCAAACCGCATCGCTTCATTGCCAGCTTGACTCGCGTGGGACGATCGCCCGCAGGCACGCCCTTCAGCCGACCCACAAAATGCAGATAGCCCTCCACAGTCATATCCGGGTAAAGCGGCGGATTTTCAGGCAGATAGCCAATGCGCTGACGCACTGCCATTGAGTCTTCATGGACATCAAATCCGGCAATTCGAGCCGTGCCGCTCGTTGCAGGCAGATAGCCCGTTAGAATCCGCATGGTTGTGGTTTTCCCGGCTCCATTTGGTCCAAGAAACCCCAGGATCTCCCCTTTCTCAACGGAAAACGTGATGTCCTGAATTGCGGAGGTCGTGCCGTAAATCTTACTCAGATGGTCTGCTTCAATCATTCTGCTTCTGTCTGCTTCTGTTTCGCTTCAGTTATTCTGCTTCAACCATGAGCCGCACAATTTAGTAAGGCTTGAGGAAACGCCAGTTCCGGTCGATCGATAAATTTAACCTCCCAGGCATTTCCCTGGAATCTCCCGAAAAAGAACTGCATCGCTAATCATAAGGCGATCGGATAAGTTCTAACCAAAGGGAACCAAACCCGTGTCAGATTTTAACGATATTTTCCCTGAATTGACTTGACGAAGTTTTGACAACTTTGTTACGGTTAGCAGTAGAAAAAGCATTTCTAACACAAATTTGCAGAAAGGATCTTTCAGTCCTATGGTTCTGGGTGTTGCAAATCAGTCTTACTTTTATTGGTTTAGCTTTACCACGGCTCACCGGAGGTAAGTCCAGTTGCAATGGAACCTCTTGATGAGCCGCAGAACTTAGAAGTCTGCGGTTTTTGTTTTATCTGGCTCCTTCGATTACCCTCTACTTCATCCGCACACTATTCGCAATGATGACGACGCCTTACACGGTTTGGTTTTTTGGATTTTACTTTTGGACCAGGAACACGTCCGGGTAAAGTCGTCCTGCGAAAGTCGAACCCCACCCGGACAGCCCAAGGCTCCGGGTTTTTTAATGCTCTGTTCGCCTAATTTTCCGCTCACCCATTCACTCAACCTCTTCTCTAAAACTCCACTGAAATCATGCAGAAAGCTAAACTGACCCTCAAAACTCCCGCTCAGCCTCAAACGATCGTTTATCTGAACGAAACCGTCACCGTTGGCGGCTCTGACCTACTCATCGTTGGCGGGCCCTGCGCTGTTGAGAATGGGGCACAGATGGAAGCAGTCGCCAGCCGTCTTGCTACAGCTCCAGTTCAGGCGCTACGTGGCGGTGTCTACAAGCCTCGGACTTCGCCCTACGACTTCCAGGGACTTGGCGTTGAAGGGCTAAAGATTCTGGCATCGGTGCGCGATCGCTACGGGTTGCCCGTCATCACTGAAGTCATGGCAATCTCGCAAATCGAGGAAATCGCCGCCTATGCCGATGTGCTTCAGGTCGGCAGCCGCAATATGCAAAATTTCGATCTGCTCAAGGCACTGGGACAGGCAAATAAGCCGATTTTGCTGAAGCGCGGTCTGGCAGCAACGATCGAAGAATTTGTCATGGCAGCCGAATATATCATGAGCCACGGCAACCCGAATGTGATTTTGTGTGAGCGCGGCATTCGCAGCTTCGACACCTACACCCGCAATGTGCTGGATCTGGGTGCAGTGGTGGCGCTAAAGCAGATTACTCATCTGCCCGTGATCGTTGACCCCAGCCATGCTGCCGGAAAGCGTGAGCTTGTTCCTAACCTGGCGAAAGCGGCGATCGCTTGCGGTGCAGACGGCATTATTGTGGAGTGTCATCCCGAACCAGAGCAGTCTGTTTCCGATGCCCGTCAGGCGCTTTCGCTGGAAGAAATGGTGAACCTGGCGCGGAGTTTAGAGCCGATCGCCCAGGCAGTCGGTCGCACATTAGGGTCTGCAACTCTTTCTGGAACCGGGAATATGTCCCGGTTTTCTTATGACTTGCTTCCTGCGATAAGCTGAGCTGAAAAGCGAGCCTGAGATGGAATTACTGCTTACCCTCTGGCTCTGGCGAAGAAACAACGGAGAGGTGAATATCGTCACGGGTTTCTCGCAGCTCAAAATCGATAATATAACGCCGAATATTGGCAAAAGAGCTGGATTTTCTTTCCAAGAGTTCCTCTAGAATTGCCGTGGTGTCCTGTCTCGCCTGAGTGTCCTTATCAGGAATCAGACTACTCACGACCTTTTCTATCTCTTGCTGATGCTGATTCTCAGGAAGCAGGGCAATATTTCAGGCAAATGAAGCGATCGACAGGAGCGTCAGTCGCTGATTGTGGCTGTGAGCAGTTTCCAGATAAGGCGAGACAAACGCTTCCAAAACGTCGGACATCTTAACTTCTCCCGGCTGGCTGAACATTACTTTTTCAACTTTGCCCTGCAAGTTCTGCTGCACCCGTTTTGCCAGCTTGTTCATCGATTCCTGCTGTCCCTTCGTCCGCTGGTGCTGGTTCAGAAGTTCACCGAAGCCCTTAGATTTTCTTGCCATGATAGCTCGCTCTATCAAAAGACTCTGTTTTGTCAGGAGAGTCTATATTTTAATGCGGCTGCCCACAGGGCGATCTCTATCTGGATCAAGATGCAGAGCAATTGCAACGCTGATATTCTGCTGTGAGTTTATTAAGTTTATATAAGACTTTGCTAAGCTGGTCGAATATTTGATTGCCCTACGCCTCGTCTGAATACTTCAACCCGTTTCTATTCCGGCATGATTGATTTCGGTAAACTGATGCACAAGCAGGCAGATACCATTGTTCAGCAGTGGGTTGAAGCGGTGCGTCAGGATGAGCAGATTCAGACCACTGATGAACTCACCTACAAGGCAATTCAAAACAGCTTGCCCAAGGTACTGAATGCGCTGGCAACCATCTTGTCGCAGGAAGAACAGAGCGACGTTCAAACGCTAATTGAAACCACGCTGGAACATGGCGTCGTTCGAGCAGACCAGGGATTTGATCCGGGGGAGATTGCGCGGGAATATCGCTTGCTGCGATCGATCATTTTTGAGGTTATTGAAACCGAGCTGCTTCAGGCTTCGGCAGTCGAATTGCTGCGAACGGTCAGGTTGATTGACACGGTTATTGATGAAGCGATCGCCCGCTGCTTTCAAAGCTATACCGACAGCCGTCTGCACGAATTAGAGCAGCTTCAAAGCCAGCTCAAGCTGACCAATCAGGAATTGACTCGACTTGTTCGTGCGAGCAAAGCAAATCTGTCTGAGCTGGCTCACGAGCTGAAAACGCCGCTTACTTCGATTATTGGCTATTCCGATCTGTTTTTGCGACAGCATCGGCAGGACGGCAGCCCCAGAGATTCTATCCCCAATTTGGAGAGCATCGATCGGGTTTTGCAGGCAGGGCGACAACTGCTTCGCCTGATCAACGACTCACTGGAAATCTCGCGCTACGATTCAGGGCAGATGCAGCTTCAGCTCAGCTCCGTCAACGTTTGCGAACTTGTTCAAACCACGGTGGATATGGTGCAGCCGCTTGTGGCAGCTAAAAACCTGCACCTCCAGCTTGAGTGTGACGCCGTCTTGAACGGTGTTCTGACTGACTCCCTGCGACTTCAGCAGATTTTCACGAATTTGCTCAGCAATGCGATTCGCTATACTCAGCAGGGGGAAATTCGGGTTATCTGTCGCGCTGAACCAAAGCAGAGTAATGTTTCCCAGCTCGCGATCAGCTCCTGGAGCTTTACGGTGGCAGATACCGGACTGGGGATTGCGCCGGAAGATCAGCAGCGCATTTTTGAACCTTATGTGCAGAGTAAGTCGCAAAAAGTCCGCGACAGTGAAAGTACTGGGCTGGGGTTGGCAGTGGTGTCTCGCCTGGTCAAACTGCTGCGGGGTGAAATTCACCTTGAGTCGCAGCCCAATGTCGGCTCTACGTTTACCCTCACTTTTCCAATGTTATCTCTCGATGGCTGCCCTCTGGTTTCTATTGCCTGACCTGCCGCGACAGCGATACATCCGGTATCGGTATCCATCCACGGACTCTGGCTCCGTTCTGGCGGCGCAGCGCTGCTGTTTTAGCACCCGATCGATCGATTCAGGCTCGACTTCGTGGAAATTAATCAGCCAGAGGTCGATCGGTTTCGTGGCTTCGTTCAGCGTTTTGTCTAGTGTGTCGCTGACTGCATTCGTATTTCGCGCCGCATCATGCGCGAGCAGAAACTTGAGATCGATTGGCGGCTGCCCCTCTGAGCTGCCTAAACTGGAGCGTGTCTTTTCGGCTGCGACCGCCACGCCCATAAGCCGCCCGGTTTGTCCGTGAGTTCGGTGGGGAATCGCAACTAAAACTCTTTCTGAGTCCTGCCGCAAAATGTCTTGAGCAACCACATCAGGGCGATGAATTTTCTGATAACCCAGGTTAAGAACAACCGTTAATCCACCAATCAGGCTTAAAAGCCCAATCAGGAGAATCGTTTTTCGTCCGCTAACATGCATGAGCTTTAGCAGCGCAAGCGAGACGCGATCGGCTGGCGTTTGGGTAATCCGCTGAATCACATTCCAGCCACCCGCCAGACCCGCCGCAACCAGGGCGATCGTTCCCGGAAAGTAAACAAAGTTGTAGCGAAATGCCCCAGTCAGCTCTGTTTCAAAGAAATAGGTGATGCTGAAAAACACCAAAATTGCGCTGCTGACAAAGCAACCCAGTACCCAGACCGAGAGGCGGGCATCTCGCTCGTCGCACTGCAGTTTCAGCCCCCAAAACAGCTTGGGTAGCGTCCACAGCGTCAGCAGCACCAGAACAACGCCAGACAAAATTGCGATCGTTTCTGAGGAAGACTGGATCGGCAGGAGATAAACCATTGAAATCCAGCCTGCAACTGCCTGCGCCACCGGATCGAGCCAGGCAAATCCACTTCGCTCTCCTTGGTAGATCCAGCGGGTTAGTTCTCCCTCTTGAATATTCAGCAGCACCGGAAACCAAACTAATCCTGTTACTGCAGTTCCAGCCGCCACGCCCCAGATCCGTCGCCAGTGGGCTGAAGGATACCAAATTCCCCCTTCTCGCCAGCTTTGCACCAGCCCCAGACAGGCAATCACAATCGCTTCTGCAACTAGTGTGAAGGTGAAAAAGTAATGGGTTGCAATGCCCAGCCCGTTGACCAAAATCCAGACCCAGCAGACCCAGTAGGGCAAAGCAATGCGATCGCGAATTGTGCGGGCAGCGACAACCAAACAGGAGAGCGAAGCAATAATCCAGAGAATGGGCAGCGTATAGTGCCGCGCTTCCTGTGCCAGATAAACGGCAAAGGGCGAAGCTGCCATCAAACCTGCCGCTAACTGTCCCACCGTCCGCGATCGAAACGCCAGCCACCCCAACCAGTAGCTTGCCGGAATCGAAGCAACGCCAAACAAAACAGACAGCGATCGAGCAGCCCAGGCAGAGACCATACCAAGCTGATTGGGCGGAAAGAGCTTTAGCCAAAAATGACTCAGCATGAAATACAGGGGCGGATGGTTACTCTCGCCCAGCAACGATCGCACGACTTGATCTACCCCGACTCCTGGCTGCGGACGCAGCGGCTGCAAAAGCTGATCACTTGTCAGTGCCTGATCGATCGCCACGGTCAAAAAACTATTGCCCAGACTAAAGACGATCGTGGAAAACTCATCTGTCCAGAGCGGTTTTGCAGGGAGTTGAATCAGGCGTAAAACGAGCCCTAATGCCGTTAAAACCAGCAAAAGCCAGAGATGTTGCCGACCCCGCCCAAAAGCCGCCTTCACGCTACGCAGACTCCTTCAACGAAATGATTTGCTGCTCCAGCCATTCGTGCTGTTTCCTTCAAACTGGTTCCCAAAACTGGCTTCATGCCGCTTCTGCAAGTAGTGTCAGCAAGGCTTCAGCAAGACGATCGTAATCTGCCAAACTGTTATAAAGCTGAGCCGAGATACGAATTAAAGATTCAGATTTACCCTGCCGAGCATCTCTCTGCCACGGAATCAAAGGCACTTCGATCTGAAAGCGATCGAACAATTGACGCTGCAACCCTGGGGCAAATTTTACAGGTAGTGAAATTGCTGCCATTGAGCCAATCAGGGTCTCAGGGCAGGAAGGCGACACGCTCAGCGCCTGACAAAGAATTTGACGCGCCTGAACTGCCATTTGATGATTTCGCTTCATGACTGCATTCCAGCCCCCTGATAAAAGGGAATTCATCAAATCAACTGCTCTTGCCACACAAAAATAGGCGGTTGGGTCGTCTGTGCCTGTCCAGTCAAAATCCAAATGAAAGCGCGATCGATCCGTCCGAGCCGCGTTTGCACCATGACTGATCACAAGAGGACGAATCAGTGACTGCTTTTTTTGACAAACGTAGAGAAATGCAGCTCCCTTCGGGGCACATAACCACTTATGACAATTCCCTGTGTAGTATGTTACTCCTAATTGCTTCAGGTTGAGTGGCACCATTCCGGGTGCATGTGCCCCATCGATCAGCACATCAATTCCCGAAGCATGAAGCTGCTGTGTGAGCGATTGAATTGGAAAAATCAGTCCAGTCTGGCTTGTGACGTGATCCAGCAGCACAAGGCGCATTCTATCAGAAAGGCGTGCCATGACAGCGGCAGTCACTTGCTCAGGCGACTCAAGCGGAAAGGGAACCTCTGCAACCACCACCTTTGCTCCTGATCGCGCCGCCACAAAATCTAGCGCATTACGGCAGGCATTGTATTCATGGTTTGTCGTCAGCAGCTCATCCCCTGCTCGAAAGGAAAGCGATCGCAGCACAGTGTTGATGCCTGTAGTGGCATTCGGAACAAAAACTAGATCCTCTGCGCCTGCTCCAATTAGCTCGGCTAATCGCTGACGCGATCGATCCAGCAAAGGTTCGTAGGCGTCCTCGAAAAAGCGCAGTGGCTCTGCTTCAAGCTGCTGTCGAAAAACCTGCTGCTGCTCTAAAACCGGAATCGGGCAGGCTCCAAAAGAACCGTGATTCAGGAATATAACGTTGGGGTCAAGCGACCAATAATGTCTCCAGGGCGATCGAGACTGCGTCTCAGAGTAAATTTGACCTTTGTCTGCTGGTTTCATCGCTGTTGCTCATCAACCTCAAGCTGACAACCTAGCATCTCTTCAAGCTCGATGAGTTGATCAGAATCAGTCGGGAGATGAGAACCCTTCAAACCACTTAACTCCCCAGGCTGGATTCGAACCAGCGACCAATCGGTTAACAGCCGACCGCTCTACCACTGAGCTACTGAGGAATGCTCATGCGAATCTAATAATAGCCAGAAAAGTCTGATGTTGGCAACTACCTTGCTTAACTTTTTTGCTGAATCCTTTTGCCAAGCACTTTTTGCCTGGTGCTTAGCGGGCAGCACAATCCATCCTGGAACTGAATCCCAACCCTGGCAAAGTTAGCTTTTCTTCCGGTCTTTGCCAAAGCGCATCTCGGCAAGACGCTGCTGAGCTGCTGGGTCTAGCCCGCTTGCAAGAAATCGACTAGTCGATCGCTTCTGCTGTTTGTGCGTTGTTCGATGTTGTCGTCGGACTCTAGCAAAGGTTAGCTCCACCTCTGCCTGAAGCTTTTGCGCTGACATCCACTCTGCCCCATAACCAACCACAGTAAGCTGCTGGGCACGATCGGAAGTTGCCACGATGAGTCTCTGGCTGAACTTGCGCTGATCGTTGCGAAATAGAGCGCAGGTCTTTTCGATATAGGAGTCTGCGGTTTGGCGATAGTCTGTGTAACAAATGCAAAGATAGCTTGTGATAACTTCACGGCTTCCGGGCGTGTCCTGATATTGAGCGTCAAATACAACCTGAGTGTCAAAGTTGTGATAGGAGCTGTAATCCATCAGGCTGTTCATCAACTCGCGTCGTGCTTCCTCTAACCCGTGTCGATCGCGGGTCTGCTTCAGTTCTGACCAAGCACCAATTATATTGTAGCCATCAACCAGAAACAGAGCTTGGGGAGAGGAGGGAGGCATAATTCACATCGGGAGACAGTGGGTAAAAGCTATTTCATATTCTTATATATTTCTTATATAGTGTCGCCTATGGTTGCAAAATGTAAACCAAAAAATTGAAGCTTTCTGTGCTGCTCTTTACGATTCGTTATCGATATCTCACAAATCACTGTGTTGCTCAAAATAACCCCTAGCCGAAAGCAGGACGAAGCCACAGTTAGCTCCTAAATTCCCTCAGTCCTTTAGATTAGTCTGCATCAGTCTTTGCTTCAGCCGAACCGGATCCCCCTGATCTGCAACTTTTCCTGCTTCTAGTAAGAAAGCACCATCACAGAAATCTAGCTCATCCAGACGGTGCGTCACCCACAGTGCAGTAATGCCGCGACTTCGCACTAATCCCTGCACCTGTCTCACCAGATCGAGCTGGCTATCGGGGTCAAGCAGAGCAGTTGGCTCGTCGAGCAGCAGCACTTCACAGTGACGGGCGATCGCTCCTGCGATTGCAATTCGCTGTTTCTGTCCGCCGCTGAGGGCATAAATTGGACGACGCTGGAGTGGCAACAGATTGACAGCGTTTAATGCCTCTTCGACTCGCTGCCGCACCTGTCCGAAAGAAAGCTTTTCTTCAACCAAACCAAAGGCGACATCTGCGCCAACTGTTGGCATTACAAGCTGGTGGTCTGGGTTTTGAAAGACAAATCCCACTGGAGGCTGCACTTCAACTTTTCCAGTCTGGGGCTTCAGGAGTCCGGTCAGAAGCTTTAGCAGAGTTGACTTACCGCTGCCGTTTGTGCCTAGCAGCATCCAAAACTCACCTTGTGGGACTTCGAGCGTACAGGACTGCAGCACAGGCGCTTCTTTCAGCCACTGAAACGAAACATCCTGAACAATAATCGAGGGTTCGCGCATGATTTAGCTTGATACAACGTCGTCTGGCAACTGTGGCTTAGCAATTGTGCAGGGGCGATCGAAGCAGTTTCCTCCTGGGGTAGCTGATGTCGCCCACTTTCACACTTCACAAATGCGAGCTACTCAGCCAGGGCAAAAAAGCCAGGGGGTCTGCCTGACGAAGTTGCACTTCCCGATTTTTCTGCCATTTGTACCGCAGCAATCTCGCTCACAAGGACTGAAACCGTTTTTCCGGCTTGCTGCTCACAGGTGAGTTCGATCGACACCGGATTACCGGAGCGCATTGCTTCTGCAATCTGCTGATATAGCGCTTTTGCGTCATCGCCCGACTTTCGCTGCACCGAGATTGGTACAGGGTTGTTCTTGAGAGCCACGTCAATAATAAACATGAAGCTGCCTTTACCACTGAACTTATGAACTTACCTCTTTAGTATCTCTTGTTCAGCCCAGCAAGTGTTCTCCTTATTGCCTGTATCGTCGCTTCATTGCTTGACCCCAAGAGAAATTCAGAAATGGGGATGAAAAATCCAGGGGAGTGTCTGTATAATGAGTGTTTAGTAAAGAAAAGTAAATTCTGTTCACATTCCCTTGCGTTTTCTGCTCCAGGCATCATCTGTATTAGAAAAGCAGGCGTAGGGTTGTTGTGAGCCAAGTGATCTCATCTCTATCAAATAATTTCTTGGAGATTGTGCAATGACCATAGCAATGGGGCGCGCACAAGCCCAGCGAGGATGGTTCGACGTTCTCGATGACTGGCTCAAGCGCGACAGATTCGTTTTCATCGGCTGGTCGGGACTGCTGCTGTTTCCCTGTGCTTTT
>Ga0224723_1001580_pt1 | contig 13554 bp, 15 predicted proteins | sample Balambano_FR2_Me_FD_161647 | JGI IMG/M metagenome (GOLD analysis project Ga0224723, IMG submission 161647) | Freshwater sediment microbial communities from Lake Towuti, South Sulawesi, Indonesia - Balambano_FR2_MetaG | ecosystem: Environmental > Aquatic > Freshwater > Lake > Sediment | place...
ATGCAAATCTACATGGTATTAATTGCATATGTGATTTTGGAGTTGATGGAAATTCCAGCATTTTATGGGCATCGATTGTTAGACAAGTTCCGTTATTTGCAATTGGAATTGAGTCGTCGCTGCTCCGGAGTGCATTGGAGCTTCGATTTCCTACCGGAGGCACTTGTCTCATCAAGTATGAAGTTTTATGTCTAGATTCAACACTTCTGGCCCAATGGTCATCAACGCTATCTTTGTCCTGCTTGCCAGCAAACTTTTTCTGAATCCTTTGATAGTCTTTACTACCGTCGCCATATCAGTCCTCAACAAATCCGCCAAGTGCTGCAAGCCCACAGTGAAGGCAGTCGTCTGCGTGGGATTAGCCGCACAACTAAACTGGCTTACAACACAGTCGTCAGCATTGTTCGTGCTGCCAGCCAAAAAGCACAATTGGTACACAACCGGGATGTTAAAGCCGTCGAAACTGAGGAAGTTAGTGCTGATGAGATGTGGTCATTCGTTTCAAAAAACAGAAGCACTGCACAACCGGGGAACTGAACCGGGGAGATTTTTGGATGGGCTTGAGTCTTGCCTGCTCTAGTGGCTTGATTCTGACTGCCTGTGTGGGCAAGCATACGGATGCGTTCATTGCTCAATTGGTTCTGAACACAGAAGGAAACACCGAATGCAGGCAGTTCAACAGCGATGATTGGGGTGGATACGAACGAGTCTTGCCACCTGAGATTGACCATTACATTGGCAAAGACAAAACACAGCGATTAGAGCGCACCAGACGACTCGGTTAGTCGTAAGTGATTTCAACTGGATTTGGCAACACAGCCGTTTCAAAACCACCGCCGCACAGCGAGCAGGATTAACGACACGAACCTGGAATTGGCACGACATTGCTACCTATCCCACATTAATTTAATGCACTACCCCTGCTTCTGATTGAGGTGGCTTTGGCGCTCTTGCAAATCCCAAAAGCCCGGTTGCTTCATTGCCCTTCATCCCTTGCTGTTCCTTAACCAGGATCTCATACTCGTCTCAAATTAAGACACTCTTTAACAATTTTTCGAGGTGCTCCGTAGCGCTTTCTGTACTGTCTCTCCGACAGTACTTCTCTGCAGATATTCAGGATTTCAGGTTCGTTAAGGAAGCAGGTAGCGGCGATCGTGTTCCCTGAGCATATTGTTGCTTCGCGATCGTCTGCTCCAAACGATGAACTCGCCTTTGTGAGGTGGGATGCGTGGCAAGAAAAGCGATATTGGCGCTTTCCTGCTGACTCATCCGAGCAAAAAAGTCTGTCGCGCCAGTGACATGACCGTAGGTCGCCTGCAACACATGCAGCCCAAACTCATCTGCCTGATATTCTTGACTCTGAGAAAACTGCGCGTCGCCCACCGTCCTGATTGCAGAAACGGCGATCGATTGCAGTCCTCCGGTATCTCCCAAAAATGCTGCCAGCGCCAATTGCAGCACCAATTCTCGCCCCAACCGCCGCAGGTGGTCGCGATGAGCGAAATGCCCCAATTCGTGCCCCAACACCATCATCAGCTCATTTTCTGATTTGGTTTGCTCTAACAGCCCCCGATAGATGATGACTCGATCGCCCGGAATTGCTACAGCGTTAACGGTTGCTTCTGGAATGTAGAGCACCTGATATTGATGGTTTTGCCGCTGCTCTGCCGGTAGCTGTGCCTCCAGGCGATCGAGCAGTTGATTCAACGTATCTTGAGCTGGAGAAGGCTGCGACAGTTGCTCAAACGCAGGCACTGTCAAGGCTCCCAACTGTTTCTCAACGCTGGGAGGAATGATTGCCACTAACCCATCTGCCAGCAGACTCAGCGTCCAGAACAGAATAGCGATTGCCCCAACAATCAGCCCTAAAATCACCAGCAGATTGCGGTTGCGGGGCGGCGGTGAGTGGTCACTGTAAGCCGCAGTTCCGGGAGGAAGTTCGATCGGCATAATTTAGCAGGGATGGAGGCGGGACGAGAAAAAAGCAGAGGGATGCAGAGGAGGACAGAGCAAAGGATTTTTTCAAACAGTGGCAGAGAAACACCGCAGGTCGAGATTCATGCTTTATCCCTCAAAGGATGTCTGAGCGGTATCGCCTGCCCTGGATTCGCCCCCTAAATCCCGCATAGATGAGGGACTTTGAAAGAGCAGTGCTCGAAAGTCCCCTAATCTTGGGGGTTTAGGCAACAAGTTTGACTTTTAAGACATCCTCTCAGCCTTGCTTCAACTGCTCTTGGTGGGGCGGAAAGGGTTCAGAAAGTTGATGAACGGATAAAGCTGGCGCGACTGAATCCACAGTTTACCAGAGCCACTGAAGCGACAGACGAAGCCTTCGCCGCCGAGAATTCCGGTTCTCAAGCCTCTGAAGGACAAGCCACCCAGCATTTCAACTTTGTAGTTAAGGGTGTCTTCAAAGGCAACGACATAGCCGGTGTCAACGACATATTCCCCAGAAACTGGAATCTCTAAAATTGCCCCAAAAGAACTAAACCACAGATCGCCGGTTCCCGTAACTTTTAGCAGAAACAGCGACTCGCCGCTAAAGAAGCCCTTAAAGCCTTGAAACTGAGTGTCGATCGCCACAGTTGGGCTAGCAGCCACAAAGCCCGACGATTGCACCATCAAGTGATTGCCATTCAGATAATAGTGCTGAATATCGCCAGTAACTCCGGGTGAAACCAGAACCTCTCCGGGTTTGCCTTCTGCTGTGAACTCGCTGACAAACAGTGATTCACCGCTCAGCATCCGTCCGATGCCTTTCATCAAGCCGCCCTGGACTCTTGATTTCATTTTGATCCAGGTGTCCATTGCTGCCATTGCACCTGACTCGACCAGAACGGATTGATTGGCTTTCAGCTTCAGGTGCAGCGAAGCATAAGCGGGGGAATGGTCGATCGAATAGGCAATCTCATTCATCAGCGTTTTCTCTCCATTTTGCATCTGCCGAGTGTTCTAACTAGCGAGGCGGAAGCTGGCTGCCAATCAAGCGCCCAAACGCTCCGGGGTTGTGTGTCTGGCAAAATAGCCGTCCTTTGCCCTGAAACTTACAGACCAATCCTTCGCCGCCGAGGAAGGCTCCGATCCAGCTTGAGCCTGCTTTTGTGATTGAAAAATTTAAGGTTTTTTCAAACGCAACGATGTGCCCTGTATCGACGATGTATTCTCCATCAACCTCAATTTCGTAAACTGCACCAAAGGCGCTGAGCAAAACCAGCCCGGTGCCCCTGGCAGTGAGCCAGAAAATCGACTCACCAGAAAATATAGATTTCAGCCCCTGAAAGCCCAGTTCAACATCTACCCCAGGCGTACTGGCAAGATAGCCTGTGGATTGCACCACTAAATCCGTTATGGTCATTTGATAGGGCAGAATGTCGCCCATGAGTTTTGGAGCCAAATAGATTTCTGCTGGCTGGGTGCCCGATCGAAACACGCTCAGAAACAAAGACTCGCCTGCCAGCATTCGCTTCAGTCCGCCGAAGACCCCGCCGCCTTTGCCGCGCCGCAAAGTCGTATTGACATCCAGATGGCTACTCATCGCCACCATTGCTCCGGCTTCTGCCACCAGTTCTTCCTGGGGTGCCATATCAATCTTGGCGATCGCGCTGTCGGGTCGGTGCAAAATATCAACTTTCATTGATGGAATGACCTCATAAGGTTTGGTTGTTAGCAATGGGCGATTCAACGACTCGTCAATTACCGGAGCTTCGGACGCAGAAATCGCACTAAACCACTGGTGCTGCGCGATTGCAGATAGATGCGACCTTGACCAGAGAGGCGATTGATCAAGCCTTCACCCGAGGTCACTGACCCGAACATACCGCCCGCCAATCGAATGCTCATTTTAATGCCAGGGTCATAGGCGACGAGATGTCCAGAATCTACGATGTAATCCCCGTCTACGCGCTTCTGGCTCAATCCGCCGTAGGCACCAAAGAACACGAGTCCGTTGCCGGTCAGCTTGAGTCTGAACAGTCCTTCTCCGGCGAGCCAGCTCGAAAATCCCGCCCACTGCACGCCGATTTGGATGCCGGGAGTGTGAGCAATATAGGCTCCTGGCTGAAAACAAATGGCGTTGCCAGTTAGCTCAACAATTCCTACATCGCCCACGGTTGATTGAGTCAGCACGAGGTCCAGCGGCTGTTGAGTGTTATTGCGAAACTCGTTGACAAACAGTGATTCTCCACCCAAAAAATTCTTGAGCAATCCGGGAATTAAGCCGCCAAAAAACTCCGTTTTCATCGTGAGCTGGGCTGACATACTTGCCATTGCGCCTGCCTCAGCGGTGAGACGATCGCCAGGATTGAGCGTCAGAAAAACCGTAGCAAAGGCAGGCTTGTAGCGAACTTCGTATTTCACACATCACCTCTTTGTGGTGGACGGAGGATGTTAAATACACCTTGCAAACCAGGAATTCCGAGAATCCGATCGCGCCTGATGAATGTCAGGAAATTCCGTGAAAGTCGTTGCAGGCATCAACAACCAGTTCCACAATGCCCAGCCTGGTTTGCTGACACCGCATCAGCCGCCGAAAACTTAACAAGCAATTGCCAACAGGCAACCCTTGCAGCACTAACGACGCTGGAGCGGAATGCGATATTGACGGGCAACGTAATCAAATAGTGGGTAATATTCGGCAAATTGATGGTTGGGCGATCGTCCCTGCCAGCTATAAGTTACCTGATCTCGAATCAGTGTTAGCGTGACAGCGGTTGTTTCCTCGCGAATTTCAATTCGCAAGTTTCCGGTTAACCCCTGAGCTGTGGCAAAGGTTCCGGGGGCGGCAGCCGGTTGGGGAGAAGCGGGGTGCGTGTTGCGATCGAGCAAGATTTGGCTTGCCCAGCCGCGAATCTCAATATTGGGATTACCGGGCGCAGTGAACGCCTGTCCGTCTCGATTGGCTGGAGAAGCGACCTGCACCCAGCTTTTGGGATAGGGAAACTCAAAGTGATAGTGAGGATTGCGGTAGATCGCCCAAGTGCTACGGGTAAGTTCCAGTCGATCGCAGCTAACGGCGAACAGTGTCAACAAAAGCGCACTCAGCATCGCTAGCACCGCCTGTTGGCGCAGTCGGGCGATCGAACTGCGTCTGCTCAATTCCGCTTTCGCAGGTTTGCCTCCCGGCGATTTCGCGATTGTAAAGAAGAGTAACAATAATGCTGTCATAGCAGCTTACCGTCTTGACAGTTGCCAGCTTTAGCTACTATTCTGACAACCATACCCGGGTATTAACCATGTAGTCGTTATATGCAAGAGAAGCACAAAGTCACCCTATATCTCCCGCCTGATCTGCATCGAAACTTAAAGATTCGTGCAGCAGTAGACGCAGAACCAATGTCAACGATCGCCGAGCGGGCAATTGTCTTCTACCTGACTCATTCAGATGTCGTCGCTGAAGTAGAAGCAGTTCACGGGCGGGTTCACCAAGTCTACAGTTGTCCAGAGTGCACCAGCTCCCTTGTGCTGCAAGACGGCGAGATGGTCATTCTCGGAGAGCAGCCCGGACTGCTCGCTGACGAGGAGCTTTCGGTGACGAAGGTGAAAGGGGGTTCCAGTACAGATCCGCAAGAGCTGGTTCCGGTCTAAGTCAGGCACACCTTTTGCAGCAGTCTGAGCAGCGGTGGCAGGTGCAGCAGTCGTTTCTTATAGTGGTGTCCGCAGGTCCCTTGTAGGTCATGGTCATGAAAGAAGAGCTCAATATCTTAGTTCAAGCTCAATATCCTCTGATCTACCTCGTGACTTCTGAGGAAGAACGGGCTGAGCAGACGATTGCTACGATCGCTCAGACAAAGCCACAGCGTCGAATTTTTATTTGGACTGTCACTCACGGAATCGTTGAGTACGGTCAGCCCCGCAACGTCACTCAGCACAACACGGTTTCGCCAGAGGCAGCGGTTGAGTGGGTGATTCGCCAGCGGGAACCGGGTATTTTTGTTTTCAAAGATTTGCACCCATTCGTTGATTCTCCGGCAGTCACGCGCTGGCTGCGAGATGCCATCGCGAGCTTCAAAGACACTCAGAAGACGATTATTCTGATGTCTCCGGTGCAGACGATTCCGATCGAGCTGGAAAAGGAAGTCGCAGTGCTCGATTATCCTCTACCGGATATGGCAGAGCTGAACCAGGTTTTGTCTCACCAGCTCGACCAGTCGCGTACCACTCGCCGCATGACCACAGAGACTCGCGAAAAGCTGCTGAAGGCAGCGCTGGGTCTAACCCGCGATGAGGCAGAAAAGGTTTACCGAAAAGCGCAAGTCACCGCTGGTCGCTTAACCGAAGGTGAAGTCGATGTGGTGCTGTCCGAAAAGAAGCAGCTCATTCGCCGTAACGGCATTCTCGAATACATTGAAGAAGACGAAACGATCGACTCGGTCGGCGGCTTAGAAGAGTTGAAGCACTGGCTCAAGCAGCGATCGAATGCCTTCACCGAGCGCGCCAGAGAGTACGGGTTGCCCCAGCCCAAGGGAATGCTCATCCTGGGTGTTCCAGGCTGTGGAAAGTCGCTGATTGCTAAAACCACCTCGCGCCTCTGGAGTTTGCCGCTGCTGCGACTGGATATGGGTCGGGTGTATGACGGGTCAATGGTGGGGAGATCAGAAGCAAACCTCCGCAATGCTTTGAAAACTGCCGAGTCAATTTCTCCAGCGATCCTGTTTATCGATGAAATTGACAAAGCGTTTGCCGGCAGCACTGGCTCAGCCGATTCTGACGGCGGTACGTCCAGCCGCATCTTCGGCTCCTTCCTGACCTGGATGCAGGAAAAATCTTCGCCGGTCTTTGTGATGGCGACGGCGAACCGAGTCGAGCGACTGCCAGGAGAATTCCTTAGAAAAGGACGATTCGACGAGCTGTTCTTTGTCGATCTGCCGAATGCCGAAGAGCGCAAAGAGATTTTCAAAATTCACCTATCCAAGCGGCGGCGAGACATCAATCGCTTCGATCTCGACCAGTTGGTGACGGTGTGTGATGGTTTTTCTGGAGCGGAAATTGAGCAAGCGCTCGTTGCAGCGATGTACGAAGCTTTTGCCCAGGATCGGGAGTTCACCCAACTGGACATTATCGCTGCAATTAAGGCAACGCTGCCGCTGTCCAAAACGATGAGTGAGCAGGTCACTGCCCTGAGGGACTGGGCAAGACAGCGCGCCAGACCTGCCGCATCCTCCGTGGCTGAATATCAGCGCATGGAGTTTTAACAGGCTTTCTCTCCTGCTTCCCAACAGGAGGAAAGGCTAGCGAAAGCTAGCAGTTTGACAAACCAGCCGCTTCAGTTTGCCCTCCAAACGCTAAGCCGAGCGGCATTATCTACATCCGAAACGTTGTCTCTCTCAAGTTCTCTACAGGAGGAAATCCTAAATGTCTCACTTTAGCACCCTGCGCACCAAGATCACTGATGCTGAAATCCTGAAGGCTTCTCTGCGCGATCTCGGCATCAGCGTTAAGACTGAGGCTGATGTTCGTGGCTACAACGGTCAGCGGGTTCGTTCTGACATCGTGGCTGTGCTGGAAGGCGAGTATGACCTGGGCTGGTCTCGCAATGCTGATGGTTCCTTTGACCTGATTGCTGACCTCTGGGGCGTTGCTAAAAAGCACAACCAAACTGAGCTGATCAACTCGATCAACCAGAAGTATGCAGTGAACAAGACCCTGGCAGAAGTGAAGCGTCCTGGTCTGCAAAACGCCAACGTCAAGCTGGTGCTGCAAAAATAGATTCTCTGAGCGTTCCCAAATTGGACGGGTTAGCCTGATGGCAGGTTAACCCGTTTTCTGCTTGCAGCTCGTCTAGAAACTGCTGCCTGCTGCTGAAATCGTCGGTTTTTGTGCCTTCAACCTGTTATTTCTCGATCGATATGCCGCTCTTCTCGAATGACCAGCTTCAAAAAATTCAATGGCTGCTGCGCGATTGTGGTCAACAGGCGAGACGGATGGCAGACGAATCCTTTCAAGTTTACGAGAAAGGACTCAACGACTACGTAACCGATGTCGATCGCGCCCTGGATCAGCGATTGATGAACGGCTTTGCGGCTCTTTTTCCTGAAGACGGCGTGATCACCGAGGAAAATGTGCCATCGCGATCGATCTTTCATCAGGGATACCGGCGGTTCTGGTGCATCGACCCGCTGGACGGCACCGATGACTTTATTCAGCGCAAGCCGCACTACGCCGTGATGGTGGGGCTGCTGGAGGCTTACCAACCGATAGCAGGCTGGATTTATGCTCCCGCGTTTGATGAGCTGTATTACGGGGGTAGGGAGTGGGGCTTGTTTCAAGCCAGCGGCGATCGTCCCGCAGCTGCCTTGATTCCGACTTCTCCGGTTCCCCCGTCGGCTGATTTCTGCCCGATTCTCATTGGCTACAAAGACCGTCGGCAGTATGGAGCAGCGATCGCCCGTTTGATTCCCGAAGCTCAGTTCAGCTCGGTTGGCAGCTTTGGCTTGAAGGTGATGCAAGTGATTCAGGGGCGCGCTGGACTGTATGTGTATCTCAATGGGCGCGTCAAACTGTGGGATACAGTGGGACCACTGGCACTTGCCCGCGCTGCCGGACTCATTTGCTGTGACCTGGCAGGCAACCCGCTGCGGTTTACCCCAGATGTGATTGAACCAGACACGCTGACCCATTTGCAGCCGATCGTCGTCGGTTGGGCTTCGTATGTCACGATGCTCCGATCGCGGATGCATCAGGCAGTCAGGCAACTCCAATCGCCCTCTGAGTAACGGATTGCCTCTCGACAATTGCAGCGGGCGTGATATTCTGAGGTCTTAATCGATCGTTGCCACTTTTGACTCAGCACCTTCCACAGTTTACCAACCTTCAAAGTTGGAGGATTCTCAGTATTTCTGGGTAACATAGTCTTGACGGTAGCACATCCATTTTCCCTGTCGGGTGGCTTATCGCTTGCCGCTTCTGTCTCAAGCAGTCGTGATTAGCGAGAGCATCTTCGTTCCTCCTCAACTTTCCTTTCATGCAGACCGAAGCTTTCAGCGAGGTTTTTCCGCTATTCAATGCCGCCAGCCCAGAGACGCTTGAGTGGCTGCTGTCGATCGCGACCGAGCACGATTACCCTTCGGGGCGGGCTGTCTTGATGGAAGATGCTTGGGGCAACGCGGTGTACTTTGTCGAGTCTGGCTGGGTTAAAGTCCGCCGTCACGCAGGCGAGGCAGTTGTCACACTGGCAATTCTGGGTCGGGGCGACTTTTTTGGCGAAATGGCAATCCTCGACGAATCTCCCCGCTCTACAGATGTGATTGCCTTATCTCCAGTGAAGTTATTGAGTATTTCGGCGCAGCGATTTATTCAAACCCTCTTCAAAGACTCGCAGTTGCATCACCGGATGCTACAGCTAATGGTGCGGCGATTGCGCCAAACGAATTTCCGCTTTCAGCTCCGTCATCAAGCGCCTGCGATCAAGTTAGCAAATACGCTGCTGTCGTTTGGCGAAAACTACGGTCATCGCACGCCCTACGGCACCGAAATCTTCAATATCCCCTACAAAGACTTGGCTGACGTGGCTGACATCAGCACCGATGAAGCCACCAAGATTATGGAGAAGCTCCACAGCAAAGGCTGGATCAAGATCGACCCCGCTCGTCAGGTGGTTTATCTGCTGCATCTCAAACCGCTGGCTCACCTGGCAGGCAGAATCTAGCAGCCCGCGTGAGCCAAAATCAGCGATTCTCTGAAGCGGCTCAGTCCTTCGTTATGATCGGGGTTAATGTTGTGCCTCGTTCATTGCTGCCATGACTGAAGCGACCCAACTCCGTCCTGCCACTCTGCCGCGTATCAGCCCGGAAATTCAGTACCAGGTTGCCATGCCTCAGCCGAACGCTCACTTATTTGAGGTGACGCTGCAAATCAAAGGCTGGCAGTCTGACTGGTTGAACTTGAAGATGCCGGTGTGGACACCGGGTTCGTATCTGGTGCGAGAGTATGCGCGTCACCTCCAGGATTTTGAGGCTGAAGCATCACAGCCCCTGAGCTGGCGCAAGGTCAGCAAAAATCACTGGCAAATCGAAACCGCAGGCGCAGCAGACTTGACGATTCGCTATCGCATGTTTGCCAATGAGCTGACGGTTCGCACCAATCATCTCGATGCGACTCACGGCTACTTTAATCCCGCAGCGCTCTGCTTTTATGTGCCTGGGTTTGAGCGTCACCCGATTCGCCTGACGATCGTGCCGCCTGACCCCACCTGGCGCATCACCACACCCTTACCTGCGGTTGCTGGACAGCCCCACACCTTTGAGGCAGCCGATTTTGACACGCTGGTTGACAGTCCGTTTGAGGTAGGGCAACACCAGCTCTATGCGTTTGAGGTGCTGGGTAAACCACACCAGTTGGCGATTTGGGGAGCAGGCAACGCGGATGTTGAGCAAATCATTGCTGATACTCGTCGCATCATTGTCGCCGAAGCAGAGTTGTTTGAAGGGCTGCCTTACGATCGCTACCTGCTTCTCTTGCATCTATCAAATCAGGGATTTGGGGGCTTAGAGCACAAAACGTCCTGCACGCTCAACTATTCCCGCTTTGGCTTTCGCTCAGCCGACAAATATCACCGCTTTATGCAGCTTGTTGCCCACGAATTCTTTCATCTGTGGAACGTCAAGCGCATTCGTCCTAAAGCGCTAGAAGCATTTGACTACGACCAGGAAAACTATACGCCCTCGCTGTGGTTCAGCGAAGGCACAACCAGCTATTACGACCTCAACATTCCGTACCGCGCCGGAATCTACGACGTTAGAGCATTTTTGAGCGCGCTCAGCAAAGAAATTACTCGCTTTTTGACCACGCCCGGTCGCCAGGTGCAACCGCTGAGCGAATCGAGCTTTGATGCCTGGATCAAGCTTTACCGGCGAGATGCCAACAGCGACAATTCGCAAATTTCTTACTACCTCAAAGGAGAGATGGTGTCGCTGCTGCTGGATCTGCTAATTCGCGCCCAACACGGAAATCATCGATCGCTCGATACTGTGATGCGCCAGATGTGGCAGCAGTTTGGCAAAGCTGAAATTGGCTTTCTGCCAGAGCAGTTGCAGCAGGTGATTGAGTCTGTCGCAGGCGCTGATTTGAGCGATTTCTTCCACCTCTGCCTGGAGACCACTGCAGAACTGCCGTTTAACGAATACTTAAACCCCTTTGGCTTAAAGCTTCAGCCAGAAGAGACAGAAGTGCCCTATTGGGGAGCAACTGTGAAATCCGAGCAGGGGCGCGACATCGTCAAATTTGTGGAGTTTGATTCTCCTGCTCAGCAGGCGGGCATTGATGCCGGAGACGAACTGCTGGCGATCGACGGGCTACGCGTTACCACCGACCAGTTGGGCGATCGACTGAAAGACTACAGCCCCGATGACACGATTCAATTCACCGTTTTTCATCAAGACGAACTCCGCACCTGCGCGGTGCAACTGGCGGCTCCCCGACCCAGCCGCTATCAGCTCGTGGCGCTCACCCATCCTTCACCCGCGCAGCAGCAGAATTTTCAAGGGTGGCTGGGTGTCCCGTTGTCTGCTGTGAGTTAAGACCCATCCTGGCGGTCTAACAACAAGCTTAAGTCTGACAAATGCTGAATCTCACTGTGCTAGAGTTACAAGCATTTTCCAGGCATTCATGCACCTTTTGAGATTCAGCAGGAGATGAATATGACCTTACAGCCACCGCCGCCGCCGTCGATCACGCCGCGTCAAATGAACCTGCTACGAATTGTGACATCGATGGCTTGGTCAGATGGAAATTTGGCGGACGAAGAAGTGGATGTGATGCTCGACCGCTTCAGTAGCATCTTTGCCCCAGAAACCACGCAGCATCAGAAACTGCAGCAAGAGCTGCGCGACTATTTGATGCAAAATATTCCGCTGAGTGAACTCACGCCCAGACTGCAAAGCGATGAAGAACGCGAACTCGTTTTACGCCTGGGCTATGAAGTGATTGTATCCAGCGCGCGCACGCCGACCGAGGATAGAATTAACGACGAAGAAGCCGCTGCCTACCAAAATCTGGTGCAACTGTTGGGGCTGCCCGCAGAAGTTGTGCAGCGGGTCGAGGCAGAATCGGGTAAATCACATTCGCACGAAGGCATGATCGATCGCCTGACCGACAAGCTTCAAGAATTTGTGCACAAGCCTACGGGCTAACTCATCGCCAACATACGCTGAATCGGACGCAGCGCTGCCTGCTGAATGTCTTCAGAGAGCGTGATTTCTGGCGCACGGTTTTTCATGGCGAGATACAGTTTCTCTAGCGTGTTGAGCCGCATGTGCGGGCACTCATTGCAGGCACAGTTATTGAGCGGCGGAGCGGGAATAAACTGTTTGTGGGGTGCTTGCTTTTGCATCTGGTGAATAATGCCCGGTTCGGTAGCGACGATAAACGCCGGACTGGCACTCGTGTTGCTGTATTTCAACAGGGCTGTGGTTGAGCCGATATAGCTGGCGTGCCGTAAAACCGCCGGTTCACATTCCGGGTGAGCGATCACCTCAGCAGTGGGGTGCTGCATTTGCAGCTCCACAATTCGCTTTTCTGAAAAGGTTTCATGAACGATGCAGCTTCCCTGCCACAGCACTAAATCACGTCCCGTTTGCTCAGCAACATAGCGCCCCAGATTGCGATCGGGCGCAAAAATAATTGGCTGGTCTGCGGGAATCTGGCGGACGATCGACACGGCGTTCGAGCTGGTGCAGATGATATCGCTCATTGCCTTGATTTCAGCCGTGCAATTTATGTAAGAAATTACCAAATGATCGGGGTGTGCTGCCTTAAACTGGGCAAATGCAGCGGGCGGGCAACTGTCTGCGAGAGAACAGCCTGCATTGAGGTCTGGAAGTAAAACGAGTTTGTCTGGGTTGAGAATTTTGGCAGTTTCTGCCATGAAATGCACACCCGCAAACACAATCACATCCGCGTTGGTGCCTGCTGCCTGCTGGGAAAGCCCTAGAGAATCACCGAGATAGTCTGCGACATCTTGAATGTCTGGATCTTGGTAGTAATGCGCCAGAATGACCGCATTCAGTTCGCGCTTCAGATTTTGAATGGCGCTGAATAAGTCGGAGGGAAGCGAGGTGGGGGTAGCAAGAAAACGAGTCGGTGCAGAGATAAACACGGCGGCAGAGAATAAGAGTGAACTTAACTAGGACTGTTTCTTAAAATTATAGTCGTTTTTACCAAAAATGGGCAAAGCCGATGCGAAGCAGTTTCCCAATGGCGAATCGCCCTGCCAGGTGGAAGCTGCTGACCTGCCTGAGGGGCTGTCATCGATTCCAGCCAGACTCCTGAAGATGGAATGACAGCCCCCAGCCGGTTTTTTGGGCGGGCGCGGTCAGGTGGATGCCGCAAGCGTTTGACCGTTCATCGAGGACGCGCCCTAAAACTGAAGCTGCCGTCGCCAGTTTGCTCGAACCAGCCGAATTTCGTGGTAGTCAAAGCTTTCGCCCAGATGGTCGTGAATCGATCGCAGTGAGTCTGCACCAACCTGCTGGATGGCGTGTTGAATTGCAGTTTGGCGATCGATCGGCACCAGCGCATCCAGGTCAACTGCCTGCCCTGCTTCTAACAGCAGCCCCAGGT
>Ga0224723_1001581_pt1 | contig 13548 bp, 14 predicted proteins | sample Balambano_FR2_Me_FD_161647 | JGI IMG/M metagenome (GOLD analysis project Ga0224723, IMG submission 161647) | Freshwater sediment microbial communities from Lake Towuti, South Sulawesi, Indonesia - Balambano_FR2_MetaG | ecosystem: Environmental > Aquatic > Freshwater > Lake > Sediment | place...
GGCCATGGTCGAGCGTGGTTGGGGGCGCGTCGTCAACATCGCCTCGATGCACGCCAGGGTCGGCGGCGCCTATGTGGCCGCCTACACCGCCGCCAAGCACGGCGTGCTAGGCCTGACCCGCGCGCTCGCCGTCGAGCTGGTCGCCAAACAGATCACGGTCAACGCGATCTGCCCGGGCTACGTCGACACCGCCATGACACGCGGCTCGATCCAGCACGTGAGCGAGCGCACCGGCATGTCGGAGGCCGCGGCCCGCTCGGCCTTTGAAGATCTAAGCCCGCAGCGGCGCCTGATCACGCCCGACGAAGTCGCCGCCGTGGCCGTTCTGCTCGCCAGTGAGGCGGCGCGCGGCATTACCGGGCAGGCCATCAGCGTCGACGGCGGCAAAGTTATGCTGTAGGAGCGCACCCTGTGAGCACAGCCATACCAGTCTCGACTGCGGATCTGCTGGCCGAGCTCGAACGGCTCGAAGCGCGCGCCAAAACCTTGCAGCGCGTGCTGACCACGCCCTACCCCATCGCGCAGACGCCCAAAGAAGTCGTCTGGTCCTTGAACAAGGCCCAACTCCAGCGCTACGCCCCGCAGGTGCCACCCGAGCAGCGCAAGCGCGTGCCCTTGCTGCTGATCTACGCGCTCATGAGCCGGCCGTCGATCCTGGACCTGCGTCCAGGACACAGCTTCGTCGAGTATATGCTGCGCCAGGGCTACGACGTGTTTCTGCTCGACTGGGGCTACCCCGGCCTCGAAGACCAGTACCTCAAGCTCGACGACTATGTGCTCGAATATTTGCCGCGGGCGCTGCGCCGGCTGAAGCTAGTCACCGGCGTCGACGAGTTCGACATGCTCGGCTACTGTATCGGCGCGCTGCTCAGTACCTGCTACGCCGCCCTGCGGCCCGACGACGGCCTGCGCAACCTGGTCTTGCTAACACCCCTGCTCGACTTCGCCGACAAACAGGCGCCCGGCCTGATGCGCTGGGTGGGCGGCGAGCACCTCGATGTCGACCGCCTCGTGGCCTTCTACGGCAACATTCCCGGCGAACTGATCGACTACGGCTCCAAGGCGCTCAAGCCGGTCGAAAACTACCTCCAGACCTACCTACGGCTGTGGGACAACCTGGAGAACGCGCGGATTGTGGAGGCCTGGCACGCCATGCAGACCTGGCTGGCCGACTTCGTGCCCGTCAGCGGCGCGTTCTACCGCCAGCTTATTGTCGAACTGTACCGCGAGAACCGGCTGATGGAAGGCAGGCTGCTGCTGCGGGGCGAGCGCGTCGAGCTACAGCGCCTGCGCGCCAAGCTGCTAACCGTGATCGCCGACGCCGATCATCTGGTGCCCAATCAGCAGTCGCTCGGTATTCTCGAGCGTGTCGGCAGCCAGGATAAGCAGGTGCTGGTGGCGTCGGGCGGGCATATCGGCATCATGGCCGGCAGCGGCGCCGTCAAGCGTACCTGGCCTCAGATCGCCGGCTGGATCGAGCAGCGCGCCTGAGCACACCTGGCACAACTTTTGCTACCCTGCCTCGTAACCTGCTTGCATCCGGCGCGGCTCGCTCCTGCGGCCGGACGACCTCGACGACTAGCACCTCGCTGGTACAGCCCTCGTGATGAACAAATCGTTATGTTCATGCAGCCCTTCGTGGCTGCAAACTTGCTTTGCTCTCAGAGCGTTCGCGGAAAGCTGAGGGGTGACGGTTGAAGCCATAACATAGTAGAAAATGCACAAGCCATGACACTCACACCTGCTATTCTGATTGCCGAAGACGATCCCCGCCTGCTTGTTGCCCTGCGCTGCCTGCTGCGCGCGAAGCTCTGCGATTACGCCATCATCGCGACGATCTGCGGCGAGGAAATGCTGCCCATCCTGGAGAGTCGCCCGGTGGCACTGGTTATCACCGATTACGGCCTGCCCGGTTTGAACGGCCTCGAATTCGCGGCCGAGATCAAGGCACGCTCGCCGCAGACTCCTGTAATTCTGATCTCGGGCGAGAGTCTGGCCGACGAAGGTCAGGCTTCGCCGAGCATCGACGGCTTTCTGCAAAAGCCTTTTTCGATCGAGCATCTGCTTTCGCTGGCCCAAAGCGCGCTCGAACGCTCCAAAGCGCACAAACAGGCTGCGTAACGGCGCAGGTGCGCTGGGGCACAAGCGCGCCCCCTGACAACAAACGCGCCTCTGGCCGAAGCCGCGCGCAGGGGAAGCCATCTGGCTAGCCTCCGAGTACGAGCCTGCCGCCCGCTATCCGCACCTGGCGGCCGCCCATCCTGTTTCCAGCCCGCTGCGGATCGAAGGCCCAATTCTCGGCGCCATCGAGCTCGACTTCGCTGGCGCCCGGAATTGGCAGGCCCAAGATCAGGCCTTTTTTGTGGCCCTCGCCCAGCATGGTTATGGGCAGCAATGTATGTTAAGATAGTCCGTCGTTCCTGTGAGTCTGGGAAAACGCTAATGAATCTGAATGAGGCCCTCGGCATTTTGCAGTTTCTGCGCGAGGCGGAACGCCTGAAAAATGTGTACCGTACATCTTGGACGTCGGGCGGGCAACCAGAAAGCACCGCCGCGCACACCTGGCGCTTGTGTCTGATTGCGCTAGTCTTAGAGCAAAGCTTTCCTGATATTGATATCGGGAAACTTCTCAAGATATGTATTGTCCATGACCTTGGCGAAGCGATTGGGGGCGATATACCTGCAATCTATCAACAGACCAACGCCGCTAAAGCCGGCCAAGAGCGCAAAGACTTGCTTGTGCTTGTGGAGCCGCTCCCAGAAAGCATCAGGCACGAAATTATTGCACTGTGGGACGAGTACGAAGCTGCGCGATCACCAGAGGCACGTGTTGCCAAAGCCTTGGATAAGCTCGAAACGCTGCTCCAGCATAACCAGGGAGCCAATCCGCCAGATTTTGACTATGCCTTCAACCTTCAGTACGGCAGAAAGTTTACCGACGCGGTACCATTGGCTGCTGAGCTACGCGCCATTATTGATACGGAGACGAAGCAAAAAGCTGTACAGGCGAACGGGTAGCGTAATAGCTCTGGCAACGATTAACCTTGTGTGGCCGATCTAGCCGAGAGATACCCCTTTGCCCACCAGAAAAGCGACGCCCTGCGTGACTTGATGCTCGGCCAGCGCGTGCAGGATCAGGGGACCGCGATAGCCTACCGCGCAACAGAGCTGCATACGCCCCCGCTACACGCCACCGCGCGCATCGGCCAAAGCCCATCATATTGTGCATCGTCGTCAGGTGCGTGCGGTGCAGAAGATCAAAGCGTCTAAGCATAGTATACGGCCAAAACGAACAAATGTATCAGTCCTATGGCGGAGTTCAGGCGCGGCAAGCCGGCCGTCGAGCGCTCGCTAAGCACGGGCGGCAACACGATGCAGCGCCAGACAGCCTGGCCACCTCAGCCGGCCGCGCCCTCGGTTTCGCTGGGAGGAAAGCGCCGAGCGGAGCGCGCTCGCGCTTTGGCCGCCTCTTCCGCACGATCTTTGGCTGGCGCCTTCGTCTCGAGTGCGCGCAGCAAGGTCTGGGCAGCGGCGGCGACCGACACAAGCGCCGCCTGGAAGGCTGCCTCGTTGGCTTTCGACGGCGCGTTGAAGCCACTGATCTTGCGCACAAATTGCAGTGCGGCGGCCTGAATCTCGTCGTCGGTGGCAGGCGGATCAAAGTTAAACAAGGGCTTGATGTTGCGGCACATGTCAGCGCACCTCCACACGTTGTTGAAGCTGCCCGCGTAGCGGCAGGCCAGCAGGTTTGCAAGCAAGGCACTTGGCCGGGAACAGGCGCCGCACGTCCTCGGCAGTCGGCGCGTCGGCTGGGAAGAAGGACTCGATCGCAAGCTCGGAGACGGTCACGTCGATCGGGGTGCCAAACACCGTCGTCGTGCTGATAAAAGAAAGCAGGCCAGCCGGCGTGTGCAGCCGCATTGACAAGCAATGCCCTATCACGTAGGATAACATGGCCGGTCGTGTGATATGAACATGTACGTACTGGGAAAGAGAGGCTTTCCATGAACGACGCAGAGGGCTTCGAGCTGGACGTTCGGCTGCTTCCTGTTGCTGGCCTGCTCCACTCAACGACGCGAGGCTCATTAACGACTGACTCGAAGCGGGCTGCGCTTGACGGCCCGCTTGCGCAGGTTCCTGGCCCAGATGCCCGCTGTCCCACCCACGGCGGTATTCGTGCCCCCAGCCTGCATCCGGGTCCCGACGCCCGCTGTCCTACCCACGGCGGCGTCTGAATCAACACGTCAGGGTTGGCGCTCCCTCCCACAGCGTAAGCGTCGAGCGCCTGGCTTTCAGCGGCTGACGGCTTTTCCTCCAAAGAGCAAACCCGCGGGATGCACGCCATGCGTTTGTCTGCGGTCCAGCCTGACGAGCGTGCATCGCTGTATGCGCCCCTTGAGTACCTGCAGGTACGGCTGCCGCTGCTGCCCGTCGAGGCCTACGCAAGCGCCGCCCTCCAAGCAACGCAGCTTCTGCACGGCACGGCCACCTCACCCGAACACGCGATCGCCCGCCTCGCACTGTCGATCAGTAGCCCGGCATTGCTCGATGCGCTTGAGCGGCGGCCACACACGCAGCAAAGCGGTGCCAGTCTGCACCACAAGCTCTGGCGCTACCTTGTACGAATGTGTACCCGGCCGACCCCCTTTGGCCTCTGCGCGGGTGTCGCGCTCGCCACGTGGGGGGCCACAACACAGCTTTCCACCCACACGGCGGCACGGCGCACCCGCACCCGCCTGGACATGGGCTGGCTATTGAACGCTGTGCTGTTCCTCGAAATACAGCCGCAGATTCAGAAACATCTGCGTTTTTCGACCAATTCCGCTGTGCTGATCAGCGCTGGCCGTGCGTTTCTCGAACAACGCGCGGCGACGTATGGAAGCGCTGAGAAGGTAGCCGTATCCGTGCGCGCAACACCGGTTGTGCAGCATGTGCTGGCCGCGGCGCAGACGCCAATCGCCTACGATGAGCTGCTTACACAGATTTACGCCATCAGCCCGAACGCCAGCGCAAGCGCCGCCGAGCAGCTTATCGCCCAGCTTGTCGAGCATACCCTGCTCCTGAGCGATTTGCGCCCCCCGTTGACGATTGCCAATCCGGCACAGTATGTAATCCAAGGCCTTGCGGCCATACCAGGCTGCCAGGCGCTCGCCGCCGAGCTGCGCGCGCTCCACATTGCTGCGTCCAGCGCCGACGAGCAATCGCCGGAGGAAAGCCTCGGCACTCGGCAGCGTATCCAGATCGCCATCAATCATCTGCCGCTGCCGGCTACGCACACGCCGCTGCAAACCGACAGCCTGGTCGAACTGCACGGACGCCAGCTTCACCGCCGGATCGCCGGCGACGTCGCGCAGGCCGCGGAACTGCTGCTCCAGCTCTCGCCATACCCCGATGGCTGGCCACATATTGTAGCGTACCGCCACGCCTTCGCCCAACGCTACCCGCTTGGCCGCGAGGTGCCCTTGCTAGAACTCGTCAACGCCGAATGTGGCCTTGGTCTGCCCGCCCGGACCGCCGAGATGAATAGCACCGCAGCTTCACGCCGCGCCGAGGCCTTGTTGCGCATCGCCGCGCTCGCACTGCACCGGCGGCAGTCGGCGGTAGAACTTGATGCCTCGCTGCTTGCGGATCTTGCAACAAACAGCTTGGCCGAGGCGACGCTTCCAGGCTCACTCGAGCTGTTTATCGCGGTTGCGGCTCCCTCTGCCGCGGACGTCGATAGCGGCAACTACCAGATCGTGATCGGCCCCAATACCGGCACCAGCCAGGCTGGCCGCAGCACAGGCCGCTTTGCCGACATGCTTGGCGACGCAGCGCTGGCCCTGCTGCAAACACAGCCCGCAGAGCAGTTTGGCCCGCCAGATGTTCTGTTTGCCGAATTGAGCTATCTGCCAGACAACGGGCGCCACGCCAACGTCATGGTCCATCCCAGCCGTCGTGAGTATCAGCTTTGCTACGGAACTAGCCCGAGCGGGCCGCCACACAACGCCATCCCGTTTCACGAACTGCTGGTTGGATTGCGAGATGGGCGCTTCTACCTGTGCTGGCAAAAGACAGGCCAGGAGCTGCGTGTTTGCACGGGTCATATGGTTCAGCCGGATCATGCGCCGGGCCTATGCCGCTTTCTGAGTGAGATCAGCCGCGACGGGCAAGCGCAGCTTGTTGCGTTTGATTGGGGGCCGGCAGAGATCTTTCCGTTCTTGCCACGCCTGAGCTGCGGGCGCATTGTTTTGCACCTTGCTCGCTGGCGCATCGATGCCGATACTCGCGCGCGCGAGCTTTCGTCGGCGACGCTCGACGGTTTTCGAACACAGCTCGAACAATGGCGTGCCGCCTGGCGTGTGCCCTCGCACGTGTATCTGCGGCGCGGAGACCAGCGGCTGCTGCTTGATCTTGGCGACGAGCTGCATATCGAAGCGCTACGGCGAAGCCTGCACCACGTCAATGCGCGCTTGCCGATCATTCTGCAAGAAGCCTTGCCGGGTCTCGACCACGCCTGGCTTCCTGGCCCGCAGGGCCATTTTCTGGCCGAGTTTGTGGTGCCGCTGCAACTGCGTTCGGCGCGCGAGCAGGCCGGCGCCCCAGCCACAAGCTCCGGCGAGTCGCACCGAGTGACCACGAGCAAAGGAGCGCCGACGGCGCTCCGTCCCGGGGCGCGGCAGGATCGGCACGAGGCGCTGCGCCCGCCGGGCAGTGACTGGCTCTTTGTCAAGCTGTACTGCGGGAGCGCGGCCCAGGACGATCTGCTCAGCGAATCGCTGTGGCGCTTTGTGCGATCCGCCGTGCAAGCCGACCTGGCCGACCAATGGTTTTTTGTGCGCTACGCCGACCCCGAGCCGCATCTGCGGCTGCGCTTTCACGGCAAGCCGGCACACCTGATCGAGCAACTCGTGCCGCGCGTCAGTGCCTGGGCGAATGAACTGCTCGCGGACAGGCGCTGCCGGCATTGGGGGATCACAACCTATGACCGCGAAGTCGAGCGCTACGGTGGGCCGCTCGGCATGACACTTGCCGAGCAATTCTTTGCTGCCGATAGCGAGATCACGCTGGCTTTCTTACGCCTGCTTCGCAGGCCCACCTTTCCGCTCGACCGTATCGGCCTCGCGCTGCTGAGCCTGTACGAGTTGCTCGACGATTTTGAGCTGACAGCAGCCTATTGCCGCCTGTGGCGGCAGAACAATCCGGCAGCCTGGCGGCGCTCCGCGCAACTCTATCGCGAGCGGGGCCAGCAACTCCGGCTGGTGCTCAAGAACCAGGACTGGCTGGAGCAACATCTCGAAAATGCGGCAGCCAGCAACCACCTGCAAGCGTATCGGCGTGAACGCGCACGTGTGAGTGCGGAACTGCGGGAAGCCGAGCGCCAGGCAGCATGGACGCAGCCGCTGCTCACGCTTGCCGAGAGCTTCGTCCATATGCATTGCAATCGGCTCATGGGAACGGACCGAACGCTCGAAGAGCTTGTGTTGGGCTTGCTCGCGAGGCTGTGGAACAGCCTACGAGTGATCTAAACAGCATGACCGAAGTGCTTCGTCAACGCAACTTCTTCCTGCTGTGGTTTGCCCAGCTCATTTCGCGCAGCGGCGACTGGCTGCTCCTGATCGCGCTGCCATTCTACGTCTATGGCCTGACGAATTCAGCCTTCGCGATGGGTATCACTTTTGTTGCGCAGATGGCTCCGCGCGTGCTGCTTGGCTCGCTCATCGGGGTGTATGTTGACCGCTGGAAACAAAAGTGGGTCATAGTCGGCGCCGACCTGGCGCGAGCGCTGCTGCTGTTGCCTATTCTGTTTGTTCAATCGCGTGAGGCTGTCTGGGTCATCTATGTCGTCGTCTTGCTGCAATCCGTGCTCGCTCAGTGTTACAGCCCCGCCAGCAGCGCCTTGTTGCCGAGAATTGTACCGCACGAGCAACTCCTGGCAGCCAACACGGCCAGCGCCCTGGCGCGTAATCTGACACAACTAATCGCGCCGTCGCTTGGCGGAGTGTTGTTCGAGCTTGCGGGGATGCGCAGCGTCGTGCTGCTTGACTCGGCCACCTTTGTGCTTTCGGCCGTCTTGACGCTCGCTATTGTTGTGCCCGCCCATTCAGAAGCAGCAAGCCAGGCGAATGTCCCAGTCAGCCGTACCGCCCGGAGGCGCTTGTGGCACGATTGGCACAGCGGTATCGCTCATGTCGCCCGCAACCAGATGCTGCGGGCAATCTTTCTGGCACTGACGATCTCGATGTTTGCGCAGGGCTTGATTGACGTGCTCTTTGTTCTCTATGTAAAGAATGTCTTGCAAGGCACGTCGTTCCATTGGGGCCTGATCGAAAGCGCGCAGGGCATCGGGGGTATCATCGGCGGGCTGATCATTGGGCGGGTAAGCCGGCAATTGGACCAGGCACAGCTTGTTTCGCTCGGATTGGCCGGAACAGGCCTGTTTTTTCTGGCGTCGATCAGCTTTCCAGTGCTGCCCCTGGTCATTCTATGCACCGGGCTGCTTGGCATCCCAGTGGTTGTTTTCAGCGTCGGGATCGAAACAGCGCTGCAAATGCAGGCCGACGAAGGCTACCTCGGCCGGGTTTTTGGGCTGTACGGAACTGTTGCTACCAGCACGATCATGGCCGGTATGGCCGCGGCCAGTCTGGTCGGGGACTACGTCGACGTCACGATGCTGCTGCGGGTGGCGGGCGTGCTGTATATGTTGGCTGCGCTTGTGATTGTGCAATTCTGGCCGACAGCATATCGGCAATCGCCTGCATGAGCCACGACCTGGGTAGGTCAAGCGTGCCTACGATCCGCACAACATGTTGCGCTTCAAGCAGAACATCCCAGCAGAGGCCTGACCCTACATGTCCGCCAGTTCGGGAAACGGCACGATCGTTGATTTGACTGTTTTCATAGCCATCGCGTCGGCCACCGCCTGTTCGAGGCCAGACTGGGTGAAGGGGTACAGGGTCTGCATGTCCAGCCAGGGGTACTTGTTGCGGGTGCGGTAGAGCATATCCACCCCCAGCGCCAGGTCGTTCGCGGTAAAACCCCACGACCCGAGCAGATTGATGTCCTTCGTACAGAAGCGATGCCAGTTCGTTTCGATCGCGCCTGCATCGGTAAACTGGCCCATCTCGACGTAGGTGCCGCCGTCGCGCAGAAACTCGATGCCCTCCGGCCCGGCCGTGGGGTGGCCCGAACAATCCATCACCAGGTCGGCGCCGAAGCCACCCACGATGTCGCGCACCCGCTCGATGCGTGCCTGTGCTGTCGTATACTGCTCGATGTCGACCGTCGCCTCGGCGCCGAAGGCGCGCGCCAGTTGCAGGCGCGGCTGCTCGGGCGCGCCCACGCAGATCACGCGCCCGGCGCCCATTTCCTGGGCGGCGGCCACCGCCAGGATGCCAATCGGGCCGGAGCCTTGAATCACCACGGTGTCGCCCCAGGTGAAGCCTGCGGCCCGCGCCGCGCGATTAAAGCCGCGAATGACCGAGGTAAGTGGCTCCGAAAGCGAGCCGAGCCGCAAGCTCATGTCGTCGGGCAGCTTGTAGATCTTGGTGCCGGGCAGCATGTCGAGATCTACATACACATACTCGGCCCAGCCGCCCCAGAGGTGCGGCGGCTTGCCGAAGCCAAGGTAGCGCCCATAATACACCGGCGTCAGGCACTTGTTGGCGGTCTGGGGGTAATGGACGCAGTAGTAGCAGCGGCCACAGGGCATCAGCGGCGGGATCATGACCCGTGACCCAACTTCGAGTGGCTTATCCATAAAGTCGGCCCGCAGCTCCGGCCCTTTCTCGACGATCACGCCGCCGATTTCGTGGCCGAGCGTGAAGGGCCAGGGCAGGGGCTTGGGCCAGTGCCCGCGCAGAATGTGCTGATCGGTGCCACAGACCCCGCAGGCGCCGATCTGGATCAGCGCTGCATTTTTGGGCACCTCTGGCCAGGGCACATTCTGGATGACGGGCTTTGCTCCCGGGCCCGCGAACGTCGCGACACGGATCGACCGCGCATGAGCTGTGGTAGAGTTGGCAGGCATCGCAGTCTCCTCCTGGCGAGCGGCCTTCGGTCAGGCTGCCTGATTATAGCACCGCTCCCGGCCGGCCGGAACATAGTGCGCATCTGCCTCGGCTGCCTGGGGTGCGGCGGTGCGACACGCTCGATGCATCAGAGGATGCCCTGTTCTGCTCAGGGTAGTAGCCCAGCAAGGCCTTTGTAGCTGAAATAGATGCCGAAGATCAGCCCGACGCCTACCGAGATTGGCCGGTTGTAGCGCGTCAGCCAGTCGAGAGCCTGTTGCAGTTGTGCGGCTGCCTTTGGCACAAAGGCATAGATCAGGATCGCGGCGATCAGCGCCGACTGGGCAAGCACAATATAGATGACGTAGACGCTCGCGCGCACGGCAGGCTCAAGATCGGCCGCGCTGATGATGCTGAGCGCCGAAAGGGTGAACACCCAGAGCTTGACGCCAATGCCCACGAACAGGGCGCCAAGGCCCAGCGCCTGAAGTGACGAAATCTGTTCGAGCGATTGCATCCATTTGGGCGGGGGGTCGTCGGGGTCTGCCTCTTTGCGCCATTTACGAAAGGCCATAATCAGCAAGAGGATGCCAACAACCAGCAGCAGCGTCGAGACGATCGGCGTGGAGCCGTCGCTATCGGACAGATTGTCGGGTGAGGAAGCAAACACGGCGCCGAAAATCAGCCCTTGCACCAGGCGTACCAGAGTCATACCCAGCACAAAGGCGCTTGCCTTGACCAAACCGTGCGGACTCGCCAGCAGCAGCAGCACGATGATGATCCAGATCGGCGCCAGCACGGCGCCAAGGATCAGCGGTAGCAGTTGCACAAGCATAGCGCCCATTGACCGCTCGCTTTCTGATCGAATGCATTTCGGCGCGAGACTGGTCAGCGCAGCAACCGTCGCGGCAGCACCGCGCACTTGCGTCACCTGCCCCCAGTTCAAGAATGTTCCAGAACAATACTGGTCGACGACCCCTTTCTTTATCATAGCACAGCTACACAATCGGTCGTGCAACCACAGGCCTGCCTGGCACGGAAGACGAGCCTCACCCGAACGTAGAGAGGCGTGAACGCGTGACGTGGAAACCAGGGCACACGTCGAGCCGATGCTGGCACGCCCATTGCACTGCACAGAGCGGGTTTTGATACAACAGCCAGGAGGCGGACTATGCAACTGGTCGCAGCACTTTTTCCCGACCGAAGCAGCGCCGAGCGGGCGCTGGAACATTTAGAGCACCTGGGCATCGCGTCGGAGCGCGTCAGCGTGGTGATGCGCGAGCAGGGCGAGCTACAGCGCGAAGAAGGGCGGCCCCAGGCCGAGATCTCTACAGCCTCGGGTGATGGGGCGCTCGAAGGCATGGCCTTTGGCGGCCTGCTTGGGCTGCTCGCCAGCGCCGCCGCACTGCTCATCCCTGGCATCGGCGGCATTCTGGCGATCGGGCCACTCGCCGCGACCCTCAGCCTGCCAGCGGTCGGCGCGGCCACGGGCGCCTTTGCCGGCGGCATCGTCGGCGGGCTGATCGGCGCGGGCCTAAGCCAGCAAGAGGCCGACGCCTACGCCGAAGGCGTCAAGCGCGGCCAGATTCTGCTGACGGTACAGGCCGAAACCGAGCAGGCCCCGGCAATTGCCGAGGCCTTGCGGAAGACGGGCGCGCTCGACATCAACGCTCAGAGCAGCGCCTGGCGTGCGGAGAGCGCGCGAGGCCTGGACCCCGCTAGCGCTCCCGAAGCCGACTTCCCGCCGCTTAAAATGCCTGAGTAGACGTTCCGCCGACCATGCGGTCCATCTTCTGCGATGCAATGGCGCGCTCGAGCAGCAGCGGGTAGCTCTGCTCGAGCTTGGCCGCCGTCTGCTCCTCTTGTTCCAGAATCTGGCGCAGCAGCCGCAACAACTCGGGATGGCTGATATGCTGCGCGTCCATCACCAGCCCGCGGTAGGCCGCCATCTCGAAGTGCTCGACCTTGGCCGCCGAGGCCGCGATTGTGCAGTCGAGCAAGGGCTGATTGGCGCTCGCCGCTTGCATGGCCTTCTCGCCATCGGCCACCAGCCCCTGCCCTGCCATGCAGGCGGCGCGCACCGGCTGCGCGCCGAGCACCCCGAAGATGTGCTCCAAATTGGCGATCTGTTGCTGCGTCTGCATGATATGCTCCGAGAGCATGTCTTTCAGGCGCATATCGGTCGCCTGCGCCAGCATCTGCTGCTGCGCCGTCAGAAACTGGTGCTCCGCGTCATAGATCGCCCCCAGGTCGTGGACGAACTTTTCCCCCATCGTGCTTGTGCTCATCATCACGTGCCTCCTCGCAGATATGCCGATCTCGATGGCTTGGCATGCTGCAACAACTGTGCCAGACCTGCTGCCGTTGACATTGCGGGCCAAATCAGCTATACTACTGGCATTCCACTAACATGTCAGTAAAATGCCAGAGACCTATGGATCTGGCCGAGCTGGAGAGGTATGGCAGCCACTACCATTCTGACCGCCGAGCGCGGGCGGCGCGCCAGTTCGGGCACGCAAAGCGAGCAGGCCTACCGCCAGATCCGCGCCATGATCGTCGACCTCGAGCTCCCGCCGGCCAGCCTGGTCGACGAGGGCGCGCTTGTGGAGGCGCTCGGCTTCGGCCATACGCCCGTGCGCGAGGCGCTGCGGCGCCTGGCGCAGGACAACCTGGTGGTAATTTTGCCCCGGCGTGGCACACTGGTCGCCGACATCAACTGGAGCGATCTACAAAAGATCTTCGAGCTGCGCCTCGACCTCGAAACGCTGGCCTGCCGGCTGGCAGCCGAGCGGGCTAGCCCGCGCCAGATCGAGGCCATGCAGGCGCTCTTCGCCGACAACGCGGCCGTGATCGCAAACGGCGACAACCGCGAGCTGATTGTGCTCGACCACCAGGCCCACCAGCAGATCGCCGAAGCGGCGCACAACGAGTTTCTGGAAGAAACGCTCGACTGGCTCTATAGCCACGTCTTGCGCCTCTGGAATGTTTCGCTCGACAAAGTCACGGGCCTGCGCGAGGCGCTCGACGAGCACCGCATCATAGTCGAGGCCATCAAGCGGCGCGACGCCGAGGCCGCCGCGAGCGTCATGCGCCGCCACGTGATCGGCTTCCAGGAGCAGTTTACGGCCATTCGTTAGGAGAAGGCGTCCATGATCAACGTGCGGTCCTTCGAAATCCCCACCGTCATCAAACACGGCATCGGCGCCGTGGCCACGCTCGCCGACGAGGCGCGGGCGCTGGGCATGCGCCGCCCCCTGATCGTGACCGACCCCGGCATTGTGCGCGCCGGCCTGCTCGAGCGCGTCAGGCAGCCGCTCACCCAGGCCGGCCTCGACTACGCGCTGTTCGACCGCGTCGCGCCCAACCCGCCGATCGCCACGGTCGATGCGGGCGCCGCCCTGTACGCGGCTGAGCGCTGCGACGGCCTGATCGGCTTTGGCGGCGGCTCGGCCATGGATACAGCCAAGGCGATTGGCGTGGTGGCCAGCCACGGCGGCTCGATCCTGGCCTACGAGTGGGCCGATCCGCAGCCAATCCAGCGCCGCATCCCGCCTACCAT
>Ga0224723_1001582_pt1 | contig 13548 bp, 12 predicted proteins | sample Balambano_FR2_Me_FD_161647 | JGI IMG/M metagenome (GOLD analysis project Ga0224723, IMG submission 161647) | Freshwater sediment microbial communities from Lake Towuti, South Sulawesi, Indonesia - Balambano_FR2_MetaG | ecosystem: Environmental > Aquatic > Freshwater > Lake > Sediment | place...
AAAATGGTGAGATAGCGTCGAACGCGGGTGGGGCGAGCCTTACCGACGAACAGCAGATCGATCAGTGCCAGCGACAGGAAAATAGACAGGGTGTAGCCCCGTGCATTGATGGCATAGTCGGCAAAGGCGAACGTGCCTGCGAGAATCGCCGCTGCCGCAATGCCGACAGACCGATCGGCGATGCGACCACTGAAACGGTAGAGCATTGCCAGCGAAAGCAGGGCAAAGGCGAAGGCGGGAAAACGGGCAGTGACGACCGACTCGCCGCCGATCGAGCGCATCAGCCAGACAGCGAACGAGTGCAGAAAATGATTGTTCGGGTCGGTGTAGGAAAACAGGGCGCGGACGGGGCTAATGGCGAAATAGCGTAGCGTGTACGCCTCATCATACTGCATTGTTCGTGTGATATGGGGCAGGGTGAGCGCATAAAACAGCAATAACAATGCAATAAACCACAGAGGCACGGAGAACGCAGAGGAAAACGATGATTTCATTATGTCTGACGATTACGGGCGGCAATATCTACAATTTGCGAGTGCGGCGCGAAGATAACGAGGGTATCGCCCGCCTGTACAAGAATGTCGCCCGTTGGGTGAACTTTGGCGCTGCCGTTACGTTCGTGCAGCACGATGTCCAGCTTTTCACGATCCTGCAAAGCATCTATCGTTTTGCCTGCCAGAAAGGAGCCGTCGCTCACCGTCAGGCGAATCATGCTGTACGTGATCCCGTGTAGGGTAAACGTCTGCGCGATTTCGACGCCGACAGCGGCACCCGCAAAGACCGGCGCAGAAATGTCGGACGCACTGAGGACAGCATGAACGCCCATGAATTTCTTCAACTGTTGCGCGAATTTGGCGTCCCATGAACGGACGACGATCCGCGCCGTCGGGTTCATATCCCGCGCCCGCATGGTCACTTCCAGATTTAGCTGGTCATTTGAGGTACAGACGATCAATGCCTGTGCATGGGGTAAGCCTGCCTTTTCCAGCGACGCGGGCAGCCGCCCATCGGCGACGATCACAGGCACGCCGAGCCGGTTCAGCTCATCTTCCAACTCTCGACTGATTTTCTGGTCAATGGCGACGACCTCGAAGTTCATCTGTGCCAGCGTGCGCGTAACCCTCGAACCAACATGACCGATTCCCATAACGATGACGTGATTGCGATAGGTGGATGCCACTGCTTCCTCCCATGATCTGCGGCGCTCACCGCGATTGAAAAATGTCCGGACAAAATCAACAACGCCACGCCCGATGACATATAAACCGACCAGCGGCATGAGATACCAGAAGATCATCAGGCGGGGGTCACCTGGCGCGGGCATTTCCGGCATGCCCTGCATCGTCATCAGATGCACCATGCCATAGGGCAGGTCAATATACGGAATCCGAACACCCGTTACCGAATAATAAATTTCACCGTAAAGCCAACCACCCAACAGGGTTGCCACCAGAAATACTGTGAGTGGGACACGAAACTCGCGGAGCAGCGCGGATGTATCGCGCCAGCCTGCCCGCAGCGTTCGCCAGATGCGCGTCGAGCGGCGGCGTCCACTGGGTAAGACAAGTTCGGTTTTGATCACGGCAGCCTCGTGTGTAATGGAGTCGAGGGGATTGTAACACGTTCGCATCGTGGAAAAGACAAGCCATGTTAAACTCATTTCAGGCTTTGTCTGGGATGAAATGAGAATCTATGCCTGACCAATATACTGAGACGGAAATCAAGCTGTACACACCTGATCATGCGGAAATTGAGACACGATTGTTGGCGGCGGGTGCGTTGCTCACCGCGCCGAGAGTGTATGAGCGCAATATCCGCTATGAAGACGCGCAGAACACCCTTACGGACAGGCGGATTGTGCTGCGTTTGCGCCAGGATTCACGCGCTCGTCTGACTTACAAAGAGGATTTGCCCGATGACGATCAGGATGGCTTGAGCCGCTACGAGGCGGAAGTCGAGGTCAGCGATTTTGCCGCCATGGATACTATTTTGCGAAAACTTGGCTATCGCCCACACATGATTTACGAGAAATACCGCACGACGTATATGCTGGATGAGGCGGAAATTGTGCTGGATGAAACACCGCTTGGGAATTTCGTCGAGATTGAAGCAGAGAAAACCACTATACAAAACGTCGTCAGGCAGATTGGTTTAGGCGATGCGCCGCGAATGAGCGGCAGTTATGCGCTGCTGTTTGAGCGCGTGAAACAACGCCTTCAACTGCCGTTTGCGGACTTGACATTTGAGAATTTTGAGGGGATTGAGGTCAGCTTGAAGGTGTTGCAGGAATAAAACTGGTGAAATGAAAAGGGCGAACACAGTCGTTCGCCCCTCATATCAGGTTTCTTTGTCACTGGCTTTACTGCGTGAGGCGCGTTTTGGGACTTTGACCATCACGGTTGCTGCATCGCCGGATTCGGGCGCGTCGTCGGCGTGAGGCGCTTCAACGGCGGGCGCATGTTCGGCACTGGCTTCAGCGCGTTCGCCTGTGCCGTTAGAAACGGGTGCTGCTTCCGCTTCAAATTGCGGTTCAATGGCAGGAGTTTCCTCTGCGACGGCAGCGGGCGCGTCCGCCTGTGCGGCTGTGGTTTCAACCACTTCCGTCTCAGGTTGTTCGACGACTTCGGCTGTTGCCGTCACTTCGTCGCTGACCGTTTCTGGCACAGCCCCTTCTGCTTCTAGTTGTTCAATGGCTTCCGCGGTGGCTGGCACTTCGTCGCTAACTGTTTCGGCTGGTGCAGCCCCCTCACCTTCTGGCGCGGCGGCATCGGTTCCCCAGCGCTGGGTGAAACCAACGCGCCGCTTGTCCGGCTCCAGATGGCTGATCCGCAGGGACAACCTATCCCCCTTCTTGACATACGAGTGCGGCTCTTTCAGTGAGCCGTTCCCCATTTCGCTCAGGTGCAGCAGTCCTTCCAAGCCATCATCCAGCGCGACAAACGCGCCGAAATCCACGACATTTGTGACCGTGCCTTCGACCAACTGCCCTTCATGATACTTCTCACCCGCCGCTTCCCACGGGTCGGGCAGCAGGCGTTTGCGGCTGAGGGCAATGCGGTTGGTGTTGCGGTCCAGGCTGAGGACATACACATCAATATCCTCGCCCACACGGAGGACATCACGCGGGTGATCCACCCGATGCCACGCCAGTTCGCTGACATGGATCAAGCCATCCGCGCCGCCGAGATTGACGAACGCGCCAAAGTCGCGCAAGCCTGTAACCTTGCCGCGCACAATATCGCCTTCCTGCAATTCAGCAAGCAGACGCGCCTTGTGCTGGGCGCGTTGTTCGCGCTGCGCCTCACGCTCGCTGAATATCAGGCGGCGACGGCTCTGATCCACCTCGATTACCTTGACGCGAAGCTGCTGACTCAGCAGATCATCCCAGGTGTCGCGGCTGCCGCTGCTGGTCGTTGAGATCAGATGTGAACTGGGGATAAACCCTTCCAGCCGATTCCACGCGACGAGGATACCGCCGCGGTTGTGACCTTTGACATTGACGGTTACGGCTTCTTCGGTCTTGAGCAGTTCGCGGGCTTTTTCCCAGTCGTATTGTTGCATCCCCTGATTGATTGACACGATCAGGTTATCGCTCACGCCTGTCTGCATGATATAAACAGGAACGACATCCCCGACTTTCAGATTACGCCGCACCTGCGGCTCCAGCCGATCCAGATCGGTGACGGGGACAATACCATCATATTTGTCGCCGAGATCTACAATGACCTCACGGTCTGTGATTTGCAGGATTTCGGCGTTGCGAATATCGCCGCGCTGAAGCTGCTTGTACGTCAGCGACGCTTCGAGCAGGTCACGGAATTCATTTTCCATCGTCTGCTGTTCAGGAGTATTTTCGGGCATCGCCATTGTGACTAACCACCTTCGGTACGAACAGTAAAAATGTGACTTTCAATACGCTTTCGATTCAACAGCTCCACACTTTGTTTACAGGAACGACTCAGTGGCGCTATTTTCATAGACGCGGATCGTACCTAACATTATACTGTGAAGTATTGGAAGCGTGTAAAATATTGTGCGATTTCTAATTCGCGTCGGGCTCTGGCGCGAGTAACCCCATATTTCGCAGCCCGCGATCCATTTCCCATGGGTAGGTGACATAGGCATCGGTCACCGCCGCATAAAAATCGGGCTTGTCCTTGGTGAACAGCGAGCGATATGGGTTGAAGTGAAGTACGCAGGTATACGCTGTCGCCGCGCCTGCCGACTCTACTCGTTCACGCACGGACACACTGGTACGCCCGCTGCCCCATACGTCGTCCACGATCAGGATGTTACGATCCGCCAGCAGCGCGTTGTCAGGAAATTGCAGGAATGAGGGCCACGCCATCAATCCTCCCGCCGACATGGGAAAGTCCACCGCCGCTGTCAGCAGGTGTTGAATCTGCAATGCCTCCGCCAGCAGCCCACCGGGGATCACGCCGCCTCGTGTGATCATGACCATGCCGCTAAAACTGCCCACGCTGCGAATCTGCGGCAGCAGCAGGTCAATCAGTTTATCCACATCCTCCCATGTGAGCATTTCATGGCGCAGCGGATTATCGGGGCGCTCAAACATCGCATGTCCTCAAAGTCGCGGTGAATTCGTTTGGCGATTTCAGGTTGACCTGAAGGCGTTAAGCCAACGCCTTCAGAATGAGAGCCTGTTGTTATTCGGATCCGTAAAGCAGCTTCATGCGATCTTCCTGCTCTTTGCTCAGGCTGGTGCTGATGACCTTGCCGCCGAATTCCTTCAATCGCGCCAGAATTTGACCGGGATCGCTTGTCACCATCAGGAACAGCGCCGAAGTGCCGGGGGTGATGGTTTGCGCGGTTTCCTTGATAAAATCGTCCGAGACGCCGACATCGCGGAACATGGCGATACCGCCGCCGATCAACCCGCCGATAATTAAGCCAAGACCGGGAACGAAGAACAGCAAACCGATGAGCAGCCCCCAGAACGCGCCGCCGACGATTTTTGTCCCGGCATGACGGCGGTGCTGTTCCATGTGAACTTTTCCATCAGGGTCGCGTCGTACCACCACCAGATCGTTCAAGCCGACGACTTCACCTTCTTCAAGGGCGTCAAGCGCGGCGCGGGCTTGATCAGCTGTCGTTTCTTCCTTAAAGGCGATAACCACGAGGTCTGACATACGAGACTCCTCTGCGAAAAATGTTGATTACGATTATTAATCTTCGATTTTATCGTGTGCGATCAGGTTTTGCGACTCGCGTTTGACGGTCACGCCAAGCGCAATGGCAATGCACCCCCACCACGCAACTTGCCCCTGAATGAGCGTATAAGGGTAGTGATCAAGCCACCCGACAGCGAAAAGCGCGACGAAAATTGCCAGCAGCGCGAGGCGGTACGGCTGCCCTTCAAACGTTTCGGCACGAACCTGCCGGAAGGCGGCAGCACTCGCGCTGATGATGGCGACAATCATCAGCACCAGCCCCACGGTGCCAAGCTCCGCCCACACGGACAGCAAAACATGATGCACGTTATCGCCGCGCAAATCGTAAAAAGTGGATTGCAGGTACGCGCTGGCTCGCCAGGGAAAATTGCCCGCGCCGACCCCAACGAGCAGGCGTTCGCCAATCGAACGCAATGCAAAGTCTGTAAAGACAATCCGATCCGAAATCGAGCGCAGTTCGACGGATTCCTGCCCTTCGCCTGTTCGAGCGACGATGAATGGGCGGTATTGTGCATAAAAGACCGTTACGGCGATCAGCATGAGGATGGCGGCGACGGCAATCGCTCCCCAAAACTGGCGCAGGCGGCGCAGGCTCATCAGCGCGATCACGCCTAAGCCAAGCGCAAACCCGCCCCACGCTGCCCGCGAAAACGTCAGCAGCAGCGCAAATACCCCGATTGCCAGGATGACGCTTCCCACATAGCGCTGCCAACGCCGCGCCGCCAGCACCCACGACGCGGCGGCAAGACATCCGATCAAGAGGATGCCAGCTACAATATTTGGATGCGGCAGCAGTCCATAAGGGCGCACCAGCGTTTCGCTGCCTGCGCGAATGATGGACGCCCCTTCTACAGACAGGTTATAGGGGAACTCGCCCAGCGTCGTCAGTCCAAGTGCACCATTATTTGCAGCTTGAGCAATCACCAGAGCGCTGTTCCACATCAGTCCGATAATCAGCGCGGCGACCACAGCGCGTGGCGGCGTCCCTGAAGAGGCGGCTGCAACGGCAAAACAGGCGACGATCACAAATTGAAACCCCGCCGATTGTGCAATTTCGGGATGAAAAAAACGCACGAATGCCCATGATTGCGAGAGCAGCGCCCACACCGCCAGACAGAGCAGGGCGATTCCCCATGTCAAGCGCCAGCGGCTGGCGGCAAAACGGCGGACATTGGGCAGCCCCACAATCAGCCATGCCAGAATCGTCCATGCCAGAGGCAGGATGAGCAGAAAGCGCGACGCATATAAATCAGGCAACAGTGGGATGGTGAACGGCAGCCGATACCACAGGGGAATCAGTAAAAATGTGGCGATTACGCCGATTTGTATGGGCAGCAAACGGAAACTCAGGCGTTTCATACGCGCAACTATAGCGCGGGTTCGCATCGGCACAGAAAGATGAACCTTATTGACCCTCTATGAACTTCACAAAAGTATGATATGATGCATAAGAACGCATCTGAAAATTCAGAGTGATGTATGGTGACACGGACGTGCTGGCGCACGCCCCTACAATCACAACCCCTATTTTTATGGTTTTGTAGGGATGCCCGCCAGGGCATCCGCCGTGTTTGGATAATTTTCAGACGGGTTCTAATGAAATAGGATGTAGCGTCTCTAAATGGATACGAAGGAAACTATGGCAGTTTGCGATTCTGAAAATGTAAGTCTGAAACAACTGCGTTCTGACCAGATTGCGGCGTGGATCAACGACGAATGGATTACGCGATTCCCTGAGCAGGCGTTGACGGTGGCGTGGGCATCGGAAGAATGCAGTAACGATAAAGCAATTCATAAGCTGGACACGGCGAAGACGTTCAGCGGCTATCGTTTTGTCTCGTATGAATCCGTCGAATGTGATGTCGTGAACCCTGTTGACTATCATAGCAACAAAGGTGTGTTGACGCGACGCAATGGCGCATTCCTGCTGCATTTCGCCGCTGTAGACGGCGAAGCGCTGGTAGATGTGCTGTATGTGGCAACGCAGTACAGCGATGATCTGTGGTATCGCCTGTCACTGGCGTGTATGCCAATGCACTTCCGCCCAGCATGGGCGGCGTTTGAAGAGGAGTGTGAACGGCTGGCGGGTGCAGTTGAGCCGGATGATACGGTTATGGTCATTGGCGGGCGGCACAACGAGTTCACACCCATGGCGGACTGGTCGAATATCGTTTTGCCAGTGTCGCTGAAAAACGAAATTTTCAACGATGTGCAGTCGTTCTTCGCCAAAGGCGCGACGGTCTATAACCGCTTGAATCTCAAGCCGTTTCGCAAGCTGCTGCTGGCGGGTGTGCCGGGAACGGGCAAGACGATGATCTGCAACGCGCTGGCAAAATGGGCGCTGGCACAGGGCTATCTGGTCATCTACGTTTCCAGCGCCCAAAAGGGGCGTAATGACGAATACGGCTCGAATTTCGGCAAGATTCAGCGGGCGATTGATATAGCCGCGTCATCGGAATACCCGACGCTGATCCTGCTCGAAGAACTGGACGCTTATCTTCATGAGGAAGAAAAGGCGCTCATTCTGAATGTGCTGGATGGCTCGGAGTCAACCGTCAATGAACGCGGCACGCTGCTCATCGCCACGACGAATTACCCGGAGGCGATTGATGAGCGTATCCTCAAGCGTCCGGGTCGGCTGGATCGCATTTTTGTGATTCCTGAAACCAAGACCCAGCAGGACGCGGACGACATGCTCAGGCTGTATCTGGGCGAGATGTGGCGCGAGGCGCACACGGCGCTGGTGCCAAAACTGGTCGGGTATCCGGGCGCGTTCATCCGCGAAGTAGCCATTCACGCATTGACGCAGGTGGCGTATGAAGACCTGACCGACGTGTCGCTGGCGTTACTCGAAGAGTCGTATCGCAGCCTGAAGGCGCAGATTGACGCCCGCGATGATTTTCTCAAGCACCAGAACGGCGCAGGCTTTGGCTTTGCTGCAACGAAGGTGTCTGGAAACGGCAAGCACGAGTAGATCGACTTTGCCAACAGCGCAGGAGATGGAGATATCTATCTCCTGCCAGATGATGTGTTCGGAATTGTTACGCAAGAACTTCCGGACCGGGCAGACCGCTTGCGTCGGCATTCTTTGGGTTATAGGCTGCCAACTTTTCCAGCGCTGAGAAGAACATCGCCATATTTTCAGTGCCTAAAACCTGCTCATACTCCGCTTCTATCTGTGCTTTGACTTCACAGGCGGTGCTGAAAAACTGCCAGCCATCGTAAGTCCCCCGAACAAGAATCGCCCGTCGATCTGTTGGGTCGGGAGTGGTATGAACGAGGAGACGGCTTTCAAGTTCCTGGACTAATCGCCCCGCAAACTGCTTTGTCGTCCCCATGCGCTCTGCCAGCGTGATAATCCGCGTTCCATCCCGATCAAGGTTAGCCATGAGGAATGTGTGAACAGGGGTGAGCCCTGCAAAGCCATACTCTCGATAGCGCTGTGCTGCCATCGCGCTGAATTGGCGGTTAATCTGCAAGGCGAGTCGTGCAATCGAATGCTGTCCCTGCGCGATCAGTGCTTCAAAATTGAAGTTCGAGGGCATCTCATTCGTTGGAATCTTGTTATTTGACAAGATGGACACCTTTGTTTACTATTTAGTCAACCTGATTTACTGTCAATTGAGGTGTCTATTATAACGCTTCGATTACGAAACCCAACCACAGGATGATTGATTCATGAAAATTCATGCGCTGCAAACAGGTGTTGTACAGGTGAAAACCGCGTTCCTAACAGGGAGCGCTGCGGCTGGAGGAACGCTGCCGTTTTTGTTTCAGCTTCATAAAGACGATCCCTACGTAGAAATCCCGATTTATGCCTGGTTGATTGAGCATCCCGAAAAACTCATTCTGGTAGATACAGGCGATCTCGCCTCTCTCCATAGTACATGGTTGATACAGACGCGGCAGGTCGTCCAGCCTGAACAGCAAATTGGAGCGCAGATTGCGCGGCTTGGGTACAGCGTCAGTGACATTTCGTGCATCCTGCTGACGCACATTCACGGCGATCATGCTCATGGGGTGCAGGACTTTCCATCGACACCGATCTATGTGAGCCAGAAGGAACTGAACACATACCATTCAACGGCTGGCAAACTGATCAATCGCATGACTTTGACGTTGCCAACCTGGTTTGACCCTCAGCCAATCCCGTATTTGCCCGAACCGGTTGGCGTATTTGAGGAGAGTCATCCCTTGACGAAGGACGGCGCAATCCGAGTGGTGCCGACGCCGGGACACACGCTCGGTCATCAATCGGTGATTGTGCGCGACGGCGAATTATCGTATTTTCTTGCAGGGGACGTGAATTACGATGAGAGGGGCTTACTGGAGCAAACGCTACAGGGTCCGGTTGTATCCACCAATGCACAGCGCCAAACGTTAGCGAAGGTTCTGCAATACATGCGGGACAACCCGACCGTTTATTTGCCATCGCATGATCCTGCTTCGGCACAGCGGCTTGCAGCGGGGCAGGTTGTCCCAAAAACTCAGATGCAGGTAGTAATCGAGCGGAGCAAGCAGGGCGAACACACAGATTCGCCCCTACAGAATGTGCAATCGTAAGCGATGACTATGCCGCGAATTCAACAGCGCGGGGGTCATCGGGCTTATCAATCAAGCCGGTGATGATCTTCTCAACCTCTTCAATCGTCGTGAACTTCGGGTTCACATCGCAGACTTTCTTGCCGCGCCGCAGCACCACCATCCGATCCACCACCTGAAAAACGTGATAGATATTATGGGCGATAAAGATGCACGAATGCCCGGTATCCCGCGCATTCTTGAGGAAGCGCAGGACGCCCTGCGTTTCTTCCACACCGAGATTGTTGGTTGGCTCGTCCAGCACGATCAGATCGGACTCGAAGAACATGGCACGGGCGATGGCAATTGCCTGACGCTCGCCGCCGGACAGTGAGGTGATCGGCGTGGACGGGTCAATATTCTTGCTGATACCGACCTGCTTGAGCAGTAGGCTGACCTGTTCGCGCATGAAGCGCTGATCCATACGGTTGATGAAACGCGGACCCTTCAGCGGTTCGCGCCCTAAAAACAGGTTGCGGGCAATCGAAAGCTGCGGTACCAGCGCCGAGTCCTGATAAATCGTCTCGATACCGAGATTGATCGCATCCTGCGCGTTGCGGATATTGGCTTTCTGCCCCCTGAAATAGATTTCGCCTGCGGATCGGGAAAGGACACCGGATAAAATCTTGATCAGCGTGCTCTTGCCCGCGCCGTTATCGCCGAGCAGCCCGACAATTTCACTTTCATTGACTGAAAACGTGACGTTGTTCAGCGCCTGCACCTTACCGAAAAACTTGTCAATATTCTCCATGCGGATGAGTTCAGTCGTCATGAGTCATGTCCCCGCGTTGTGCCGGCGCTCAAGCCAGGCGTAGAGCGCCATCATGCCGAGGATGATCGCGCCGATGAAGATGTTATACGCCAGCGCCGGAACACCGATCATGACGATACCGTTCCGCATCAGGCGCAGGATAAACATGCCCAGCACCGTACCGATGATCGTTCCACGCCCGCCGGTAAGCGCCGTACCACCGATGACGACCATGGCAATGACTTCGAGTTCATAGCCCGTGCCGCTGTTGGGGTTGGCTGCGGAAGTTCGGATTGAACTGGCAATTCCCGCGAACCCCGCCATTACCGCTGTCAGGATAAACAGCGATATTTTGGTGCGGCTGACGCGCACACCACGCGCTTTGGCAGCGCTGGCATTGCCGCCGCTGGCGAAAATCCAGTTTCCCGCTTTGGTCTGTGTCAGCACATAGCCGAAAACGGCGGCGAACAGGATGAACCAGAACAGCGTCATATACACGCGCAGATCGCCGCTGCGAAAGTCACCGACGATCAGGTTTGCCAGCCACAGATCGCCCGCTTCCCATGTGCGCTGCGGAAAGCCATCGGTGATAAACAGCGCCGTGCCGCGCACGATCAGCAGCATACCGAGCGTGACGAGAAACGACGGAATTTTCAGCTTGGTCACGAACCAGCCGTTGACGAAGCCGATGAGGGCGGCGAGGGCGAGGGCGATGATAAAGCCGACTTCCAGCGACGCCGCACCACTGTTGTAGATGGTCCACATGATAACCGCGCTGAAACCGAACACCGATCCAACCGACAGGTCAATTTCGCCGGAAGTCATGAGTAAGGTCATGGCGAGGGCGATAAAGCCGAGTTCAACTGTGAACGCCAGTGTGTTGCTGATATTGAGGACGGAGATAAACGACCCATCCGGCGAGAGCAGCGTGAAAATGATAATTTCAGCGACGAGCAGGACGAACGGACCAAATTCTGGACGGGAAATGAAGCGCTGGAGCAGGGATTTCGTTTGCACCGGCTCCGGCGGCGACTCGGTGGTGGTTTCAAGCATCGTGGCAGACATTGTAGGCTTAGTTCTTCATAATAGGTCAGAAAAAAGTGATGAATGATGAGGGGCATGGCGCACCATGCCCCTCATCATATTTTAGTGAACGCCGCGCACAACCGCTGTTGATTGTGCGCGACCCATTCAGATGACTAGCGCCCTGCCAGAATATCGTCGTAAATCTGAGCGGTATCAGCTTCATACAACGCCCCGATGATGACATCGAAGCCCGGCGGAATACCGCTGGCTGCCATATTCGCCAGGCTCAGACCGATATAGCTGGTCGCCTGCGGGTCCTGCCACTGCGCGGCATTGACGAAACCATTCAAGACTTCCTGTGTGGTATCGAGCGAATTGCCCCAGCCGACGACGGGAATTTCACCAGCGGCGACGCCGACCTGATCGAAGACGCGGGCAATGCTGCCGGTTACGAGGTCTCCCAGCCCAATGATGGCGCTGATGCGATCACGGTTGGCAGTCAGGTAATCACTCATGCGGGTGATGATTTCCGCCTGATCGAGCGTGGCGTCGGTCACTTCCCATGTAATGCCGAGCGGTTCAAACACGCTGGCGATACCTTCTTCTTCCTGTACGCCGTAGGTTGCACCTGGAACTTCAACGGGCATCCAGACAAAGTCGCCTGCCTCGACCAAGCCGTTATCCACGAGATACTGCGCCCAGGCACGACCATAGGCAACCAGATCGCCACCGACATAGGCGTTGAAATCTGCCGTCGGGTCGGGTGTGTTGATATTGATGATCGGGATACCGGCGGCGCGGGCTTCAGCGACCACTTCTACCAGGCTGCCCGGATCCGGGCTGCTGGTGACGATGCCATCGGCACCTGCGGCAATCGCGGCGCGAACGGCTTCCTGATGCGACGGCACATCGCCGCTGTGGAAGGACGTGTTCACGGTATGACCAGTATCCGCTGCCCACTGTTCAGCGCCGTCAAGGAAATACGTCCAGACCGGGTCAGCAGGGGAACCATGCGAAATCCAGTAGAACGTGCGTGGACCCTCATCCTGCGCGGCAACCGCGAAGGACAGGGCAAGCGCCAGAACGAGACTGAGACCGATAAGGAGGAGTACTTTTCGCTTCATGGTGTTGATCCTCTTTACTAAAAAGATTAATTGAGCGAATGTCCGCACATTTAGAGTTTACCTGCCAATATTCGACTGTCAAGAAACTCACTTTAGTTGGTGAACATTGCTGATGAGTATATCGCGCTGCAACCAATATGCAATCGATTGCGTAAAAACCAGAGAAATACTGGAACCGCCAAGACGCCAAGAGAACAGACTAACCACAGAGGCACAGAGTTCACAGAGGGTTTTTGATATATTTTTCTCCCTGTTCTCTGTGTCTCAGTGGTTCAATTTATCTTTCTTGGCGTGCTTGGCGTCTTGGCGGTTCAAATTGTTATTGCTGGTGAAATACTGCTATGGAAACACAATGACACCCCTGGCAATTTCACCGCTGAGCATGTCGGCGTATGCGTCATTAATCTGGTCGAGCGCATATTCGCGGCTGACCAGTTTATCCAGTTTGAGCCGTCCGGCGCGATACATCTCCAAGAGCAGCGGAAAGTCACGGCGCGGGTTGACCGAACCATAATAGCTGCCTTTGATCGTCTTCTCCTGGCGGACGATGACCGCACCTGGTAAGTTCGTGCCGCTGCCCATTGGCGACAAGCCAACCAGCGTGAGTGTCCCGCCGGGGCGTACCGCGGCGAGCGATTCTTCCTGTACGGAGGGCAACCCAACCGACTCGAAGACGTGATCCGCACCGCGCCCGCCCGTCAGATCGCGGATTGCCATAAGTGTATCGGTGTTCGAGATCAGGGTGTGGGTCGCGCCAAACCCTCTGGCGATCTCCATTTTGGCGGCGTTGGTATCCACCGCGATAATCGTCATCGCGCCGCCGAGTGCCGCCGCCTGAATGATATTCAAGCCGATCCCGCCCGCGCCGTAAACG
>Ga0224723_1001584_pt1 | contig 13528 bp, 9 predicted proteins | sample Balambano_FR2_Me_FD_161647 | JGI IMG/M metagenome (GOLD analysis project Ga0224723, IMG submission 161647) | Freshwater sediment microbial communities from Lake Towuti, South Sulawesi, Indonesia - Balambano_FR2_MetaG | ecosystem: Environmental > Aquatic > Freshwater > Lake > Sediment | place...
GCCCCAGGCCCGCGCCGATAACCCCCTCGGCCCGATCACCGGCACAGAGCGGGGGGTGCGCGGCGGCTCGTGGGATGATCTGCCGTTTTTCGCGCGCGCCGTCCAGCGGGGATTCCTCGCGCCGGAAAGTTACTCGTCCAGCATCGGCTTTCGCTGCGTGGCGGATGATTAAACGATCGCTTCGGGATAATCCTCAATCTTTGCCCAGACAGGCCGATGTCTCCGGGCTGCGCTCATAGGCATCGTCCATCGTGAGGTTGTCAACGGCGCTGGTCTGAAGATCGATGCTGAAGCTGTCCAGATCGGTGTCCCGACATGCGGCGACCAGGTGACACCGTATTCATCGCTGTCTGGCAGATCGGCCAGCCGGATCAGGCCGCTGCCGTCGGCGTTCATTACGTAGGCGTCATAGGATCCCGCCCGGTTAGACGCAAACGCGATCTGTGTGCCGTCCGGCGACCAGCTCGGCGCGTAATCATCCGCACCGATTGGGGTGTCCTGGGCGGCGGCAGGTGTCCAGGCCAGCCCAGGATCAGGCTCACGATCATCAGCCGCAAACGATATGCGTGCATTTGTGTCCCTCAGGAGTTGCGAACTGATGCATCATCCCGCCGCGCCGCACATGGTAGGGAACGGCTGGCCGGAGAATGCATCTTCCTCGGTCAGGTTGATCACATCGCCGGTCGCCAGATCGACGCGCATCAGGTCAAAATCGCCGTCCAGACAGACGGAGATGACGGCGGCCGATCGATCGGGCGCGATCGCTATCCCTCCGGTATTGAAGAATCCGTCCAGCAGCAACGTTTTCTCGCCCGTCAGGACATCCCAGATTTCCAGCGAAGTCGGGTTAATTTCCGGCGTCAGGATCAGCGCGCGGTTATCGGTCAGCATCCCGGCGATCCAGTAATCCCACTCCGGCAGCAGTTGCTGAACCTCACCGCCGGACAGATCGATCGCAAACGTGCCAATCAGCGTCTCCGGGGCGATGACCTCCGTAGTCTGCGTGTGTCGGGTCAGCAGGCGGCCATCCGGCAGCCACTCCATCTCGGCGATGTACACCGGCAGCGAGGTGATCGGCTCTACGATCCGCGAGGCGACCTCCAGAACGTTAATGGTCCCCTCGTCAGATCGGTGTACGACGATCGACGCGCTGTCGGGCGACCAGCGCCAGATTGTTCCGTAACGGGAATTGTCGAACTCTGCATAGGTATCGCCCAGCAGATCGATGGCGTTTCTGCCGTCGATCAGGTACAGGGTCGGCCACGGTTCATGCCATGGGAAGACGATCTGCGTGCGGTCCGGCGAGACCTGCGGGCGGCTGCCGACGAACGTCATCGTCTCGTTCAGGCGGCGGCGTTCGCGGCCATCCGGCGAGGCGACGTACATGACCTCTGGCGCGTTTTGGACCTGCTCGAAGTACAGCCCGCTGCTGTCAGGCAGCCAGTCCACAAAGTTATCCTGACCCTCAAGCTGTGAGATGTTGGTAACGGTGGCGCCGTCTGCCGTCATCACAAAAATTTCCGCGTCGCCAGCGCGGTAGGAGATAAACGCGATCCACCGGCCATCCGGCGACCAGGTCGGATTGATGTCGCTTGCGGATGACGTGAAGAGCCGGACCATATCGCTGCCATCGGCGTTCATCACGTAGATGTCTGCGATGTCGTCGCGCGATGAGACGAACGCGATGCGCGTGCCATCCGGCGACCAGCTTGGCGCGTAATCATCCGCACCGATTGGGGTGTCCTGGGCGGCAGCACGTGTCCAGGCCAGCACCAGGACGAGGAGGATCAGGGCTGTGATCGTGCGCAGCAGGACGGTGTGGTTCATGATTCGCTCCGGCTCTCATTGTATGGGATTGAGGTGGCGGTGCATCAGTCGTCCGCCCGTGAACACCACTTAAAGTGAGTTTCGATATGTTCTGGCGTCGGACGCACGCCATGCGTCCGTACGAGAACGAGTAAGGCTCATGGATTACTTTCGGGAGCCTGCATTTCAGTATATCACCGCCGGGCGATCAGGTGGCGGCGGTAATCCGGCGGCAGGTACGACTCATATAGTTCCGGGTCGAGCGTCAGGAAGTGCCGCGCCAGCGCCATTGAATCCGGCGCTTTGGGGTGCATATCGGTCTTCCAGCGGTTGTAGGCATACAGCAGCGGTCGCCCGACTTTGAACTCTTCCACCATCAAGAAGGCCAGCGCGCCGTACTGCTCCACAAACCCGGCGCGCTCAAATTCTGCCAGCAAGGGCGTGAGGTCAACACTCAGCAGGCGGAAGGTTGCTCGCCAGCCATCAGGGTTTCCTTCCAGCACAGCATAACGCGCCCCGCTGACGCCATCCAGCGGCGCGCCGACCGAGCCGGGGTTGATCACATGAATATCGTTGACCCACCGCTCCATGACCAGGTGCGTATGCCCGGCGATCACGGTGCGTTCCGCCACACCCGCCAGCAGATCGGCCATCTGCGCGTCGGTCTGGGAGGGATATAAACCCGTCCACGGATTGCCCGGCAGACCGTGGATCAGCAGGGCGGGCGGCGCATCGGCATAACGAAGCTGCACCGCGTCTGGCAGGCCGGCGATGCGGCGCTTCCAGTGGGCGGGCAGTTGCGCGTTGAGCCAGGCGGGCGTGATATAGCGCGACCACGCTTCCGGCTGGCGCGGTGTCTGGTGATCAAGCATGTAGTATTCGTGGTTGCCCCGGATCATCGTCGCGCCCAGGTCATAAAGCCGATCCATGACCTGCGCGGAGAACGGCCCGGCGCTGATGGTGTCGCCCGCCACGATGATCTGATCGACCGGATCGCGCGCCAGGTCAGCCAGCACCGCCTCCAGCGCGGGCAAATTACCGTGAATGTCAGAAAGGACGGCCAGACGGGTCAATGCGGGGTGACCTTTCGTTGGTGGATCAGGGTTCGAGATGGTTCCATTCTAATGGGTTCAGCGCTGAAAATGTGTGAAGAGGAGATGATCACGTTTCTCAACTGACGGATCCCCTCGATCCTCTCTGCGCAGGGTGAAGGGAACTTTCACCCTGATTCTGCGCTGTTTTGCTCCCTTCGTCTGGGTTCGGGGGAAGGGCTGGGGATGGGGGTCTGAATGCCAGCGCATGGCGTGGTGAACAGATACTTTGCCCTGCACATCCCCTTGACTCCGCAAGGATTTATCGGATGAAGCACTAAACTCAAACCTTCACCGCTCACCGCTCATGGCTTTTTGGCCTGTGCTTAGTTCGGCAGGGAATACAGCTCGCCGTACTTCGATCTCAGGTAGCGGATGTAGGGCGCGATCGTCAGCGGCCCCCCGGTGACGCGCTCCAGCAGATCGGCCGTGGTGAACTTGCTGCCGTGGCTGTAGACATTCTCCGTCAGCCACGTCCGCAGCGTGTCGAATTTCCCCTGCGCGATCTCCGTGGGAATGTGCGGGTTGGCCTTCAGCGCCGCCTCGTAAAATTGCAGGCTGATGATGTTGCCGAGCGTATAGCCCTGGAACGCGCCGCCGATGACTCCGCCATACCAGTGGACATCCTGAAGCGCGCCGTCCACATCGCTGGGGGCGCGCACCCCCAGATCGCTCTGGTAGCGGCTGTGCCACGCCTCCGGCAGATCGCGGATGCTCAGTTTGCCATCGAGCAGATCAAGCTCCAGATCGAAGCGGATCATCACATGCAGGTTGTAGGTCACTTCGTCAGCGTCGGTGCGGATCAGGCTGGGCTGCACCTTGTTGATGGCGCGGTAAAACACGTCCAGCGGCACATCGCCCAACTGATCCGGGAACACCTTCTGCAGATCGCCATAGGTATGTTCCCAGAAGCCCCGGCTCCGCCCGACCACATTTTCCCACAGGCGCGACTGGCTTTCATGCACGCCCGCCGATGTGCCGCCGTTGAGCGGTGTGCCGTCGTAAGCGGTGTCGATGCCCAGTTCATACAGCGCGTGGCCGGCTTCATGCAGCACGCTGAACAGCGCGTCGCCCAGGTCATCTTCCTTGACGCGCGCGGTGATGCGCACATCGCCCGGCGAAAACTTGGTCATGAAAGGATGCGCCGTGAGGTCGAGCCGCCCGCGCTGCGGGTCATAGCCGAAGGCCTTCGCCAGCTCGTAGGCAAAATCCAGCTGCGGCTGTTTGGGATAATGGCGGCGCAGCACGGAATCGTCCAGAGGCTCCTGATCGCTGATGGCCTGCACGATCGGGACAAGCTCCCGGCGCAGTTCCGCAAAAATGCGGCGGATGTCCTCCGTCTTCATGCCGAAATCACTCTGATCGATCAGCGGGTCGGCCAGGTGATCATGGGGAAAGTGCTGTGCGTATTCCCGGCTGAGATCAAGCGTCTTTTCCAGCATCGGCGCGATGCCTTTGAAGTCGTTGGCTGGCCGCGCCTGCGTCCACGCCACGTAGGTATTGCCTGCGTGTTCCACCAGCCGGCCAACAAACGCGGGCGGCACTTTGATCGCAAGCTCATAATTGCGCCGCGCCACGCGGATCAGCGCCGCGTCGTCGTGTTCGTAGGGCAGGCTTTCCTCATGTGGGCGCAGATCATCCAGCAGACGCCCGATCGCCGGGTTGACGGCGCGTTCCTGCGCCAGCCGCACCAGAAGCGCCTGCTGGCGGGAGCGATAGGTCGCACCCTGTGGGGGCATGTAAGTGGACTGATCCCAGTTTAAGACTGCGTAGGCGCTGCTGAGATCGCTGATCTCCAGCAAATGACGTTTGAGTTCCTGAAGTTTTTCCTGCATGGTTCCATCCCTGATGTGAATAGTCGTCAGTTGTTCATGGTTAGCTGTAAATCACAGGCTGCAAGCGTGAGAGGACATGAAGTGAAGCGCAGGTCAGCACGCCCCATCACCATAGCCATCCGATGAGGCGCGCGAGCGGCGGCTATCGCTTGTCTTCAGCCCTTCCAGCGGGGCGATGAGTCAGCCGTTAAAATGTGCGGCGCTTGCGATTCCTCACTCGGCGACCGCAATCCCCAGCGCGCGGGCGATGTCGTTGGCATGATCGCGCTCGTGGTTGCCGATTACCTTGACGAACTGCTCTACCGTGAGGATATGCTGCGAAGCATGGCGGCCAGCGCGATCCAACTGCTCGTCGCTCAGGGTGCGCAGCCACTCCTTGAGCTTGTGGCGGCTCTCGGCCAGCTCCTGCCGCGCCTGCTCGAAGGTTTTATCGTCCAGCTTTTCGGTGATGCGGCGATTGTAACGCTCAATATCGAAATCCGGCGGCACAATATCGCGCCCGTCGGCGATATTGACGGCCACGTTGTGCTGGCCGCGTTCGGCATCGGCCAGGTGGATCGCCAGTTGGCGCACCGTCCAGCCCAGGCCGTCAGAATAAACCTGCGCCTCCACCTGACCGCCGACCTGATCCAGCACCGAGTCGAGCAGCGCGCGCGTTTTATCAAGCCGTGCCATCAGATAATCAATGCGTTCGGACATCTCGTTTCACCTCAATTTTGGCAGCGCGATCGTTGCGCGGCAGAATCAGCATTATAACGCACACCACCCCGCGCGCTGAAAATTTTTCAATTGCCGGATTCAGGGCGATTGGCGATCGCATCAGATGGTGAGGACAGGCGCACGGGCCTGTCCCTACAGCGGCGACATGAATCCCTGAAATGTGGGTGCGTCTCCGACATCCCTTCCCCGGATTTCGACACAACGGATCGGGTCATTGGCGCGGGCCTGACCCAACAGCCCCTGCATCGCCGACCGCTATAAGAGCTTCTGCTGTTCCTGCGTCTCGGTGGCGGGGGCAGACGCCTTGCGGGTGCGCGCCTCAGCCAGGATTTCGCGCGCGCTCTGCTGGCCGCCTTCGCCCGTCGCGCCCAGCATATCAGCCAGCTCAGTAATGCGATCCGGCTCCGCTTCCAGCGCCACGACCTGGGTGGCGGTGCGATCCTTGATCACGACCTTGCGCACATGAAAATGCCGGTCGGCAAAGCCCGCCAGCTGCGGCAGATGTGTCACCACCAACACCTGATGCGAGCCGGTCAGCGACCACAGCTTTTCACCGACCACGCCGCCCACACGCCCGCCGATACCCTGATCCACCTCGTCAAAGATCAGCGTGGGGGTGTGATCTGCCTGCGACAGCACGCGCTTGAGCGACAGCATGATGCGCGCCGCCTCGCCGCCGGAGGCCACTTTCGCCAGTGGGCGCAGCGGCTCACCCGCGTTGGCGCTCATCATGAATTCCACCTCATCAATGCCAGTCGAGTCAAAGGCCACACGCCGCTCCACGCCGTTATCGACCACATAACAGCCGTTGGCGTCATCACGCCAGCCGAGCGACACCTCGAACTGCGCCCGCTCCATGCGCAGGTCTTTGAGTTCGTTCACCACCCGCTTGGAAAGCTGCGCGCCGATCCGCGCCCGCACCTTGCTGATGTTCTGGCCGATCTCGCCGATCTGACGCAGCAGCTTGTCCTCCTCTTCGGCCAGTTCTTCCAGTCGTTCCTCGCTGTTTTCCAGGCCGTCGAGTTCGCGCCGGGCATTTTCCGCATACTGGATCACGGCGTCGATGGTCGCGCCGTAACGCCGCCGCAGCCGGTTGATCAGTTCCAGCCGCTCCTCGATCTCGTTCAGCCGGTCGGGATCGTATTCGACTTCCTGGCCGTAACGGGCGATCTCGATGCTCAGATCCTGCGCCTGCGCGCTGAGCGTATCGGCCAGCTCGACGATCTCGTTCAGGTCGGGATCAATGGCGGCCAGCTTGCTGAGCAGCACCGCAGCCCGCTGAAGCTGATCGACCGCGCCGGCCGTGTCGGTGCGGTCATCGCCGCTCAGGAGCATGGCGGCCTCATCCGTCAGCGTGGCGAGTTGTTCGCTGTTTGCCAGCCGGTTGCGCTCGGCCTTCAGTTCGTCGTCTTCGCCGGCGCGCAGCCTGGCGGCGTCGATCTCTTCCACGGCGTAGCGCAGTTGTTCGGCGCGGCGTTCCAGCGCGTCCTGATCGGCCATCAGCGTGCCCATCTCACGGCGCACCTCGGCCAGATGATCGACCACCGTCTCCAGCGCCTCGCGGATTTCCAGCAGATCAGCATAGCGATCCAGCAGATCGATATGATGCCGCGCCCGCAGCAGCGACATATGTTCGCTCTGGCCGTGGATATCGACCAGCGTTTCGCCCACCACGCGCAGCAGATCATGGCCGACGGTGACGCCGTTGATGCGCGCGCTGGTGCGGCCATTGCTGCGAATATCGCGCGAGAGGGTGATGAAGCCCGCGTCCGCCTCCAGCAGATCATCCTCTTCCAGATAAGGGCGGATCATCTCTCGCGTGCGTTTGTGCAGGCGGAAAACCGCCTCGATCACCGCCTTTTCCGCGCCGGCCCGCACCATCGTCACATCGGCCCTGCCGCCGAGGATCATCTCCACGGCGTCGATGATGATCGACTTGCCCGCGCCCGTCTCGCCGGTGATCACATTAAACCCCGGCGCAAATTCCAGTTCCAGCGCCTCAATGATGGCGAAATTCTGTATGCGCAGTTCTTCTAACATCGCGCCTCTGAGAAAATACTCGTGGACTGATGCCGTGTCCCATATCTGTGTGCCGGAAGATGCCCTGTGGGGCAGCCTCCCGCACCTGATCCTCACCGAAAACTTATCACTGCAAGCCGCAAGTCGCAAGCTACAAGTTGTGGCCGTCGCACCACACCCCGCATGACTCCTATGCGCCTGGAGACGTGCGTGTTTACAGTTTGAGCCGCGTGTAAATGGCGAACGTCACCACCGCCACAAACAGCAGCAGCCCGATATCGCTGGTCATGTACTGGATGATCCACTCCGTGCGGGACGCAGGCAGCGCGCCGGTGATGACCAGTTGTTCGCGCAGCGTCTCGCTCATCTCGCCCATCGCGCCGACCGCGCGCCGGATGTCCTGATAGAACGACTCATAAGCCAGCGTCGCGGTGATCAGCCCGCCCAGCAAACCGCCGATCACCGCCCCCGCCGCGCTGACCTCGCCACGATAACGGGTGCGCCGTTTGCCCGTGGCGCGCAGCACCGCCTCGCCGATCGCGCCGCCCAGCGGCAGGCCGAAAAAGAAGATGAACAGCAGCGGCAGTTGCAGCGCGATGACGGATACGATCGTCGTCAGCACCGCCGCGACCCCCCCGGCGATCAGATAATCGCCCTGCGTGCCGGTGAAAAAAGTGTTCTCGATCTGGCGCACGCACTGACGGCAGCGATAGCCGACCGGCGTGGGGACGGCGCACTGCGCGCACATCAGGCGGTTGCAGCGGTTGCAGCGCAGCGAGGTCTCCCGGTCAGGATGCACCTCGCAGAAAGTCAGTTCTTCTTCGTAGCGGGTAGCGTCTGATTGTGCCATAAATTGGTTGATGCCCTCACTCAGTTTCGATAAGAACCCCTACATCCGTAGGAACCGCCCAAAGACGTACCCCATCATTATAACCGTCAGCGGCGGCCAGAAGCGTATGATCGGGGTTGAAAATCCAGGGCGATTGCTTCAAAACTGAGAATTATTTGGCCGTCGGGAGGACGGGATGTGCGCGTACATGTCGCCGGGGTCGGCACGTGCGACCGCTGCGCATCGCCGGTACACTCCTCGATGCAGGGACAGACCCGTGTGCCTGTCCTGGTGATTTGAAGTGATCAGGGTTGCAGATAGCGTGCCCCCTTCACCCCTGATCCTCATAATTGCGGGAGCGCTGGACGCGCGGTTCCAGCCGATCCAGCAGCGAGCGATAAAAATAATTGCGCCCGCGCAGACGCACAAAACGGCTGATATGCTCGCTGGCCTGCACCAGCACGCGCTCCCCGTCTTCCACCCGCGCCAGGACAGCGCCATCGGCAGACAGCACTACTTCGTTCCGGCCTGACGCCATGATCATCACGCGCGCCCCCTCCGCCAGCACGATCGGACGATCCATGCTCAGGTGCGGCGCGGCGGGAACGATCAGGATATTTTTCAGTTCCGGCGGCAAAATCGGCCCGCCCAGGGCCAGCGCATAAGCCGTTGACCCGGTGGCGGTGGCGATCACCAGCGCGTCGGCGTTATAGGTGGTGGCCCAGTCGTCGTCGATGAACGTCTCGATCCGCAGGATGCGCCCGACCACGCTGCCGCTGATCACGACGTCGTTGAGCGCGTCGCCCACCATGCGCACCTGTGAGTCGCCGATCACCGACGCGCGCAGCATCATGCGCTGCTCGATCCAGTAATCGCCGCCCAGCAGCGGATCGAGCTGCGCCTCCCACGTCTCCGGCCCGCTGACCTCGGTCAGAAAGCCGAGCTGACCCATATTGATGCCCAGCACCGGCACGTTGAACGGGGCGCAGACCCGCGCCGCGCGCAGCATCGCGCCGTCCCCGCCGATGGCGATCACCATCTGCGTATCGGCATGAGACGCGCCGCCCAGATCGGCCTTCACGTCCTCCTCGCGCCAGTGGGTCAGCACCCAGGTGTCGATCGAACGCTGGCGGAGCGTGTCGGCGATATGTTCGGCCACCGGATGCGTGGGTGGGCGAAGCGGGTGGGCGAGTATACCGATGCGCGTGAATTGGGCGGCCAAATCAGGTTGATCCTCGAATGTTTTGGGGCACAGCATCGTGTCAAGTCTATGCCACCACGCGCCGCAGGGCAACACATGGCTCTCCATCAGCAGGGCAATCGCATGAAACCTTTGCACTGGGCCATAAAAGATCACAAACGTGATGCAGGGACACGCTTCTGCGTGTCCGCCTGAAGGCGGATCGTCCGGCGGGCGGACGCCAAGAATGGCGTCCCTACAAAACCCTTAAAAACTTTTACGAGCCTGAACATGATTTTGATGCAATCACCCTTGTCTCCATCAGTCCGATTATAGCACAGACGTTCTCACGGTCGGAAGCGTGGGATCTGTCATGATCCGGTCAGATTTTAATCAACCTCCCATAATGCCCGCGCAGGAGCCGATCACATAAATTTAACAATACGCCGCGAGAAATGTCGTTCAGCGCTTGAAATATTAAATTTTGTGGAATAATAGCCTCAGCGCATTTAACACAGCTTCCATTTTTTGTTAAACCAGCGCCGATAGACTCGCTGCGCGTAGGGTTAGGCAGCGCACAACTACCTGCCTGAAAAATAACCCTGCGATCTTCAAAGTGTCCGTCTTACATAAGGAGTGAGAGAAGGAATGAAGGCTCGTATTCTGGCACTCGTCCTCGTTTTCGTGCTGGCGATCTCCGCCATGGGCGCGTCGGCCCAAGAAGGCGGCAGCATCGTCGATGTCGCCGCTGGCGCTGGTAGCTTCAACACCCTGCTGGCGGCGGCCGAAGCGGCTGGCCTGGCCGAAACGCTGGCGACCGGTGGCCCCTTCACCGTGTTCGCGCCGACCGATGATGCCTTCGCCGCGCTGGGTGAGGATGTCATCAACTACCTGCTGAGCGACACCGAACTGCTGACCAGCATCCTGACCTACCACGTCCTGGACGGCGCGGTCGCCAGCACCGATGTGCTGGGGATGCTGGTGGACGGCATGGCGACGGCCCCCACGCTCAATGGCGAAGAACTCACCATCACCTTCGACGGTGCGGTTGCCCGCATCAACCAGGCCACCCTCGACCTGGGCATGATCGACATTGCGGCGGACAACGGTATCATCCACGTGATCGACAGCGTGCTGCTGCCGACGATCGAACTGCCGGAAGTGCTGGCGGTTGACTTCGACGGCGACATCAACATCACCGGCTCGTCTACCGTGTTCCCGCTGACGGTCAACGCGCAGGAACGCTTCGAGGCTGAAGGCTATCCGACCGGCAACATCACTGTTGACGAAGTGGGCACTGGCAACGGTTTCGACAACTTCTGCACCGCCGAGACTGCCGAAGAATTTGAGATCGTCGATGCCAGCCGCCCGGCTGACGAAGACGACATCGCCAACTGCACCGCCATCGGCCGCGAACTGATCGAGTTCCGCGTCGGCACCGATGCCCTGGCCGTCGTCGTGGCGACCGAGAACGACTTCGTTCAGGGTGCTACCCTTGAAGAACTGGCCCTGATCTTCACCGCCGAAAACTGGAGCGATGTGAACCCGGAATGGCCGGCGGAGCCGATCCAGCGCTTCATCCCGGACACCGGCTCTGGCACGCTGGATTACTTCGTTGAAGAAGTCTTCGACGAAGACAGCGCCCCGATCCTGGCCGCTCCGAACACGCAGCGCAGCGAAAGCGACAACGTGCTAGTGGAAGGCATCGTCGGCAACCCGTTCGCGGTGGGCTTCTTCGGCTATGCCTACTATGTCGAGAACCAGGACACCCTGCGCGCCCTCGACCTCGAAGGCGTGACCCCGACCGCCGTGACCGCCGAGAGCGGCGAATATCCGCTGTCTCGCCCGCTGTTCATCTACAGCGACCCGGCCGTCCTGGCCGCAAAGCCGCAGGTGGCCGCCTTCATCAACTTCTACCTGACCACGGTCAACGACAACATCATTGAGGTGGGCTATTTCCCGGCCAGCGAATATGCGCTGAACGTGGCCCGTCTGCGTCTGCTGGCCTACACCAGCATGGCGATGTAATTCAACCTGAAGTGTGGTATAACCTGGGGAGAGCGGCGTTCGCCTGGGCGAGTGTCGCCCTCCCCTTTTTTGTTCATGGAGCCAGGCGAGGAGCCAGATGGAAACTCAAATTGATATGGGACGCAAGTCCGAGTTGATGGCATCACGCGCCGCTTCTCAGGCGCAGGATGCCTCGACCGGGCTGCTCAAGCATTCCCGCATCGGCGAAGCCATTATCCGTGCTGTCCTCATGTTCTGCGGCCTGTTTTCGATTTTGATCACCATCGGCATCGTCTTCGTCCTGACGGAGGAGGCGTCTCGCTTTTTCACCTCGACCGCCTGGATCAACATCTCGCGCCGTCTGGCCGTTGCGGTTGAGGCGGATCAGAGCCTGATCACCATTGGCTCTGGCATGACGGAGATCAACGAGGGCGACATCCTGCGCCTGGAGACCGAACAGGTGCGGGTGCAGACGGTGGCCGGCGAGGTTTCGATCGCTGGCGGCGGCACGGCCACACAGTATACCGTCGAGCGCGGCTACGGCGGGACCCGACCGATCGCCCACAGCCCCGGCCTGAGCGCTGAACGGGCCGAGCAGGCCACGATCGGCGAGTTCCTGGGCACATTTGAATGGGAGCCTACCCTCAACCAGTTCGGCATCTGGCCGCTGGTGGTCAGCACCCTGCTTTCCAGCGCCATCGCCATGATGGTCGCGGTTCCCCTGGGCCTGAGCGCCGCCATCTATCTGAGCGAGTATGCCAGCCCACGCACCCGCAACACGGTCAAGCCGATCCTTGAACTGCTGGCGGGCATCCCCACCGTGGTCTACGGCTTCTTCGCGCTGACCTTCCTGACCCCGCTGCTGCAAGGCGCTCTGGGGTCGGGGACAGTCGAGAATTACAACATCGCGGCGGCGGGTCTGATCATGGGCATGATGATCCTGCCGACCATCTCGTCGATGAGTGAGGACGCCCTCAGCGCCGTGCCGCGCTCCCTGCGCGAAGCCTCTTACGGGCTGGGCGCGACCAAAAACGAGACGATCCGCAAGGTGATCCTGCCTGCCGCGCTGTCCGGCATCATCGCCGCCTTTATCCTGGGTGTCTCCCGCGCCGTGGGTGAGACCATGATCGTCGCGGTGGCTGCGGGCGCGGTCTCCAAGCTGACGCTCAACCCATTTGAGGGCGCGTACACCATGACCTCGTATATCGCCAGCATGAGCAAGACCGATCTGTCCACGGAGAGCCTGGCTTACCTGAGTATCTTCGCGGTCGGCCTGATGCTGTTTATCATCACCCTGGCGCTCAACCTGCTCAGCCGTTATCTGACCGCGCGCTTCCGTGAGGTGTACCAATGAGCGAAGCCCTCAATCTGCCCGGCGAGGAAAGCCGCCGCACCTACATGCCGGATGATGCGACCTTTGAGCGCGATCTGAACCGCCGCCAGCAGACTGCCAATCGCTGGGCCTGGGTTTATTCCCTGTCCACCGTGATCGCGGTGATCGTGCTGATCGTGCTGCTGGGCACGCTGATTAACCGGTCGTTCGGCGTGGTGATCAGCGATACCCGCATCCCGCCGGAAAGCCTGATCCCGGAAGGGTCGGCAGCCACCACGCTCGAAGAACTGACCTCCGAAGAACTGATCGCTGTCACCGCCGAAAATATCAGCCGGGGGCGCATGATCGCCCTGCTGCGCGATGAGGTGCTGGCGGTGAGCAATACCGAAGGCTTTACGGACGCGACCGTCTCCAGCCTGTTCGACGAAGGCGCTTATCCCGAAGACCTGGCCGAGACCAGCATCCGCGATCTGACAGCCGAACAGACCGCTGCGCTGATCCACAGCGTGCAGGGCGACGAATACCTGCTCGATCTGATCATCGCCGAAGTGGTCGGTTATCAACTGCTGGAAACGTACAATCTCGACACACTGCTTTTCAACAATGGCCTGATCAACGCGGAACTGGAGACCTACCGCACGGGCGATCCGGAAAATAACATCGCCGCCTATCCGACCGCGCGGCGCGAAAACAAAGCCTGGATCTCGC
>Ga0224723_1001586_pt1 | contig 13522 bp, 13 predicted proteins | sample Balambano_FR2_Me_FD_161647 | JGI IMG/M metagenome (GOLD analysis project Ga0224723, IMG submission 161647) | Freshwater sediment microbial communities from Lake Towuti, South Sulawesi, Indonesia - Balambano_FR2_MetaG | ecosystem: Environmental > Aquatic > Freshwater > Lake > Sediment | place...
GCCATACATCTACGAAGGTGTAAAACTGAGCACTGATAACCGATTACTGTTTACTGGTTTGTCGTCAAAAGGGTTTAAGATTGCTTTATTGAATCACACGACCGATTTCGGCGATTATCGCTGGACAGTGGATACTCTCGAAGATTTAGAATTTATACGCGAAGTCTATAAACATTTTGATGGACGCGATGATTTCACTTGGAAAGAAGTATTAGATTTGGTTCACGATAATCCAGAATTAGCAAAAATCAATGCAGGTGTGCAACATAAAACATTGAAAGATATTGATAACAGAGCGTTGAATTAAGAGATGATGCAACTCAAAAACAAACAAATTTTCGATACTTTTTTACTTGCCTATGCCATTCCAATCTTCATTGCACTAGGAATTTCCATCATCCTTTTTGTCAAAGCCACCACGATGGTATTTTCAGGGAATGACACCCGCGCCACGTTTTACGCTTTAACCGAAGGCATGGAAAGCTACTATCAATTTAAGACCGCTTGGAAGCCTAGATTATTTTCCACAGGCTTAGCGGCTTTCACCGCTTTTATCAGCGAAACCGTTTTTGAGAAAAATTTCATCCTCTCCGCTCAAAACCCACTAGAAATGACTGTTGGAATATGGAGTGCCAGTTGGTTTATGCTCACTTCCTTTGCACTCATTTTATTTTTTAGGCACAGGTCATTGTTTTATATGTTTGGGCTGTTTGTTGTGATTTCATTCGGCTACATGGATATTGCCCGAACGAACCTTGCCTTGCGGCTTTATCCCTGGGATATGCCCTCCATATTTATTTTCACCTTGTTTGTCATATTCTTTATTCAAAAAAAATACAACTGGCTATTCCTCCTGATTCCGCTGGGAGTTGGCTTTAAAGAAACAGCCCTGATTCTTTGTTTTGGCTTCTTGTTTATCGAAGAGCCAGCCAAGCAAAAAATATATAAATTCTTAATCGCTTTGGCTTTATGCTTGCTGGTCAAACTCTCCTTAGATATGTTCGTGCGCGCTCCTTTGTTTTTTACAATGGAAACAGAAGCCGAACAAAAATTTCTGACGTATAACCTTTCTCGTTTCAGAGACGCTGTGCCATTTTTTATTAATGCCGGCACGTTACTGGCTTTCTTAATCTTACCTAGTGCAGGTAATAAAAATATTCTTGCCTTTAAGGCATTAACCATTTTATTTATAGCGGGGAATTTGATGTTTGGCATACTCACCGAATATCGAATCTGGATAGAAGCCGCTCCGTTCGCCTTATACGCCTTGGATGCTCGAATCTATGGCAATACCCCAAGCGAAACAAAATGAAAAAAATAATCACCCTCTTCTCTGCCCCTAAGCCTTTTACGAATCCGCACATTGCCATGATTCAACGCAATGCCATCCAATCATGGACGTTGCTTGAAAATGTCGAAGTCATTTTGCTTGGAAATGAATTTGGCATTGCTGAAATTGCTAAAGAATTTAATCTCAAATATTTTCCGAATGTAAAAGTTAACGAAAGCGGAACACCATTAATTTCGTCCATGTTTGAGATTGCCAGAGAAAATTCAAATAGTGAATTACTTTGCATCATCAATGCCGATATGATTTTGATGGATGATTTTGTGAAAGCAGTTTTGGAGTCAAGAAGCTTGCTTCTTGAAAGTCAAACGGCAAGCCGTTTGACTCCAAATTTTGTTTTATTGAGTCAACGTTGGGATTATGACATTACAAATCCGCTTGACTTTGCCGAAGGATGGGAATCGAGGCTAAGAGAATCTGTCAGGAAACAGAATCAACTTCACCGTCCGGCAGGAAGCGATTTTTTCCTTTTCCCAAAAAATTGTTATCAAGATATTCCCAATTTTACAATCGGCAGAGCAGGTTGGGATAATTGGATGATTTACAAAGCCCGCAAAGAAAATTGGGCGGTGATTGATTGCACACCTTCGTTGATGATTGTGCATCAAAACCATGATTACTCGCATTTGCCAAGCGCCAAGCCGCATTATGACCATCCCGAAACAAACGCGAATATTCAATTGGCGGGTGGGCAGGCAAATATTCGATATACCATTTTAGATTCGACTCATCAATTGATAGATGGTAAACTCACGCGCCCAAAGATGACTTCATTGCGCTTCACAAGAAAATTTGAATTATTTTTACGAACAATTTTTTTCTTCTTACCTGAAGCAATGATTGAAAATATTGTAAGACCCAAACGATGGCAGAAGAGAATAAAAAAAATTTTCAAATGAAATCGCTGGTTGAGTAGTTGCGAATGAAATGAGCAACGTATCGAAACCAGCAGTTTGATAAAAACAAAGAGTTTTCAAATAAGTGTTGGTTTCGATACGGGCTTCGCCCTACTCAACCAACGGAGTATGATGAAAAATGCGAAAAGGTCAGAACCCAGCAAAATTTGTAAAAGAGGTAGCCAAGCCCGAACGAATCACAGTGGCTTTATTAAATTACATCCCATTCTTAAGCGGATTTTATGCTGAGACGTTGGATGTATTAAAAGTCAGTTTAGAGTCGATGCAAAAAGATGCAGGTTTACCATTTGACTTAATGGTGTTTGACAATGGTTCTTGCGAAGAAGTTCGTGAATATTTAGTGAACGAAAAAGAAGAAGGAAGAATTCAATATTTAATACTATCTGAAAAAAATGTCGGCAAAGGCGGCGCATGGAATGTGATGCTGGCTGGTGCGCCTGGTGAAATTATTTCATATACTGATGCCGATGTTTTGTTTTATCCAAACTGGTTAAAGAAATCCGTTGAGTTGCTTGAAACGTATCCCAATGTTGGCATGGTTACTGCACGTCCGTTTCGTACGCCTGAAAACTTTTTGCAAAAATCAATTACATGGGCAAAAGAACATGCTGAATTAAAACAAGGCGATATTCTGCCCTACGAATGGTTTTATGAATTTTCAACCACGCTTGGTTTTTCAGATGATGAGCTGAAAAAGATTTACAGCGAAACCACAGATTATTATGTAACCTATAAAAATATCTCTGCGTATCTCGGTGCGAGCCATTGGCAGTTTACAAGTTATAAATCTGTGATTCAAAAATTTTTACCATTTGATATGGATAAACCGATGGGGCAAGTACGCCAATTAGATGAACGTATGGATGCAGCAGGTTATTTGCGATTAATGCCCACAGAACGATATGCTCAAAATATGAGCAACACGCTTCCCGCTAAGCTTCAAACTGGTTCTGCAACCAAACAGAATACACGCTCAAAGAGTTTTTGGGAATTTCCATTGCTTAAAAAACCCTTGCTCGCTTTATATAATTTTATTTTCAAGATTTACTATAAATGAACCAACTCTTAGAATCACTCATCGTTTGTCCAAAATGTAAACAACCTTTCGCTTTCAAAGAAGAGACCCTTTGGCGTTGTTCCCGTGATAACTTTGAAGTCCGTATTTATGCTGGTAAACCTGTTTTTACGCCTATGCCAGAAACAGCACATGTTTACGAAAAAATTGAGCGTGGACCTGACCAGGGAACCCCATGGCGACAAGCCAATTGGAAATTTTTGCAAAATCAAGTTTTAGGTCAAAATAAAGAAGCCTTGATTTTGGATGTTGGTGCAGGGCATGGAGATTTTGCTCAAATCTTTGCTGGCAGAAAATATCTTGCAGCAGATATTGTGCCATATCCTGAAGTAGATTTAGCATGTGATTTAGGAGAATTGATACCTTTCAAAGAAAATACATTTGATATGTTGGTGCTGATGAACGTGTTGGAGCATGTTTATCATTTTGATAAATTGCTGAATGCAATGTTTTATTTATTGAAGCCAGGCGGTTCATTAATAATTGCTGTGCCTTTTATGATTAAGATACATCAAGCCCCATTTGATTTTTTTCGTTATACCCATTACACCTTGCAAGACCTTGCCAAAGAACATGGTTTTGAAGTTGAATTGCTTGAAGGTTATTACGACCCAATCTTTTTTGTAGGGGAAGGGACTCGCAATCTACGTTTTTGGGTTTTGCCAAAACTTCCTCGTTTGCTACGTTGGTTTGCGCGTGGTGTTTTAATATTGATTGAAGGATTAATTATCTTATTGAAACCATTGATTGGAAATGGGTTTGTAAAATCACCTGATGTTGCTAAGAATCCAGCGGCAATTGGGTATCAGTTGGTGTTGAGAAAAAAGTAGAAGATTTTGGTAGCGGTATATAACAAGATTTTTGGTTGATATTATTCGTAGAAAAATTTTGTAATATATTTTTTCTTGAATTAAACTCATGAACGACACAATACAGTACCAACCTCACTTCCCACTCTCCCTGTATACTTAACCCATGCCTTCCACCCTCCCCATTCTGCGCGCGCGGCGTGAACGCAGATTAAATCAACAAAACAAAAACTCAAATCGCCAACGCGGATTCGTCCTCAGCATTGGAATTATCATTTCGCTTTTGCTTGGGCTTGTGATAATTCTCGGCGCATTTGCCTATGCCGACATTACACAAGATTTACCATCCACAGAAATTTTGCCGCGCTTGTTTAATCCGCCCGATGGTTTGATGCTCCAACCCACAAGAATTTATGACAGAACTGGTTTGCAATTGTTGGCAACGTTTTCACCAAACAATTCTCCGCGCCGTTACATTCCAGTCAATGAACAAAATCCACAACACATTCCACAAACTTTAATCAACGCCGTCATTGCTGTATCAGACCCGCAATTTAATCGTCATTCAGGTTACTCTATTGAAGGCTTTGATAATCCAGAGTTGCATCCAACCATTGCACAAAAACTTGTTTATGATTTTTTGTTATATAGCGAGTCACCAACAACCAAACGTGCCATTCGTGAAAGAATTCTGGCGGCACAAATCACGGCGCAATTTGGTCGCACGCAAATCATCGAGTGGTATCTCAACTTTGCAAACTTCGGCAATCATATTTACGGAGTCGAAGCCGCCACACAAATTTATTTTGGCAAACCTGTCGAGCAACTCACATTGGCTGAGTCCGCAATTTTGGCGGCGGTGATTGAAACCCCTGCATTAAATCCGTTGGATGCAGAAAGTGTGGCATTGCAACGCGGGCGTGAAGTTTTATATGTGATGAATGAATTAAGACTCGCCAGCAATGAAGCGACTGCAAATGCTTTAGCAGAGATTCCAGTGATACAACCCGCGCCTCAACCTACGGGGATAATTGCTCCTGCTTTCGTCAACATGGTCTTATCCCAATTAGAGTCACAAATTCCGCGTGAACGCTTAGAACGTGGTGGCATTACGATAATCACAACATTGGATTATGAATTACAAAAACAAGCCACCTGCACAACAGAAATTTATGCAAAACGTCTAGCAGGTTTAGAAGAATCAAATGTTGATTGTGATTCTGCGAGATTATTACCATCCCTTCCACCTGCATCTACATTTGCAGATTCATCTGCAAGTGCCATCATCATTGACCCTACCACTGGTCAAGTATTGGCATTGGTTGGGGAAACAAATCAAGGCGTAGAAACTCCGCTGACGACGAGCCACCCTGCTGGGTCGAGTCTAGATGCGTTTGTTTATCTAACAGGATTCACTAGAGGCTTGAGTCCAGCCTCATTAACATGGGATATTCCAAACGAAAATAATTATCAAAATTTTGATGGTGAATTTCATGGACCCATGCGTTTACGAACAGCGTTGTTAAATGATTATCAAGTGCCTGTTGAAATTTTAAAAAATCAAATGGGTGCTGAAAATGTTTTAGATATTACGCAATCGTTTGGTATTGATGTGAATGATGACCTTTCATTAATTGATTTAGCGAGCGTGTATGGTGTCTTTGCGACTCAAGGCGTTCATTTTGGTCAACATGTAAATACTGAGTTTATGCCTGTGAGTGTGTTGCGCGTTGAAAGTGTGGATAAATCTGTGATGTTGGATTGGTCTATTCCACAAGCACAAACTGTGATTACGCCCGCCATGTCTTATGTGATGACGCATGTGTTGAGTGATGATGTGGAACGCGCGACTGCATTTGATGTGAATAGACCTGCGGGTATAAAAGTTGGGCAAACATTTGATGGTAAAGATGCTTGGGTGGTTGGATACACACCATATTATGTTGTTGCGGCATGGACTGGTGTAAGAAATGAAAATGATTTAATCACGCCTCGTTTTCCAGCAGTGTTATGGAATGCGTTGATGCAAACTGCTTCGCAAAACAAACCAGCCGATGGTTGGTCTGCGCCATTGGGTGTTTCAACCATCACAGTCTGTGACCCTTCTGGTTTGTTGCCAACGCGAGAATGTCCGAACTTAGTCAGCGAAGTTTTTTTGAATGGCAGTGAACCAACTCAAGCCGATAATTTATATCGTGAGTTTGCTATCAATCGTGAAACTGGTTTGCTTGCAACAATTTTTACTCCACCAGAATTAATTGATAATAAAATATTTTTGGTTTATCCTGATGAAGCGCGCGAGTGGGCGCAAAGTGCAGGTTTAGATATTCCGCCCACTTCGTATGATGCTATTCAAGCACCGCCTGTGAATCCAAATGTCAATATCACATTCCCGGCTTTATTTGCAGAGGTGAGTGGCGTTGTGCAAATCATCGGCACGGCTTCTGGAGAAAATTTTGTTTCGTATCGTGTGCAAGTTGGTAAGGGATTAAATCCGCAAGAGTGGATTCAACTCGGTGGGGATGTCACAACTCCAGTGGAAGGAAATATTTTGGCTGAATGGGATACCACTGGATTAAGTGGTTTGTATGCTGTGCAGTTGATTGTGGTTAGAAATGAGCAAGTGGTGGATACGGCTGTGATTCAGGTGACGATTGGCGAATAATGTATAATTTCGCCATTCAAGGAGATTGAGATATGACAGATAAACTCAAAATCACAAAAACAGATGGTGAAGTTCCCGTCTTGCATGTGGCAGGTCATTTGGATGGCGAAACTGAAAATCTACTGGTGGCAGAAGCAACGTCATTATTCAATGCAGGTAAAAAGAATCTTATCCTTGAATTAAGCCAAGTGGATATGATTAGCAGTGCTGGCTTGCGCGCCATCCATGTGATTTATAAAATGTTCACCCAACATCCAGACACTGAAAAATGGCAAAGTGAACATGCAGGTGAAACATATAAATCACCATTTTTGAAACTTGCTCAACCCTCATCACAAGTGCATTATGTGTTAAGTATGGCTGGCTTTTTGCAGAATATTTATATTTTCCCCACGTTAGAAGAAGCAATAGATAGCTTTTAGCATTTGGCTATTAGCAAAACATATAGCGAGGGTAAATATGAAAGATTTTCGTTCTTTGAAGGTTTGGGAAAAAGCTCATGGATTAACTCTGAAAATCTATAAAGTGACAGAAGCATTTCCAAAGCATGAAATATATGGTGTCACGAGTCAAATTAGACGCGCTACAGTTTCAATCCCAACAAATATTGCTGAAGGTTGTGGAAAAGATTCCGATGCCGAACTTAAACGCTATTGCTTAATTGCTATGGGTTCATCTAGTGAGTTGGAATATCTTTTACTTCTGGCAAATGATTTAGGTTATTTACAGGAAGATAATTATCAAGAACTTCAAAACATAATAATCGAAACTCGTAAAATGCTAAACGCCTTTATTCAGAAATTAAAAACAGATAGTCGCTAAATAACTAGACTATCTGCTAAAAGCTAATCGCTAAAAGCCAATTGCTAACGAGCTAGAACCTTCGCCATGTGATAATACTCCATATTGATTCTGTGTTTATTACTAATCACATCTGAAAGTTGAATAAAATCAACACCTTTTCCTCTTAAACCAGTCATCACACCATGTGTGCCTTCAACAAGTGCTTCCACTGCTTTGACTCCGAATCTTGAAGCGAGTAAACGGTCATACGCAGTTGGCGAACCGCCTCGTTGAATGTGACCAAGAATCGTCATACGAGTTGTAAAGCCCACATCCATCTCATCAATTTTCATGGCTAAATCAGTTGTGCGAATCCCTGAACCTTCTGCATTCACAATAATCGCGTGAGTTTTCCCACGTTTATAAGCATCTTCTACTGCTGCCGCAATTTCATCAATTGTAATAGGCGCTTCAGGAATCAAAACCACCTCTGCCCCACAAGCAATGCCTGTCATCACTGCTAGATACCCACTATTACGTCCCATCGTTTCAATTAAGAATGCACGCGAATGTGATGAAGCCGTATCACGCAATTTATCTACTGCATCCATAATTGTATTCATAGCAGTATCTGCACCAATGGCAATATGTGTGCCGTAAATATCATTATCAATACTAGCAGGGATTCCAATAACTTTCACACCTTTTTTGGATAACGCATACGCACCGTTCATTGACCCTTCTCCTCCAATGACAATTAACGCATCCATACCCGCTTCATTCATCTTTCGAATTGCTTCTCGTTGCCCAGCCGATTCCATAAACCTTTGGCTTCTACTGGTTAACAAAATCGTACCGCCACGTTGTAAGATTCCGCCTACATCTCTAGCACCCATTTCATGAAACTCACCATTGATTAAACCTTCGTAGCCATGCGTGACTCCAATCACATTCATGTTGTTAGCAAGTGCTGTTCGTACCACTGCCCGAATCGCGGCATTCATGCCTGGGGCATCACCGCCAGAAGTTAATACTCCAACTGTAAATTTCTCTGCCATTTTATTTCACCTAAATTCATGACCGTAGACCGAAGACTACAGACCGTAATTCACTGTCTATTGTCCGCCGTCTGCGGTCAGTCTTTTTTATCTTTTAATTACAAACGTATCAAAATCTCTTGCAACCACTGTATTCTCAAAAATTGTTTGTGCTTCTGCCAACACATCTTTAGCACGATAACGACGCGAGATGTGGGTCAGAATTAGTTTTTTAACCCCTGCTTGTTTGGCAAGTTCCGCGCCCATTTTTGCAGTGAGATGTGAAAACTGCTTTGCCATATCTGCTTCTTCATCTAAATACGTTGATTCAATCACAACTGCATCAGCATCTTTACAAATTTCAATTAAGTTATCAATTTTCCCTGCATCACCGACGAAGACAAGTTTACTGCCGCGTTCCAAGTCACCAAGTACAAGGTCAGGTGTGATGCGTTTGCCATCAGGTAATGTAATTGCTTTTCCATCCACCAAATCACGGCGTTCAGGTCCAAACGGCACACCAAGTGCATCTGCTTTTTCTGCTAAAAACGGACGACGCGCTTTTTCTTCAAACACATAACCTAAACTATCAGACCCGCGATGAAAAACAGGAAAGGCAGTGACGGTAAAATCTTCCGCTTCAAATATGACGCCGGGCTGAATCTCCATCAAACGCAGAGGCATTGGGGGATTCTTTCCTCTTAATACAACATCATATAAAAGTGTTCGCACTCTTTCAAGCGTGCCTTTGGTGCCATAAATTTCAAATTCATCAATTGCTTCCCAACGTAAAAAAGTGGAAAGCAAACCTGCCAACCCAAGAATATGGTCAAGATGACCATGCGTTAACAACACACGCGTTAATCGTTTGAAACCTTTGCCCGATTGTAAAATTTGACGTTGCGTGCCTTCGCCACAATCCACTAAGAATCGAAATTCATTATGTGAAACGATGTGAGCAGACAGCCCGCGATTTGCAGACGGTGCTGATGCTGATGTGCCGAGAAAAAGAATTTCAAACAAAGTGAGTCCTTACAAAGTTTGCCACAGAGACCACAGAGAGATTGAGAAAACTCTGTGCGCTCTGTGGCTGATACTTTTTATCATGTAATTGTACCTTAATAGTTTCTTGACTAATCTCGAAGATAGAGCAGGTAGATTTTTTATTGGTAAAAACGAATCTTTGTGTTTATAATGGTAGCAATAGTTGAAAGGTGCGCTCATGAACAATCAATTTTCAAACGCACAGGGTGGGAATCAGTCGAGGAATCAGAATCAGGTTGAAGGTCAAAGAAGAAGCGGGAAGAAGAAACGAAATTTGATTTTGCCGATTCTGTTAATCACCGTTGGATGTGTCGTCTTTGTCTTCGCGGCTTGGTCGGCAGTGACATCTCCTGTTTTCGCTTCGATTCTTAACGGGTCACCTGCTTCGCCCGCGTCAGCAGATTCTCAATCTTTTGCTCAATTCAATCTAGCGAAACCAACTTATACACCTTCTGGTTCACAACCTGTTGCCCAAGTGATTCAACCTACAGTCACGGCAACACAATTCATCCAACAACAAGCAGTTGTGATTCAACCTACAGATATTCCCGCAACTAATGTACCTCCTACGGCAACATTAGAATTAGCAACTGCTACTTTGGAAGTTGCAGTGTTACCAACTGAGCCACCCAGTGAAGGTGTAGCCTATGCCGAGATTGTTCCAGATACACCAACACCTATCTACCCAACTGCTGTGGCGTATGAACAACCTGCTTCGCCGGGCAATGGTGTGCGCTGGTTTGATGTTGACCTTTCTGACCAACGTATGTATGCCTACGAAGGTGATACGCTAGTCAGAACATTTGTGGTTTCAACTGGCACATGGCAAACGCCGACTATTAAAGGTAGATTCAAAGTGTGGATTAAGTTACGCTCTGCGCCAATGTCTGGACCTGGTTATTATTTACCCGATGTTCCTTACATTATGTATTTTTCTGGTGACTATGGCATTCATGGAACGTATTGGCATAATAATTTTGGCGTGCCGATGAGTCGTGGGTGTGTGAATTTGAGCATCCCTGATGCAGAGTGGGCGTATAACTTTGCGGTGGTTGGAACTGTTGTAAATGTGCATGATTAAAAACAGCCACAGAGGTCAAAGAGACCTTTGAGGATTTTCTCAAAAAATCTCTGCGACCTCTGTGTTCTCTGTGGCAAAAGTTTGTAATGAAATCATCGAAACTATCACGGCGAGATTTTATGAAATTGAGTGGATTGGGCATGGCGAGTTTGCTTGCCCCTCCGCTCAATTTTGATTTTGATGACTCATTTCCAAATCAACAAGGGCGTGTGACCACACGCACCATTTGGGTATATGATGAACCAACATTTCAAGCCAATCGCCTAAAAATTTATACGCGTGATTCATTGGTCAACATCACCAACACAGCCGTCAGTGACGATACCTCTGTACATAATCGCGTCTGGTATCAAATTGATACAGTAGGTTATACATATTCTGGCAATGTGCAACCAGTGCAAACTGTTTTGAATACACCGCGTTTAGAAATTCCGCAAGAAGGTTTACTGAGCGAAGTCAGTGTACCATTTTCAGATGCGCACGAATTACCTGATGCAGAATCAAATGTAGCCTATCGAATCTATTTTGAAACCACACATTGGATTAAGTCTGTCATTGTCAGTGATAAAGATGGGCAAGTTTGGTATCAAATAAGAGATGATAAATGGGATAAGTTGTATTATGCGCGAGCAGAGCATCTGCGTATATTTACTGTTGAGGAATTAGCACCCATCTCTCCCGAAGTCCCGAACCGTGAAAAGAAAATTGTTGTACGCTTAGAAAGTCAAATTGTGATTGCGTATGAAAATAATCGAGAAGTGATGATTGTTCCTGCCGCAACAGGCGGAGTCTTAAGAAGCGGTACATACACAACACCGCAAGGAAATTTTGTCACTTGGTTCAAACGTCCATCACGTCACATGGCATCTGGTGATTTGGCATCGAATGGCTATGATTTGCCCGGCGTTCCCTGGGTGCAATACATCAATGAAAGCGGCGTTGCATTTCACGGCACATTTTGGCATAACGATTTTGGTAGACCTCGCTCACGGGGTTGCATCAATTTATATAACAGCAATGCCAAATGGTTATATCTTTGGACAACTCCACAAGTTCCCTACAACAAAGAACTTTCTATTAATGGTTTAGGAACGAAAGTTGAAATTAAGATTTAATTTTCTTAACTCCCTCTCAAACTTTTTATTTACAATTTGATATATGACTATTTCACAACTCTCTCGACGTGACTTTTTAAAGCTAACCGCCTCTGGCGTACTTGGGCTTGCTCTTGCTGAGTTAGGCATTGACTTTGCCTCAGCCGCTCCACCCACCTCGCAAGGGTTAGCATTATTCAGTGGCGTACAAATTTATGATGCGCCTTTTTTAACTGCCAACAAAGTTGATTTGCTTCGTAAAGATGAAGTGATTGACTTAATCAGTGATGCACAAGGTGACCAATTTGATAATAAATTTAATACCACTTGGTATCAAATAGATAGAGGCTTTGTGCCATCTGGTGTCATCTTGCCAGTAGAAACAAAATATCAAAGACCCGTGTATGAAATTCCTGCCGAAGGCAAAGTTGCCGAAGTCAGTGTGCCGTATAGTCTCACTTATCGTGCGCCGTACACCTTTGCAAAAAATGCACATCGCATTTATTACGAAACCACACATTGGATTAATAAAGTCATCATTACACGTGAAGAAAAAACAGTTTGGTATGAATTTTATGACAATGTGTTAAAAGAAACTTTTTACGCACCTGCGTACAACATGCGCATTATTCCAGATGAAGAGTTAACCCAACTCTCTCCAGAAGTTCCTAATGAAGATAAATTATTACATGTTGACCTCGCTACACAAATGGTGACAGCCTTTGAAGGGCAAAACATGGTTTTATCTGTGCGTTGTTCTAGCGGAGATAGAGGCACCGAAACCCCCAAAGGTGAATGGTTGACGTATCACAAAGGTCCATCTATTCACATGACAAATTTTGGTGATGCCGTTGCAAATATTTACAGTCTGCCCGGCGTGCCGTGGGTTTCATTTTTCACGGGGTCTGGTCATGCTTTTCATGGCACGTATTGGCACAATGATTATGGTCGCCCGCGCAGTAATGGATGTGTGAATCTTCCATCTAGTATTTCAAAATGGGTTTATCGTTGGACGAGTCCAGTTGTGCCTGCCAATGAAGATTATTTGCAATTGCCCGGTCAAGGGACAAGGGTAATTGTTGAATAAGCATTAGGGTAAAATATTCCTATGAGCAAAAAAGTGCCCGCAAAAATTAGGAAATTGATGAAAGAACTAAAAGAAGGGCTTACCAAAATATATGGTAGCCAATTAAAAGCCGTTTATCTTTATGGTTCTTATGCACGCGGGGATTATCGCAAAGGCTCAGATGTTGATGTAATGATTTTGTTAAAAGACTATAAAGACTATTGGAAGGAATATCACCGTGCGAGTGACTACATGAGCGATATTTCTCTCAAATATGATGTCACCGTCAGTTGTATTCTCATTAAAGAAATTCAATGGCAAGAATCAGATAAACCTGTATTACATAGTATTCGTAAAGAAGGCTTACCTGCTTGAAAGAACATTCTCGTAAACTGCTAAAAAAAGCATTAGATGCTATAGAAGTTGCTGAAGGCATTCTGGATATGAATAAGCCTGAAATGGCAGCAGGACGTGCTTATTAACCTTTAGTGCTAGTTTTATATGGAAAACTCAGCGATGCTCATCTTGTAGGGGTCAGACATAGGATGAAGCCTGTGAAATAAATCTAAAAGGACATTAAACATAGCCGAGATAAAAGCCAAG
>Ga0224723_1001587_pt1 | contig 13520 bp, 11 predicted proteins | sample Balambano_FR2_Me_FD_161647 | JGI IMG/M metagenome (GOLD analysis project Ga0224723, IMG submission 161647) | Freshwater sediment microbial communities from Lake Towuti, South Sulawesi, Indonesia - Balambano_FR2_MetaG | ecosystem: Environmental > Aquatic > Freshwater > Lake > Sediment | place...
CCTACGGGTTCACGACCGAAAACAGTCATTACGGTGTGGTTCACAATCCACATGACCTGAACCGCATTGCCGGTGGGTCGTCGGGCGGATCTGCGGCTGCGGTGGCAGGGGGGCTGGTGCCGATCGCTTTGGGGTCAGATACCAATGGCTCAATTCGCGTACCAGCAGCGCTGTGTGGCATTTTGGGACTCAAACCGACCTACGGGCGGCTCTCACGCACTGGGGTGTATTTGTTTGCCAATAGCTTTGATCACGTCGGTGCGTTTGGGCGATCGGTGCGGGATATCGCTGCGGTGTTTGATGCCCTGCAAGGCGCAGATGCCCGTGACCCAGTTTGCACAACTCGTCCGCCAGAATTGTGTCTGCCACAGCTCGATCAGGGCATTGATGGGCTGCGAATTGCTGTAGCAGACGGCTATTTCAACACCGGGGCGGCACCAGAAGCGCTGGCAGCTGTCGATCGCGTTGCCGCCGCACTGGGCGCAACCCAGCAGGTCACACTTCCCGAAGCACAGCGGGCGCGAGCTGCGGCTTATGTGATCACCGCCTGCGAAGGCAGCAACCTGCACCTGGCTGACCTCAAAACTCGCCCCCATGCGTTTGACCCAGCGACTCGCGATCGGTTTCTGGCAGGGGCAATGATTCCGGCAAGCTGGTACATTCAGGCACAGCGATTTCGGCAGTGGTATCGCGACCGCATTCGAGCAGTTTTTGAGTCAGTAGACATCATTTTGGCTCCGACCACTCCCTGCACCGCGCCCGCGATCGGTCAAGAAAAAATGACGATTGCTGGGGTAGAAATGCTGGTTCGCCCCAATCTAGGATTGTTTACTCAACCGCTCTCCTTTATCGGGTTGCCAGTTTTGTCAGTTCCTGTCGATCGATCGAACGCGCTGCCTTTGGGCGTGCAGTTAATTGCAGCTCCCTATAGCGAAGCCCTCATTCTACGCACTGCCGCGCTACTGGAAGCACAGGGGGTTATATCAGCACCTGTTGCCTCACTGATTTAGCCAAATAAGCTTAGAATTTGGCGAATGGTCATTCGATAAGGCTAGATGCACTGTTTAGAACAGGTTATTTCTGAAATTCTTGACAGCCATTTAAGGTAAAAAGTTTTTTGTATCGAGATAAGCTTGGCATCTAGCGTGCAGACCGCATTGATGTTTAGAGATAATCTTGAAGATTGAAAATAATCTAAAACTTATGGCGTTCTGCTGTTCTTCCCACAGGTAGAAGTAAAAGCTGGATTGAATCTGATACTCTAGGCTCGTACTGGTTGGCTATTAGCAAAAAGGGAGAGAAGCTCATGACTGGTATTCTTGCTTGGATCGTGCTGGGTCTAATTGCGGGTGCCCTGGCAAAACTCATTTATCCGGGTACGCAGGGTGGCGGCATCTTTGCCACGATCGGCTTAGGAATTTTGGGTGCGGTTCTGGGCGGCTGGCTGGGTCAGGCGCTTTTAGGCTCAGGTGCTGCTGCCCAAGCTTCTGCTGGCGCATTGACAATCCCTAGCATTGCTTTTGCTGTGCTCGGTGCAATCATCCTCATCTTCTTGTGGGGATTGCTCACCCGCAGAGGAGCTGTTTAGTTTAACAGTTCAAGCTCAACAATTGAGCGATCGATTGTATCAGCAAAACCATTGAACTAGCATTTCCAAGCGATTCACCAAACCGAGAGCTGTGAGAATGTGTTCTCATCAAGGATGCATCTTCACAGATCGAGATTGAAATAGATCATTAGATTAGAAACGATAGCTCGATTCTGAGAGAATCAGCATCTAGAGTAGACTAACAAATGCTTGAGTGACTGTTTGCTCTGGCAATCATGAACCAATTTGATTTTGGGGTAGGTGAATTAAAGCCTACCCCATCTTCTAGTAATAAACCCGATTACAATCTCACTGAATCGATCTCAGTGTATCGATCGAAATTGCTATCAGTTTGTTCCGTATTCACTTCCCATCTTTCTGTTGCTTGATCAGTGACTTTAAAGTCCGTCGTCATTCAACAATCCGGCGTAATTCCCTATCGCTTGCTCGAAGGTAAAGTTGAGGTACTGTTAATCACCTCATCCCGCCACAAACGCTGGATCATTCCCAAAGGCTTTGTCGAACCCTGGATGACCTCTGCTGATTCAGCCGCCAAAGAAGCCAGGGAAGAAGCTGGCGTTATCGGTCACATCACAACTCCGGCGATCGGCTTCTATAAAGCTCGTAAATGGGGCTTCGTGAGCCGAGTAGAAGTATTTCTAATGCAGGTGGAAACTGTGCTAGAAGCATGGGACGAAGCCCACATTCGCGATCGGCAGTGGATGAGCGTCGCTAAGGCAGCCAAACGCATCAATATTCCAGAACTGAAACTGATTCTGCAAAGCATTGATCAATACATCAAGACCGGCTGCTGATGAAGCTAGAAGTTAACTTTTTTTGATTCCCTATCCTGACGGTCGCTGGACGGCTCTCCCGCATCGTCTGACGCAAGCTGCTGATTGAGAAACCACACCAGATCTAAAACAGTGACAGGATGCAAATTCTCCAGTCGATCGGTTAAATCGATATCAAAGCTTTGCAAGAAGTCTTCACACAGTCGCATTTCCCAGTCAAACCAACAGACTTCTGTCCAGTGCAAGTCTACTTCCAGGCGATCGTCAGGCTGAATTCTGGCAATGTCTAGCCCCGAATATTGCTTGAGGCAGGTATAGCTAAACTTGATGGTTGCCAGGGCAATGCCGCAGGGTTGCCAATAACTCTGATACCACGCTTCTAGTTCGAGCGCAGGGCGGTCGCTAATCCTCTGATTGACTTGTCGCCGGACTCGCAGATCAGGGCTGAGGTCGCGATAGGTCTTGAAGCTGAGCCAGACATTCTTAAGCTTGCGCCACATACACTGCCAAACCACAAGACTGGTCGCTTGAGCATTTTCTCCAGTATTCCCACCACGGAGTCAATCTCGCAGGTAGCATCGCAACCTGTGAACAAGCCGCCTGATTTCTGGGACATGTGTTTCGCGAACCACGTCGTTGCAAACGGCAATCGGGATTCTCCGATCGATCGCAGCCACTGACTCAGGGCGCGCCATCCACGAACGGTCAAACACTTGCGACATCCGCCTGAGCGCGCCCGCCCAAAAAACAGGCAAGGGGCTGCGGCTTTTCCATGCTCAGGAGTCTCGCTGAAAGGGTTGACAGCCCCTAGTAAGCTGCCCCTTTGCGAAGCAAAACCTGAATCGTTCTGACGATAATCACTAAGTCATACAAAGGATGCCAGAGGCTCTGATAGCGCAGGTCTAGATCGACAATGCGCTCGAAATCCTTAATTGAGGAACGACCACTTACCTGCCACTCTCCGGTTAGCCCCGGCTTGACGTTTAGCCGCCGCCAGTGGCGATCGTTGTAGTGAGCAACCTCGTCACCCGTGGGCGGGCGAGTACCGACCAGGCTCATTTCACCGATCAACACGTTCCAAAACTGGGGCAGTTCATCCAGGCTGGTTTGTCTAAGGAATTTTCCGACGCGAGTCACTCGTGGGTCGTGCTCATTCTTGAAGATTAACCCCTTCGCTTGGTTGGGAACCGTTACCTTCAGGCGGTCTGCATTTGTCACCATCGATCGAAACTTACGAAGCGTGAAGCGCTTGCCCTGCAAGCCATAGCGCTCTTGCTGATAGAAAATCGGACCGGGACTGTCTAACTTGATAGCAACGGCGACCGGCAGAAACAAAACAGCCAGAATCAAAAGTCCTACCAGGCTACCAACCACATCCAGGACGCGCTTGAAGGTGGAGTAGGCAGAAGGATGAGGGGCTTCAACAGTTGGAATCGGCACGTCAACAGGGTTCTCTGACAGAGCACAGTGGGTCATAGGAGGATTCCTGTAAAAATAGCCGTGTAAATACTTAGGACTTATACTCGGAATATAGTGTGCTCTCCAGATTCGGGTGACACGAGTAGTCTACTCTTTGCAGAATCTTCTTACAGCGATCGTGATCCCCTGCTTTTATAAAGCTTTTGTGAAGCATTGCCGATTCTGCTGCAAATCACACTGATTGCAGCCTGTGTGATCTTGTTGTCCGCTGCGGAAAGACACGAGAACAGAGGGGGTCAGACCCCCACCTCTTGACCGTGAGTGCAATTATTTTGGACCTTTTAGCTCAGGGGCAACCTGTCAAACCTGATTCCTTACAGACTACTTCACAAATTACTGCTGACGACGCGAGAAAACACTGAATGTGGTGAAAGCGATCGCGATCATACTGAATGAGAACAGCGTGGTCAGCGTTCCCAGCGCGTAAAGCGCAGGCGAGGTAACGTTGGTCGTCATGCCAAAGATTTCGAGAGGCAGCGTGTTGTCTTGACCCGACACCAGCGAAGTACGCGTGAATTCATCATAGGAGAGCGTAAACGCCAATAGCCCAATGCCAATGAGACTGGGAGCAATTAGTGGCAGCACCACTTCCTGAAACGTTTTGCCATCGCTTGCGCCCAAATCTCGTGCAGCTTCTTCATAAGACGGATTGAAGCGGTTGAATACGCCCAGCATGATCAGAAAAGCGAAAGGCACCGTCCAGGTAAGGTGTGCCCCCAAGCCTGAGGAGAACCAGTCTGTCTGGATGCCCATGACCTGAAAGGCAATGCCAATGCCCAGAGAAATTAACACGCTAGGCACAATCAAACTGGAAATCGTCAGATAAAATAGCAAACTGGCTCCCTTGAAACGACTGCGAAAGGCAAGCCCTGCCATGACGCTAACGACGACTGACAGCAGCAGAACAGCGATTCCTAGAAGAAACGATCGCCCAAATGCATCGACAAAGCTGCCCACTCGCTGTTCTTGAAACACCTGCCCTAGCCAATAGAAACTGAAGCCGCGCAGCGGAAACGTGAGCTGTCCCTCAGGTCCTTGCAGCGACAGCATGAAGATCGCAATCATGGGACCATAGAGAAACAGCACAAACAATCCAAAAAAGATTGCCAGAACATAAAAGGAGAGCGCGCGTTTCTGCATAAAAATCATTGTGTAGAAGCGGTTAGCAGTTAGTCGTCAGCGACTGGCAATTGGCTGTTAGCGAATTGCCAACAGCGACCAGACCAGCCAATTTATAGCTCTTTGCGGATGTCAACGACCCGCAGAATGCCCATGACCAGCGTGAGCGTCACGATTAGCAGAATTACTGCATTTGCGGCTGCTAACGGATACTGCAAGCTGTTAATTTGAGTTTGGATGAGTTTGCCAACAGAAGCCGACTGTCCGCCACCCATCAAGCGCACGGTTACAAACTCGCCCATCACCAGCGTGACAACAAAAATCGAGCCGATCGCAATTCCCGGTGCAGACAGTGGCAGAATTACTTCCTTTAAAACCTGCAACCCAGAAGCTCCCATATCTTGAGCAGCAGTAATCAGGTTGCGATCGATCCGCATCAAGCTATTAAAGATAGGCGCAATCATAAAGAAGTTGAAAAGATGCACCATGCCCAGCACAACAGCAAAGTCTGAGTATAAAAACCACTCAACTGGGGCGTTTGTTAAGTGCAAACCCATCAATAGCTGATTCAGCAACCCTTCTTTGCCCAAAACTGGAATCCAGGAGATCATGCGAATGATGTTGGATGTCCAAAACGGCACCGTGCAAATTAGAAATAGAATAATTTGCCAGATTTGACTCTGAATGTAGAACGCCAAAAAATAAGCGACTGGAAAGGCGATCATCAGACAAAAGAACCAGACTAGCGCAACATACTTAAACGTGTTCAGATACGTTGCTAGCGTCACCTGAGAGGTGAAGATGCCAATGTAATTATCTAACGTCAAAGCTGGCACCATCGCATAACCGTTGAACTGCCAGAAGCTGACCATGACAATCATGGCGATCGGAAACACCAAAAACAGCAGAAACACCAGCGTTTGCGGTGTGATCAGCAGATATGGCTCTAAAATCTTCCAGGATTTATACATCACTTCCACTGCATCAACATCACTTCAGTACAAAGCAGTTCAGTACAAAGCAGCAGAGACGTTGCTGGCAACGCCTCTACGAAATATTCCAAAAACCAAGCTTTCAATGTTCTCAGTTGAAGACGATTGCTACCAGTCAATTATTAGGACGCAATAAATTCGTTCCACTTTTGAACCAGGTAGACCTGTTCATCCATTGTGGAGTTCCAAACCACCACATTACCCATTCGCTCTTCAAAAGAACCGCCGTCGCGCACAGCACCTTTGGGTTCCAGCTTTTTCTCAAACGGGTCGATCATGTCTTCAGCGGCGGGTTTGCCTTCATACCAGAAGTCCCACTCTGCCTGCGACATAAATTTCTTGGCGTTTTCGGGGATTGCGCTGTAGTAGCCCTGCCGTCCCAGAAACGCACCTACCCAACCGTCTAGCATCCAGTTGATGTATTCATAGGCAGCGTCGAGTTGAATGCCCGACAGGTTTTTAGACAGTCCAATGCCGCCGCCCCAGGCGCGATAGCCCTCCTTTAAGGGGGCATAGACGCACTGAATTTCTTTGGCTTTAACCGCCGTCACCGCCGGAGACCACATCGATTGCAGCACCACCTCACCCGACGACATCAGGTTCACCGATTCATCAAACGTCTTCCAAAAAGCGCGAAACTGCCCGTTGCGCTTTTGTTCAATCAACAGGTTAGTAATCTGGTCGATCTCCTCACGGGTCATGTTGCCTTTGTCGCCAAAGGTCATCAGTCCAGCGGCTTCTGCCACCATCGCCGCATCCATAATGCCGATCGACGGGATATCTAAAATCGACGTTTTGCCCTTAAACTCTGGGTTAAACAGCTCTGCCCAGCTTTCAATGGTGCGCCCGACCAGGTCAGGACGGTAGCCCAACGTGTCAGCGTTGTATTGGAACGGAATCAGCGTTGCCCACTGCGTCGGCTCAGTCGCAAACTCCTTGGAGTTCTGGTCAGTCAGATACATCACTCGATAAGGAGCAGTGCCCTGTGATGTTTCGACCCGCGCCCCGTTAAATTTGCCTTGAGTAAAGATCGGCACGATCTTGTCGAAGTCTCGAATTTTGGTGGTGTCGATCGCCTGCAAGTTTCCTGATGGCACAACCAGCGGCAGGCTAAAATACTCGCCGTCAAAAATGTCGTACTGTCCGGGCTGAGTAATGGCAATCTGGTTGTTCTCCTCGGTGCTGAGCGCCCGCATTTCGAGCTGGAAGCCCAAATCTTCCTGAGCTTTATCGCGAATTTCGTTGATTTGAGAAACGCCAGTACCGATCAACCGCAGCGTGACATCTTTAATCTGGTTGGTGTTGACTTCGGGTCCTTGAGCCGGATTATTGGGTGTACCGCTGGGAACCTGACTTCGGGTGCATTGGGTCGCAGTCACCATTGCCCCGGCTGCCAATCCAGTTCTGAGAAGTTGACGACGCGTGATTTTAGCCATAGTTGCAGTGCAGGTAGAGTGAAAACGGTTTGAGAGGGAGCTGTTGACTGTTTGCGAATTGAGAATCGCGAATTGCGAATCACCCTAATGCGGGAGAAAAATGCAGTCTTCGGGTGACCAACTGAGCGTGACGAGCTGTCCTTCCTGAGCAGCGTGATTCTGCCAGTCGTGGCTGCGAACCTTATAGGTGATTTCTTCGCCTGTGGTCTCAGTCAGCAGCGAAACTCGCGTGACGTAGCCAGTGAATTCGATCGCCACCACTCGCGCTGTTAATTGATTGGGAGCAGTCGCATCCGCAGGTGGATAGGAGTGCAGAGTGATTCGATCGCTCCTGACACAGCAGGCAGCCGTCATACCGACATCTGCCGCTTGCCCCCGGCAAAAGAAGGTGCCCACACGCTCAACTTCCAGACGCACGATGCAGCCAAAATCTTCTTGTGCCACACCCGATACTTTGCCGACAAAGATGTTGTTGTCGCCGACAAATCTGGCAACAAACCGGGAAGCAGGCGTTTGAAAGATATCTTCAGACGAGCCAATCTGGTCGATGCGTCCGTGATCCATCACCACAATCTGGTCAGATAGGGCAAAGGCTTCATCTTGTCCGTGAGTGACTTGAATGAACGTCATGCCAAACTGTTTTTGCAGGCGGCGCAGTTCTCCTCGGGTTTTGACGCGCAGGTTTTCATCTAGAGCGCTGAGAGGTTCATCTAGCAGCAGCACTTGCGGACGAGTTACCAGTGCTCTGGCAAGCGCGGCGCGCTGTTGTTGTCCACCGCTAAGCATGGCTGGCTTGCGGTTGGCAAAATTCGACAAGCCGACGATCTCCAGCATTTCACCGACTCGCTGGGCGCGTTCGGGTTTAGACAGCCCTCGCATCTTCAGCCCAAAATCTACGTTCCCCCAAACTGTTTTGTGCGGAAACAACGCATAGCTTTGAAACATCATGGCGGAGTTGCGTTTGGCAGGCGGCAAATCGTTCACCCGTCGATCGCCAATCAAGATATCGCCGCTGGTTGCTGCTTCATGTCCGGCAATCATCCGCAGTGTCGTGGTTTTGCCACAGCCGCTCGGCCCCAGCAGGCAGGTGTAAGACCCAGCAGGAATGTCGAGGTTAATGTTTTCAACGGCTGTGAAAGAGCCGTATTTTTTGGTCACCGATCGCAGCGTTACCCCAGCCGTGTTGGTAGCGATCGTCTGCTGAATGCTGCCCACGGGTTGGGGACGAGCTGCTCTGGTGCTGATATCTGAAGCAGGTGAATTGAGCATGATTTTGCGGGTAGAAGGAAAAAATCAAAAACCAACTGCTGCCTTGTGATTACTACAGAGTTTTTTGCAGAAGCAGATTGTATCTGCGACTACTTTCAGCTCAGTTCAAGCCAAAAACAGGCGCTGCGTTTATCTGAGTGTCAATCTGAGTGTCGATGATTAACCGTAAGCGCGATCGAGCTGCAACAGCGTGTGCAGCAGCACGTTAGCGCCCTGAACACATTGCTCTGGCGTGGTGTATTCGTCGCTGGCATGGCTCACCCCTCCCTGGCTGGGAACAAAAATCATGCCCATATCAGTGAAGCGTCCCATTTCCATTGCGTCATGTCCGGCGCGACTCGGCAGATGACCGTAGCTCAGTTCAAGCTGCTGACAGGTTTGAGCGACGATCGATTGCACGAGCGGTGCAGCCAGGGTGGGTTTCACTTGCAGCGTTGGTGTCAGGTGAATCCGGGTCTTGGTGCTGGCGGCGATCACTGCCAACTGTTGTTGAAGCTGAGCAGTCATTGTGTCTAGGCAATCTTGAGACAAATCGCGCATGTCTACCGTCAGCTCAGCTTGACCAGGGACAATGTTTGCCGCATTGGGTGTGACGTTGAGCAATCCCACCGTCGCCACGGGTTGACTGGGCATGTCTAAGGCAATTTGCTGCACAGTCAGCACTATCTGAGCAGCAGCCACCAGTGCGTCCTGGCGCAGATGCATTGGCGTAGTGCCCGCATGATTGGCGCGCCCATCGATCGAAATGGCATAGCGATACATGCCCACAACGCCTTCGACCACGCCGATCGCCTTACCGGTTGCTTCTAACACGCCACCCTGCTCAACGTGCAGTTCCACAAACGCCGCAACGTCCGATCGAGTCCGGCGGGCGCGCGCGAGCTGCTGCCAGTCGCCGCCAACGCGACTCAGATCAGTTGCCACGGGCACCGTTTGCAGATCGACGGTGCCTGCCATCGCGCGAGAGCCGATCATGCTGCTTTCCTCGTCGGTGAAGACAATGACCTCGATCGGATGCTGGAGCCGCAGATGATTTTCATGCAGCACTCGCACAACTTCGATGCCTGCCAGAACGCCCAGCGCGCCGTCATATTCACCACCCGAAGGCACGGTGTCGATGTGTGACCCCGTTGCCAGCGCTGGAAGCTGCTGCATTCCGGCATAAGTGCCAATCACATTTCCTGCTGCATCCGTCTGCACGCTCATGCCTGCCGTTTGCATCCACTGCTGCACCTGCTGCCGGGCTTGTACGTCTTCTGGTGAAAAAGCGAGACGGCAAATTTCACGGTTGGGCTGTCTACCAATCTCAGCCAGACCGCGAATGCTGTGATTCAGCCGATCGCTATTTACTGCCAGTTGAGACAAAACCGCCATAGTGTCCACCCTCAAACGTTAACGCTGCGATCGAAACTTGCATACCGTATACTGTGTACAAAGCAATGCCAAAGAAGACTGTATGTAACACTACAATTTCTTAGAAAAGTTTGAATCAACTGCTAGCCCTGGCTTGAGGCGGTCGTGACGGTTCCCTGGTCATTCTTGAGCAAGCAGCTACTCTCGTTGAGCAAGACCTGCGGTAGAGCACGACCGATCGCAGCAGACTGCATACCGTATACTGCATTCAGTGCATCACGCTTCATTGTTCTCAAGAAATCATTGTTTTCCAGGAGTAAAGGATTTGGCTTTGTCTTTGCCGTCGATTCAGCGCAGTCGATCGCTCTACGAGCAGATTTACCAGACGCTGCGAACCAGCATTCTTTCGGGCGAACTGGTGCCCGGAGAGCGGCTGATCGAAACTCAGTTGGCAGAGCAACTGCGGGTGAGCCGAACGCCGATTCGAGAAGCAATTCGGCAACTGCAACGAGAAACGCTGATTACGGCAGACCCCAGCGGCGGACTGCGGGTTGCCACAGTTTCTGCTGCCGACGCAGCTCAGCTTTATGACTGCCGGATGGCGCTTGAGCAGCTTGCCATTCAAGAAGCCTGCCGCAATGCCACTGTTGCTCAACTGCAAGACCTGGAAACGCTGGTGCTCCAAGCAGAGCAACTGATCCAGACGCAGCAGGATAGCCCCCACATGCTCGACCTCGACTATCGCTTTCACCGATCGATCGCCCAGTGCTCTGGCAACCAGTGGCTGGTGTTTTTGCTAGAGCAAGTCTTCAGTCAAATGACGCTGCTGCGGGTGCAAACCACTCGTCATAACCCCAGAGTGCTAGAGATTCGCAGTGAGCATCGACAGATCTTCACCGCGCTGACTCAGCGTGATGCCGCCGCCGCCGTCCGGGCAATGCAGATTCACCTCACTGCCAGTCGTCTACGGGTCATTCAAGAAGTCGAAAAACTTCAGCGGCAGGCGATCGAATCTTGAGGAATGCAATAGGTCAACCACTCCGAAAGATGGCAAGGCGATTTCAACAGCTATTGAGTTGAAGTGCGTAGGGGATTGATTCAGAACTCCTGATCTATTCGCTAGGGTATCGTGTTTGCTGCGGGCGATCGTTCATCTGCTGGCGGAATCGGTCGCGTTGGTGGAATCCGCTCGATCGAAATCAATGCTTCCATGACGGCTTTGGCAACTGGGGCGGCGACCGTCGAGCCGAAGGCGTTATCGCCTTGCGGTTCATCGACAACGACCAGCACGGTATATCGGGGATGCTCGACGGGGAAGGTGCTGACAAAGCTGGTGATGCGGGCATCCGAGTAGCCGCCGTTGGGGCTGGCTTTCTGGGCGGTTCCGGTTTTTCCGGCGATGCGGTAGCCAGGGATTTGAGCGGCTTTGCCGGTGCCGTCTTGCACCACGGCTTCCATCATATGAATCACGGCTTGCGCGACTTCGGGGCGAACGATCGATCGCGGTGTGGGTAGGGTGGGTCGCCAGTGCAGCGTGCCGTCAGTGCTAAATAGTCCCCGAACCACATGGGGAGTCACGAGCTGTCCGCGATTGGCTAACATGCCGTGGAGCTGTAAGAGCTGAATGGGAGTGAGGGTAAAACCTTGCCCAAACGCGGTTGTTGCTCGCTCGATCGCAGCTCCGGTGAATTGTTCTCGCGCTTTGATTTGCCCTGGGGTTTCAAAGGGCAGGTCAATGCCAACGGGCTGCCCCAGTCCCAGTCGCTTGATCCAGTCATAATAAAGTTCTGGCTGGAGCTGCTGCATCATTCGCACCATGCCGACATTGCTGGAATATTGCACGATTTCCGTCACGCTCAGCGCTCCTCGTCCGCCGCGTTCGTCGAAATCGTTGTTTTGCACGCTCCAGCCGCCAACCTGAATTTGACCAGGGTCATCAAACACGTCGTCGGGACCGACGGCTCCTGTTTCCAGAGCGATCGCCACGTTGATAGGTTTGAACGTAGACCCTGGCTCGTAGGGATCGCTCAGCATCCAGTTGGGTAGCCGCTCGAGATCAAACTCATAGTAGCGGTTGGGGTCATACGAGGGTTCGGTCACCATTGCCAGCAGTGAACCATCGCGGTCATCCATGACCATGACAGCACCGCGTTTTGCCCCAAACTGCGCGACCTGCTGACGCAGCGCTAGTCCGGCGACTCGCTGTAGACGACTGTCCAAAGTTAGTTGCAGACGCAGGTCGTCCTGGCGCACAAAGCCGCTGGGAATGCGATCGGGAATAATTGAGCCGTCTCCGGTTCGGTTGAGGTCAACAGCCTGCATCGGGCGTTCGAGAATGCCTTGCTGCCCGTATTCGATGCCTGCCTGCCCCTGGCGATCGGTGTTAACGTAGCCCACGACCGTGGCAAACAAATCGCGCTGTGGGTAAAGCCGCTGTGGGTGTTCGTTTAGCTCCAGCCCGTCCAGATTCAAAGCAGAGATGCGATTGGCGACATCTTCTGCTAGTGCATAGGCAATTTCAATGCCGCTATCGCCGCTGCGAAACAGTTTGGTCAGGTCGCTGACTGACTTGCCCACGATTGGCGCTAACTGCTCGGCAATCGCTTCCTGGGGCTGTTTGAACAGCATCGGATGGGCGTAAAGGGTGTAAGCCGGACGATCGATTGCCAGCACGTTTCCCTGGCGATCGACGATCGGACGACGCGGCACAAATGGACGCAGCGCGATTTGCTGCTGCTGCCGCGCTCGTTCCTGCAAAGTCGGAGCCTCTAGCACTTGCAGCCGAAACAAATTGACTGCTAGCCCCAGCCCGCTCAGCATCAAGACTGCCCACACCAATACCAGACGGAATCTGGACACGCGCACTGGGGATGCAGCACGCGGTGCAGGGACGGGTTTGGCTTCGGGCGACCGTGCCGCATGTGCAAGAGACACTCGTCTGCGTCCCCCAGGAGCGCGTCGCTTGTCTTGTTCAAGCGTGCGGCGAAGGCGAGCAGCACGAGAGCGAGGAACAAAGGTAGCCATGCATCAACTTCACAGAACGGGGCAAAGGCTTTTCACAACAGGGACGCTCACAGCAGGGACGCAGAATTTCTCAATACGCCAGGGGTGCGCTCGGAGGCGGCACAGCAGCAGGCGCAGGCGCAATCCGGGTTGCCGGACGGGGCGACGCGGCTGGCAGAAAAACTGTTGTGCTGGGAGCGGGAATCACCAGCCCCGATTCGGGATGTTCTGCCTCGCGGGCAATTTGGTCTTTGAGCACTTCACTGGCAGCCGTGATCTGGCGCTCCTGCCGCTGCAAATTTTCGAGCTTGCGATAGTCTTGCGCCCAAAGCTGCTGCAAATAAACTGTCCAACCATAAGCAGCTAGCGTAATTGCCACGAGTACACAAGAGGCGATCGATGAACCCCGCTGCACTTTAAGCAACAGTTGCAGCCAGGCAGGGGCAGAGGGCGCTATTGGCAACGGCAGCGGTGCTGCACTGGCAGC
>Ga0224723_1001588_pt1 | contig 13518 bp, 13 predicted proteins | sample Balambano_FR2_Me_FD_161647 | JGI IMG/M metagenome (GOLD analysis project Ga0224723, IMG submission 161647) | Freshwater sediment microbial communities from Lake Towuti, South Sulawesi, Indonesia - Balambano_FR2_MetaG | ecosystem: Environmental > Aquatic > Freshwater > Lake > Sediment | place...
CCGCCGCCGCGACCGCTTCGGCCGCACCCGGCAGCGGGCGCGGAGCCTGTTCAGCGAGACCTATGCGCGCGACCATCTGACGCACCTGCGCCCGCTGCCGGGTGCGGCCGAAGCGGTCGCGGCGGCGGCGAAAGTGGGCTTCGTGGGCGTCGTCAGCAACAAGCAGGGACGCTTCCTGCGCATCGAGGCACGGACCCTGGGCTGGGCTGGGAAACTCGGCTCGCTGGTCGGCGCCGGCGACGCGGCGCGCGACAAGCCGCATCCGGACCAGATCCTGCTGGCCCTGGCCGCGGCGCGCATCCCGGCAGGCGCCAACGTCTGGTATGTCGGCGACACGGGAGTCGATCTGCAGGCCGCGCGTGCCGCCGGCGCCACCGCCGTGCTGGTCGGCGATGCCGCGCATGATGGTGGCGTGGCGGCACTGGCGCCGGACCTGCACTTCAAGGATTGCAACGCCCTGGCCGCCGCGCTTGCCGCCTGATCCTTGGCTGCTAAAGTCGGCGCGCGCGGCAGGGGCTTGAACGACCGCGCGCCATGCCGCCGGTCAGTGGCCGGCGCCCAACGAGAGAGAAAGGCGAGCCAACAATGGCCAACGAGAAATCCCAGAACGTTCAGGATGTGTTCCTGAACCATGTGCGCAAGCAGAAGACGCCCGTCACCATCTTCCTGGTCAACGGCGTGAAACTGCAGGGCATCATCACTTGGTTCGACAATTTCAGCGTGCTGCTGCGCCGCGACGGCCACACCCAGCTGGTCTACAAGCACGCCATCAGCACCGTGATGCCCGGTTCCCCCATCCAGCTGTTCGATCCCACGCGCGATGGCGCGCCGGTGCGCGAAACAGTGGGAGCTGGTGTCGAGTAGTTGGTGACGAACAATGCTGGCCGCCTGAACGGCGAGGCGATCGGCACGCCGGCCGCCGTGCTGCTGCCGTGGGAACGGCCGCCGTCATCCGTGCCGGTGCTGCGCCAGCCGGACGACCGGCTGGCCGAAGCCGTGGCGCTGGCGCAGGCGATCGGGCTGGATGTGCGCCACACGCACATCTTTCCGCTGCGCGGCCGGCGCCCGTCCACGCTGCTGGGCGAAGGGCAGGTGGATGCGGCCAAGCAGGCAGTCGCCGAAGCCGGCGTGCAGGTGGCGGTGGTCGATGCCGCGCTCAGCCCCGTGCAGCAGCGCAACCTTGAACGCGCCTGGGCCTGCAAGGTCATCGACCGCACCGGCCTGATCCTGGAGATTTTCGGCGCCCGCGCCCGCACGCGCGAAGGCACGCTGCAGGTCGAGCTCGCGCATCTCGACTACCAGCGCTCGCGCCTGGTGAAGAGCTGGACGCACCTGGAACGCCAGCGCGGCGGCTTCGGCTTCCTGGGTGGCCCGGGCGAAAGCCAGATCGAGATCGACCGTCGGCTGATCGGCGACCGCATCGCGAAAATCCGGCGCGAGCTCGAGGAAGTGCGCCGCACCCGCGGCCTGCACCGCGGCGCGCGACGGCGCGTGCCATACCCGATCGTCGCCCTGGTCGGCTACACCAATGCCGGCAAGTCCACCCTGTTCAACCGCCTGACGGGGGCGGAGGTGTTCGCGCAGGACCTGCTGTTCGCCACGCTCGATCCCACCATGCGGGCGATCGCTCTGCCTTCCGGCCGGCAGGTGATCCTGTCCGATACGGTGGGGTTCATCAGCGACCTGCCCACCGAACTGGTCGCCGCCTTCCGCGCCACGCTGGAGGAAATTTCCGAGGCCGACGTGATTCTTCACGTGCGCGACGTTGCCACTCCCGACAGCACGGCACAGCGTGCCGACGTGCTGGCGGTGCTGGACAACATGGCAACCGGCGCCTCCGCCGCGCTCGACGAGGATTGGCCGGAACGCGTGATCGAGGTGCTGAACAAGGTGGACCTGCTGGACGGCGATCGGCGCGCCGCACTGCCCGCTCACGGCATCGCGGTGTCGGCGCTGACGGGCGAGGGGACGGACGCATTGCTCGCTGCCATCGATGCCCGGCTGGCGGCACGCCTGGTGCTGCGCGAGGCCGCGCTTGATCCCACCGATGGGGAGACGCTGGCCTGGCTCTATCGCCACGGCGAGGTGTTTGCCCGTACCGACGCCGAGGATGCGATCCGCGTGCAGGTGCGCATGACGCCGGAGAACGCGGCGCGGTTCGACCGGCGGCGCACCCCGTGAAGACCGCATGAAACTCGACCTGGCGCTGATGGCGCGGATGGATGCGCTGCTGCGCGCCGCCGCCGACACCGAGATCCTGCCGCGCTTCCGCAACCTGTCGGAAGGCCAGATCAAGGCCAAGACCGGCCCGCACGACCTGGTGACCGAGGCCGACGAGGCCGCGGAGCGCTACATCGCCGCGCGCCTGGAAAGCGTGCTGCCGGGCGTGGTCCTGGTGGGCGAGGAGGGGGTGGCGGCCGACCCGTCGCTGCTCGCCCGTCTTGCCACGGCGGAAGCTGCGCTGGTGCTGGACCCGATCGACGGTACGGCGAACTTCGCCGGCGGGATTCCGCTGTTCGCCTGCATGGCCGCGCTGATCATCAACGGCGAGACGATCGCTGCCTGGATTCACGATGCACTGCGTGGCGAGACGGCCATGGCGCTGCGCGGCGAGGGCGCCTGGATCGAGGCGGCGGATGGGGCGCGGCGCGACCTGCGCGTGGCCACGCCCACGACCGACACCGCGCTGATGACGGCGACGGTCAGTGCCCGCTACATGCCGGCTTCCATGGCAGGCCACGTGCGGGCGCGCCTGCACCGCATCGGCCCGTGCTGGGAACTGCGCTGCGGCGCGCACGAATATCTCCTGGCAGCGCGCGGCGTGATCCACGCGCTGGTCTATTGGCGGCTGTATCCATGGGACCACGCACCCGGTGCGCTGCTGCACACCGAGGCAGGCGGCTATTCCGCGCGCTTCGACGGATCGGATTACTTGGCCGCGCAGCACCTGGATGGCGGCCTGATCTGCGCTGCCGACCGCGCGGCGTGGCAGGCCGTGCACGCGGCACTGCTGGAAGGGTTTGCGTCATGAGCCGCTTCGATGTGCCCGATCCCGAATGCCCCGCCACCGCCATGCCGCAGGTCGCGCAGGTCATCGTGCCGCGCAGCCACGATATCGGCGGCTTCCGCGTCGCCCGGGCGCTGCCGTCACGCGAGCGGCGCATGGTGGGGCCGTTCATCTTCCTCGATCAGATGGGGCCGGGCGAGTTCCTGACGGGGCAGGGGGTGGATGTGCGCCCGCACCCGCACATCGGCCTTGCCACCGTCACCTATCTGTTCGAGGGCGCGATCATGCACCGCGATTCACTGGGCGTGGTGCAGCGCATCGAACCCGGCGCGATGAACTGGATGACCGCCGGGGCGGGCGTGGTGCATTCCGAACGCACGCCACACGACGTTCGGACCGCACCGGCACGGCTGTACGGCATCCAGAGCTGGTTCGCGCTGCCGAAGGCGCTGGAGGAAGCCCAGCCCGCCTTCGTCCATCACGAAGCCGCGTCGCTGCCGATGGTGGAGAGTGCCGGCCTTGCGGTGCGCGTGGTGCTGGGGGCGATGTATGGCGCGCAAAGCCCCGTCGCCGCGCCGTGGGAAACCATCTATGCGGATGCGGTGATCGCGGCAGGCGCGAAACTGCCCTTGCCCGAGGCGGAGGAGCGCGCCGCCTTCATCGTCGAAGGCGCGGTGGAGATTGCCGGCGAGACCTTCGACGCTGGCCGCCTGCTGGTGTTCCGCGCGAATGACGCGATCACCCTGACGGCGCTTGCCCCCAGCCGCGTGCTGATCCTGGGCGGTGCCGCGATGGATGGGCCGCGCTACATCGAATGGAACTTCGTGAGCTCTTCGAGGGAGCGCATCGCCCAGGCCAAGGAAGACTGGCGCCGGGGCCGCTTCGCCGGCGTACCGGGCGAGACCGAGTTCATCCCGCTTCCCTGAGGCGGCAACGCCGCTCGGTTGAACCGGCCCGCAGGGCAAGCGGAAAGCAGAATACCCGGCCGCCGATACACGCTTGTCTTGTAATTTTCCCTCTGGATCGCTGTATGGTTGTGCAGATCGTCGCCGCAACCCGCTCACGTCACTGGAGTGAAGCGATGCCCTGGACCCATGCGCTTGACCTCGCAAAGTCCCATGTGAAGGACGGCAACAACGACATTGCCGTCACCCGCGTCTCACAATTCGTCTCGGCCGAAACGCTTTCGATGATCCGGATCGGCGACGAAGTGATCCGGAGGGTGCGGGAATTGCTGCCGCTGGGTGCCGGCAACCAGAAGTTCGACCACAAGGCCGCACAGGGACAGGTGCAGAACCCGGGCAGCCAGACCTATCTCGTGCAGAAGGCCTATGAGGGGCACTATCCCCATGCGCAGCATGTCGCGGGGGCCGCCATGAAGCATGGGGCGGGCAACTGCCAGGAACAGGCCGCCGTCGCCTATCTTCTGCTGCGCGAGAAACTGGATGGCGGCAAGAACGTCTCGTTCTGCTACTCGGACGCCTACAAGCATTGCTTCGCGGCGATCGGCAACCCGACATCCGACAAGGCCGAGGACGTAGTGATCGTCGATTCCTGGCCGAAATACACCCAGGCGCTGCGTTGGATCGACCATTTCTGCTACCCGCACGTCGGCGTGTATGCGTGCAAGCCCGGCGTCGGAGGAACAGGGAAGATGGCCCGCGCCAAGAGCAAATATGAGAACGCCAAGATCAGCATGGAGGCGCTGATGGGCCTGTACAACCACTTTCCGCCCAGCTACAACCACAAGTGGGCCTGCCGGTACAAGAAGGTGATCCAGCATACCAACGACCTGATCACGTTCTGATCCGGCCGGCACGGAAGAGGCGCGGCGGCCGCCTGGCCGCTACTGCTGGAACTCCCGCGCCGCCTGGAACATCACGAAGTAGCGGTAGATGTTGCCGACATAGCGCACGGTTTCCTGCCCGACCGTCTGCAGCACGATGCGCTCGACATTGTTGAACCAGACGTTCGGGTCCAACCCCTGCTCGGGCGCGCGCAGGCGCAGGCGCGCGATGCGGTTCGGCCCGGCATTATAGCCGGCCAGCGCGAAGAAGATCTGGTTCTCCGGGCTGATCTTCGGGTCGTTGAAGTAGGTGCGACGCAGGCGATCCATGTAGCGGATGCCGGCGGCGATGTTGGGCTCGGGCGGATGCACGTCGGCAAACCCCAGCTCGCGCCCGGTGGTGGGCAGCACCTGCATCACGCCCACCGCGCCCGAAGGGTTGCGCGCCTCCGGGTTCAGGCCGCTTTCCTGGAATCCTTGCGCCAGCATCAGCAGCCATGACACGCCGACCTGGTCGCTGTGCCGGCGGAAATGCGGCGAGAGTTCACGGGCGTTGCGCAGCACCGGCGCGGCGTGGGGATTGCGCACGAACTGCACCGATCCGTAGTAGCGCTTGATCAGGTCGGCGAAGCCGCCGCGATGGCGCGCGCCGTAATCCTGGAGGAACGCATCAAGTGCCGCCTTCAGTTCCGGGCTGTCGTGGCGGACGGCGGCGGCGATCTGCCGCCCCGTGGCCAGCACCAGGTCGTGCCGCAGCACGATGTTCGGCATCACGTGCGACCACAGTTCCGCGATGTGGCTGTCGGCCGCGACGTAAGGCACCGCGCCGCTGTTGGCCATCTCCAGCATGTCGTCGAGTTCGAGCTCGCCCGGCGGTTCGCGGATGTCGATCGCCGGCCGGCCCGCAGCGACCAGGCGCGTGGAAAGCGCGCGCACCGACTCCATTTCGGAACTGCCCCGCTGCACGAACAATGCATGGCCCGCGAGGTCGTCCAGGCTGGCGAGCGGCGGTGCCCCGCGCGCGGTGACGATGATCTCGCTGACGTCGGTGACATGCGGGCGCACGAAGGTAACCTGCCGCGATCGCTCCTCGGTAATGGTAATGCCGGCGGCGGCGATATCGCCACGCCCCGCCACCAGGGCCGGCAAGACCTCGGGGAAGGGGGTGGGCACGAACAGGAACCGTAGTTTCGGCGCGCGATGGTCGTCGCGACCCTCGCGCGCGTTCAGCCATTCGCCGAAACTGTTGATGAGCTCATAGGCGATGCCGCGCGGCTGGCCGTTCTCGATGAAGAAGCCGGTGCGGTTCCAGTCCACCAGCACGCGGATAACGCCGCGCTGGCGCATGGCCGGCAGATCACCGGTGGCGGTGGCGTGGGTCGTTGCCAGCAGCGCGTGGCCTGCGCGCAGCCGCGCGTTCTCCTCCGCAATGTGACGTGCGTCGTCGGCGCGGGCGGTTGCCGGCAGCAGCAGCAGGCCCGCGATGGCAAGGCGGCGAACGAAGTTTGGCGGCATGGCACGTCCCTCCGGGGGCAAGGCCGCCATGGAAACAGCCTGTGGGCCGCGGAATCAACCTTCGGCGATCGACTCCCGCTGGTCGGCCCCGCGTTCGGTGCGTTTCGCCGCCTGCCACAGCGTTTCCATCTCGGCGAGGCTCGCCTGGGCCGGGGTGCGGCCTTGCCCGGCCAGGGCGGCCTCGATGGCGGCGAAGCGGCGGGCGAATTTCAGGTTTGCCCGGCGCAGCGCGGCTTCGGGATCGACCTCGAGTTTCCGCGCCAGATTGGCCAGCACGAACAGCAGGTCGCCGATCTCGTCCTCGATGCGGTGGGCATCTCCGGCGGGCAGTTCGGCGCGGAGCTCGGCAATCTCCTCGTCGAGCTTGTCCAGCACGGCCGCTGCGTCCGGCCAGTCGAACCCGACGCGGGCGGCGCGCTTCGTCAGCTTGGCGGCGCGCGTCAGGGCGGGCAGGGCGAGTGCCACCCCCGCCAGCACACCGGTTTCGCCGCCCGCCGCGCGCTCGGCCGCCTTGGCGCTCTCCCACGCTTGCGACTGCGCGACGGCATCAGCGACGGCCGCATCGCCGAAGACGTTGGGATGGCGACGCACCATCTTGTCAGCAATGCCGCGCGCGACGTCGGCGTAAGTGAAGTGGCCTGCCTCCTCGGCCATGCGGGCGTGATAGACCACCTGCAGCAGCAGATCGCCGAGCTCGTTCTTCAGCCCGGCGATGTCGCCGCGCGCGATGGCATCCGCCACCTCGTACGCTTCCTCCAGCGTGTAGGGGGCGATGGTCGAGAAGGTCTGCTCAAGGTCCCACGGGCAGCCGCTGCCGGGCGTGCGCAGCGCGGCCATGATAGCAAGCAGCCGGTCGGTTTCGTCGGACATTCCTTGCTCATGCCACGCCGCGCGGGCGGCTGCCACGCAAGACCGCCGGGACCAGCCTCAGCGCAGCAGCAGGATCGCCGCCACCGCGACCAGGCCGGCCAGCGCCAGGCCGAAGCACACGCGGTTCCAGGTGCGTGAAAAGGCACGCAGGTCGTCGTCGGGCACGTTGTCGAGCAGCCTTAGAAATTTCGGGCCGGCCCGATCTTCGCGGCGAGGGGGTGGACGCATGCAGGAAGGTTCGCCGAACCGACCCGGGTGACGCAACCCTGATCAAAGAATCCGAGAAGCGATATTATGGAAGAATTGCGCCAGCTGGCGTCATGCGGCCAGCGCCGCCCCCGGGTCCATCCGTCTGAACAGGCGCAGGCAGTTGGCTGTGGTCAGCGCATGCGTGGCACTGACTGAAAGGCCGCGCACCTTGGCCAGCCACTCGGCGGTGTACGCAACCATCGCCGGTTCGCAGCGCCTGCCGCGGAACGGCACGGGCGCCAGGTATGGCGCGTCGGTTTCCACCAGCAGGCGATCCCCTGGAAGGTCGCGCGCGATCTGCCTGAGCTCATCGGATTTCGGAAAGGTCAGGATGCCGGAAAAACTGACATGGCCACCCATCGCCACGGCAGCCTCCGCCAGCGCGCGCCCGCTGCTGAAGCAGTGCAGGACAAAATCGAAATTGCCGCCCTGGTCGCGTTCTTCCTGAAGTATCTTCAGGATGTCATCGTCAGCCTGTCGGGCGTGCACGACCAGCGGCAGTTTGGCGATCCTGGCCGCGCGGATGTGCCGACGAAAGCTTTCTTGTTGAACATCTTGCGGGCTCTTATTGTAAAAATAGTCGAGGCCTGACTCGCCAATCCCGATGATCTTGGGATGTTCGCTCAAGGCGACCAGCGCCTCCACCTCCGGCAGCGCTGCCTCGCCCGCATTGTGCGGGTGGATGCCGACCGTGCCCCAAACGTTCGGAAATCGTTCGCACAGGCGCTTCACGGCGCCGGCCTGGGCCACGCGGGTGCCGATGCTGATCAGCCGCTCCACGCCGGCGGCCGCCGCACCGCTGATGACGGCCTCGATCTCGTCATCGCGGAAATAGTCCAGATGGCAGTGGGAATCGATCAGCATGCAGGCATTCCCAGGGTCAGGCCGCCTCGGCGACCTTGGCGAAGATCGGGGTGGGCACCGGCAGGGCAAGGCCCGGTGCCAGCGGCACGGCCAGCGCTGCCACGTCGCGCGCATCCGACCCCTGCCCCAGCTGATCCAGCATCCGCGCCATGCTGTCGGGCATGAACGGCGACAGCAGGATCGCCAGCTGGCGCGTCACCTCCAGCAGCGTCCACAGCACCGTGCCCATGCGCTGGGGATCGGTCTTGCGCAGCGCCCATGGCGCCTGGCGGTCGACGTAGGCGTTGGCGGCGCGGATCACCACCCAGATCGCCTCCAGCGCCTCGTGGAACGCCTGCCGGTCCATCGCGGTCCGCACCGCGGCCAGCAGCCCCTCCGCGGCGGCCAGCAAGGCCGCGTCGTCCTCGGTGTGCGCGGCCGGCGTCGGCACCACGCTGCCGGCGTTGCGGTTGACGAACGCCAGCGTCCGCTGCGCGAGATTCCCCAGGTCGTTGGCCAGCTCGACATTCAGCCGCCGCGCGATCGCCGCGCGCGAGAAATCGCCGTCATTGCCGAACGGCACCTCGCGCAGCAGAAAATACCGCACCGGATCCAGGCCCCAGGTCGAGACAAGACTGACGGGGTCGATCACGTTGCCCAAGGATTTGCTCATCTTCTGGCCTTCCACGGTCCACCAGCCGTGCGCAAACACGCGGCGGGGCACGGGCAGGCCAGCGGCCATCAGGAAGGCGGGCCAATAGACCGCGTGGAACCGTACGATGTCCTTGCCGACCAGGTGCAGATCAGCCGGCCAGAACGCTTCGCGCGGGACGCCGTCAGGCCAGCCGGTGGCGGTCAGATAGTTGGTCAGCGCATCCAGCCATACATACATCACGTGCGCGGGGTCGCCGGGCACCGGAACGCCCCATTTGAAACTGGTGCGGCTGACCGAAAGGTCGGCCAGCCCGCCGCGCACGAAACTGGTCACCTCGTTGCGGCGCGACGCCGGGCCGATGAAATCGGCGTTGGCCTCGTACAACGCCAGCAGTTTCGGCCCCCATTCCGAAAGCCGGAAGAACCACGACGGCTCGGTCACCCATTCCACCGGCGCGCCCGATGGCGCGCGCTTCACGCCATCGGGGCTGGTTGTGAGCTCGTCCTCGCCATAGAATGCCTCGTCGCGCACCGCATACCAGCCCGCGTAGTCGCCGAGATAGAGCGCGCCGTTGGCATGCAGGCGCCGCCACAATTCCTGGCACGCCGCATGATGGCGCGCCTCGGTGGTGCGGATGAAGTCGTCGTTCGAGATGCCCATCACACGCGTCAGGTCGCGGAAGTTCGCGCTGACCCGGTCGGTGAAGGCGCGGGGCTCTTCGCCGGCGTCGCGCGCGGCCTTCTCGACCTTCTGGCCGTGTTCGTCGGTGCCGGTCAGGAAGAACACGTCGAACCCGTCCAGCCGCTTGAAACGGGCCAGCACGTCGGCGGCCAGCGTCGTGTAGGCATGGCCCACGTGCGGCACGTCGTTCACATAGTAGATCGGCGTCGTGACGTAGAAGCGAGGCTTCACGGGTTGGGCGAAGGCGGCCATGCGGCGGGAGTATAGGCCCGTTCGCCCGGCCGCAAGCCGGCGATGGTCAGCCATGCGACCGCGCGGCGATCGAGGTTGTAGGTATCGGCAAGCCGCGCCGCCTCGCGCGCCTTCTCCCACGCCGCTGCCCACTCGCCCAGCGGCCTGAGCTTGGCAAGCCGCGCGGCGAGCGCCTGCTCCTCGGCCGGCGCGGCGGCGGGCGCGTGGCCGGCCATCACCGCGCAAAGCCGCGCGAGCGTCGCGTCGAAGGCGGCGAAGAAATCGAAGAACTCGTCCTCGGCGCCCGCGCGGCCCAGTCGCTGCGCCAAAGCCTGCCCGGCGGCCCGGTCGCCGCGCGGCAGCGCGCCCAGCACCTGCCAGACAGCCGCCTGCGCATCGAACGCGTCGCCGCCGGCGGCATCCAGCCGCGCGAGCGCCGCGCCCGGCGCCCCGCCGGCCAATGTCCGCGCCCGCGCGATCGCCTCGGGCGGGGCATCCGCGCGCAGCCGCGCCAGCCACGCATCCGTCTCGGCTACCGTCGGTGGATCAAGGCGTAGCAGGCGGCACCGGCTGCGGATGGTGGGCAGCAGGGCACCGGGCGCATGGCTGACCAGGAACAGCATCGCCCCCGGTGGCGGTTCCTCCAGCAGTTTCAGCAGCGCATTGGCGGCGTTGCGGTTCATCTCATCGGCCGGATCGACGATCACCACGCGGTACGCCCCCTCGCCCGCCGTCATGCGCAGGAAGCGCGACAGGTCGCGCACCTGCTCGACCACCAGCTCGCTGCGCACCTTCTTGCGCTTGGGGTCGTACTCGCGTTCCAGCACGCGCAGGTCGGCGTGGCTGCCGGCGGCGACGCGGCGGAACACGGGGTGCGCGGCATCGAGCGACAGCGGCGGATCGGTCGGCGCGGCGCCGGCAAGCACCCACCGCGCGGCCCGGAAGGCGAGCGTCGCCTTGCCCAGGCCCGGTGGGCCAGCCAGCAGCCAGGCGTGGTGCGGCCGGCCGCGGGCGAAGGCGTTCTGGATGGCGGACGCTGCGGCGTGGTGGCCGATCAGCTCCGGGTTGCGGCGAGGTGGTGGCGGGAGGTCGGTCACAGGGTGATGCCCAGTCGGCCTTGGACGACCGCGGCGATCAGCGCGGCAACCGTATCGGGGCTGCCCGAGGCATCGATCAGCACGCAGCGCCCTGGTTCGGATTGTGGCAATGACCTGAACGCGTCACGAACGCGGTCGTGGAAGGCTTCTCCGAGCGCTTCATAACGGTTGGCATCCCGGGCGCGTGCCATGCCAAGGGCGATCGGCACATCAAGCACCAGCGTCAGGTCGGGCGTGAAATCGCCGAGGGCCGCGTGCCGGATCTGATCGAACCGCACCGCGTCGATCCCGCCTGCCACGGCCTGATAGGCGAAGGTGCTGTCGAAGAACCGGTCCGAGATCACGTGTTGCCCGGCCTCGAGTGCCGGAAGGATTTTCCGCGCCACATGGTCGGTACGGGCGGCGAAGTGCGCAAGCGCCTCGGCGATCGGATCGACGCCGACGGCTGCCTCGCCCAGCAGCACGCCGCGCAGCGCCTCGGCAAACGGAGTGCCGCCGGGTTCACGCGTCGCAAGCACCGCATGGCCCGCCGCGCGCAGCCGTTCGGCAAGTTTGGCAAGCTGCGTGGATTTCCCCGCCCCCTCGCCGCCTTCGAGAGTGATGAACCTGCCGCGGGGCACTTAGCGGCGCGTAGCGGGCGGAACCGCCCCTCCACCCTGCCCTCCCCCGCGAGGGGGGAGGGAGTCCCGGCGGCGCCGCACTGTCCCCTCCCCCCTCGCGGGGGAGGCACAGGGTGAGGAGGGGCCGGGCACGAAGGCACGCAACCCGACGACCCTACCCACCCATCACCCGCGCGCGCAGCGCCTGGTTCACACGTTCGATGAAGCCTGCCTCGGCCACGTCGTGGCCGGCGACCAGCGGCACGTCCAGCGCGGGCACCCCCTGCCCTGTCATCCGCAGCACGCCAACCCGCTGGCCGCGCACCACCGGGGCGCGGATGGGACTGTCATAAACGACCTTGGCCTCCGCGCTGCGCCGCCAGCCGCGTGGCACCGTGACCGTCAGCGGCCGCTCGGGCACCAGCGCGACCTGGCGCTGCGTGCCCAGCCATACCGGCGCGCGCTCCACCGTCTCTCCTTCCGCGAACAGCACGGCATTCTCGAACTCACGGAACGCCCAGTCCATCAGCCGGTCGGCCTCCTCGGCGCGCTGGCGCATGCTGGTCAGGCCGTTGACCACCAGGATCACGCGCCGCCCCGCCCGCAGGCTTGAACCGGTCAGGCCATAACCGCTTTCCTCGATATGGCCCGTCTTCAGCCCGTCGCCGGTGCCTCGCTGCACCAGCGGGTTGCGGTTCTCCTGCGCGTGGGCGATGTGGTACTTGAAACTCTTCTCGGAATAGATCGGGTAGTATTCCGGGAAGTCGCGGATGATCCGCGCCGCCAGCGTGGCCAGGTCGCGGCACGTCATGCGGTGCTGCGGATCAGGCCAACCGGTGCTGTTGCGGAAGGTGCTGCGGGTGAGGCCAATGGCACGGCCACGCTCGTTCAGCAGCTCGGCAAAGCCTTCCTCGGTGCCGGAAATCGCCTCGGCCAGCACGATGCAGGCATCGTTGCCCGACTGGATGATCACGCCGCGCAAAAGGTCATCGACACGCACCGTGGTGCCGACATCGACGAACATCTTTGAACCGCCCATCTGCCAGGCGCGGCGCGACACCGGCAGTTCCTGGTCCATGCGCAACCGGCCGGCCTTCAGCAGCTCGAAGACCACATAGGCGGTCATCAGCTTGCTCATGCTGGCCGGCGGCATCAGCACATCCGCTTCCTTCTCCAGCAGCACCGCGCCGGTGTCGAAATCGACCACCAGGGCGTGGCGTGCCTGGGTGTTGAACGGGCCGATCGGGGTGGTGGCCGGCGTGCCGGCGGGTTCGCGCGGCGGCTGGTTCGGCCGCGGCTGCGGGCGCGCCGGCGGGCGCTGCTGTGCCGCGGCGGCAGCCGGGGCCAACAGGGTCGCACCGGCAAGCAGCGTGCGGCGGTTGGGCGACATGATCCGCTCTCCTACTCGACAACGATCCGCGCATCGGGGGCGCCGGCGGCGCGCGCCTGCGCCAGGATGCGATCCGCCTCGGCCGTGCCGGAAAGCGGCCCGATCCGCACCCTGTAGAGATATCGCCCGCCGCTGGAAACGGGTTCGGTGCGCACCCGGCCCGGCGCGATCGACTGCAGGCGCGCCGCGAAACTGCCGGCATTGCGCGCCTCGGCGAAGGCACCCGCCTGCACGGCGAGCTGCGTGGCACGCACCGGTTCCTGGCTGCGGGTGCCGACCCGTACCGCCGGCCCGGCGGCGAAGGCCGGGGACGATGCCGGCACGATCGCAGCCGGCGCGCTGCGCACGCTGGCCGCACTGCGCGCGCCGGGCGGCGGCGCCAGGCTCTCGCTGGCCACCGTGCGGCTGGCGGGGGCGGGTGCCGCGGCCAGCTGCACCGGCTCATCGGCGCGGCGCAGCACGTTGGCCAGCCGCCGGCTTTCCGCTTCCAGCACCTGCACCCGCACCCGCGCGGGCTGGTTCGGCGCAACACCCACGGCCGCGCCGGCGGCCGGTGACAGCGCAATGATCCGCCCCGGCTCGGGCGGGCCGCGAT
>Ga0224723_1001589_pt1 | contig 13517 bp, 16 predicted proteins | sample Balambano_FR2_Me_FD_161647 | JGI IMG/M metagenome (GOLD analysis project Ga0224723, IMG submission 161647) | Freshwater sediment microbial communities from Lake Towuti, South Sulawesi, Indonesia - Balambano_FR2_MetaG | ecosystem: Environmental > Aquatic > Freshwater > Lake > Sediment | place...
GTAACGCACCGTTAATCAGAAAGCGGTGCGTTACGCTGACGCTTAAACGCACCCTACTACCAACACATTTTTTGCATGAAGTCTCACAGGCAATTATATTACAGAATCAACAGCCTAACCCCGCACTCAGCACTCAGCACTCAGCACTCAGCACTCAGCACTCTTGTTGCACTCAGCACTCTTCTAAATTTCCGCTACTGCTCGTTCAATTAAACGACGTGCTAAAGTTTGCGTACCTGTGTGTTCATAGTAATTAGTGGACACATCTAGAAACGCTGCAACGTAGTCTAACTTATCGTCAGCAACTTGCATAAAGCTCTGGAGATTAGTCGCAACTTTTTGGGGACTTAAATCTCTATTAGCTACTAAATTACTCATCCAACCTTTAACTGAGTCAAAACTTTGACCAATAAAGTTCAGTTTGCTACCAGAATCTTGACCAGGAATGTCATCTCTGATGTTACGGAATGTATTGCTTTTCTCTAGTTCCTGAGGAGTTGTGTTGCTAATACTAGATAAAGCTCTTTGAATGAAATCTGGACCGAGGGGTAATAATCCATCTACGCAAACTAATGCAGCCATGCGAATCATGGATTCACCACTATATTCACCTAAAGAAGCAACGAAATCGCCAATGCTGTCTCCAGGTATACCGTTAATTTGGCAGAAAGCTATTAATTCGGTGACTAACTTCAAACACAAATCAATCGTTTGCGCTTTGTCTGCTTTGGGGGTAACGTTCTTCAAAAATCCCAAAAATCCTACTGAGTCACCAACTTTATTCGCTAAAGCTGCTGCACCTAAAGCTTTATCTGTACTATCAACAGTTTGATACAGCCACATCGCTCTTTGATACCCTTGAGAGCGATCATTGTACAAATAAACTGCGCGATCGCCTATTTGCTGAATCAAGTTTTCGTCAGTTTCACCAGTTACAGCTTTAATTGTGTTGACGAAACCTACTAAATTTTGCCACTGACCAGGTGCAGCAAAATCTAATGCATTCAACAACGAAACGGTCATATTACTAGTTGGTAAATCGTCAACTAAATCAAAAATCGGTTTGCTCACAACAATCTCCTAACCTAACTATTCGTGATTATTGATGAAAGCCAGTTGCTCATATAACAATCTGGCTAAAATTTAGGCAAGTTTTGCTAATCCAGCAAGGTTAAATTTCTTGATCCATGCTTCCCGATCAGCTGCTGTAAATGTCGGATCTTTGGACAAAACTTTCACTTGATATTTACCCACTAAAACCGCAGTCTGAGAATTTCCAATTTGCACTGCTGGATAACCTGCGATTTGTCTGGTGCTATTAGAGAATTTTGCCGCTGCACCGGGAGTACTGGTAGTATCAGAAACAGCCAACTGAGCTAAAACTTTACCATCTCTTTTCAAGTTGGCTTCAGCAAAACCTTTTTTCTCTTGAGTATAAACGCGGTCATAACCACCACCAGGTGCAGGGAAGAATTTGTTAAATTCGCTTCCCTGAGTTGCATCTTTCGCAACTGCTTGACCACTTCTTTGACGACTACTTTCTTGTTGAGCTTGGTCAAAACGTGAGGGTGGTGCTGCTGTACAAGCTGTTGTCAGCAGAAACACTGATAATAATAGAGCAGCTAAAATCCTACGTATCCCAGGGATCATTTTTGGTTCCTCCATTCACTCAACTTTTTAAATTTGTATTGTTTGTCAGGTTAACCGACAATCACAACAGTACCTTACCTAGGCAATTATCAACGCTTTTAGGAGTATCGACCACAAAAATTTGTATGATTACGACACTTTACCCGTTAGCTATTCCGATAAGCGATCGCAGCATAAAACGGATCGCCACCCGTTGCACCTAGCCACTGGAGTAAATTTGGAACGCTCGATTGACGTACAATTACCTCTGGAGTGGTAAATCCTGGAACTGAGTTAAAATAACTCTTGACTAATTCTACACGACTAGTTTCTGAACCATCGCGCCAAGCTTGGATGGCTTTTTGGTAAAACATTCGGTTAGAGAAACTAAAAATAGCAATTCCACCAGGTTTCAGAATCCGATGAATTTCTGTAAATACTGCTTCTGGATATTGTAAATATTGGACTGAGACGCAGTTTAAAACTGCATCAAATTCTTGATCTTGTAAGGGTAGCTTAGGCTCAGCGTTGAGATTCTGGACAAAATAATGATTTAATCTAGGATTACGGGCTAATTCTTCTTCATTAAGTCCGTGTCCTTCTACATGAGCAAATTCCATTTCTTCAGGCAGATGGGATACCCAACTACTCATCATATCAAAGATGCGAGTGTTTGGTTTTAATCGCTCTCTATATAAATTTGTTAACTGTTGTATAAATCCTTCGTCTACATGAGTCACGAAACGAGGATAGGCGTAAAATAGCTTATCGTCTGTATCATCTAGTTTAATGCGTTGATTTGGTCTGAGTAGCATAAATCCCTGATTAAAACAAGTCTTTACCAAAATTGTACTAATTTTGGTTAATATTTGGTATTAATTAGTATTGCAGTATACAGATTCTCAAGACAAGAATGAACTCATTGTTATTTAAAACACATATTTGGCGACGATATTTACTGCGAAGTTTGCCGTATATCAGTTTATTATTATGGATATTGCCATTGTTGGTAATTAATTCTGGACAAAGCAGCCTGATGGCTCATGATGAGGGACTTTACGCTTGGCGATCGCGTTTAATGTTCGATTCTGGTAATTGGATAAGTCCTTGGTCTGAACCTCATCATAAAACTCCTGGTTATTATTGGTTAGTAGCAGTTTTCTATAAATTATTTGGTATTAGTGAAACGAGTGTCAGATTACCAAACATGATTTTTGGTATCTTGAGTATTATATTGCTCTATGAAATTGGTAAAATTATTTTAAATGAAAACATTGCTTGGTTAGCAGCAGCTATTCTTAGTGTAGAATTTTTTTGGTTACAATACTGTCGTTTAGGCACACCAGATGTGCCAATGATTTTTTTAGTATTACTAGCAATTTTCTCTCTACTTCAAGCAGAATTATCAGGAAAATATAAATATCTGTGGGGTTTGATTGCTGGTGCTTGTTTAGGTTTAGGTTTCCTAATTAGAAGTTTCATGATTTTTCTACCGATGATGGCTTTATTTCCCTACTTAATTTGGGAACATCGTCGTCATCAGCATTTGACTAACCCTACATTATATGTCGGATTTATTCTGGGTTTAATTCCGACCTGCATTTGGTTATGGTTAAGTTTTATAGATTACGGTAGTGGTAGTTATCAAGAATTATTAAATTTTGTTTTCAGGCTTGGTTCCCAGGAACGTGATAAAAATAATATACTATATTACTTTTGGAATATACCTTTAAAGTCATTTCCTTGGTTCTTTTTCAGTATTTACGGTTTAATTTTAACTATCCGTCGTCCAATTATGCATTACCAACTGATTTTAGTTGGTTTTCCATTAGTTCTCTTTACTGAAATAACTATTTTTTCTACTCGTTTATCTCATTATAGTCTTTGCTTATATCCTTTCATCGCTTTACAAGCTGCTATTGGTTTAAATAAGTTAAGTGAATTATCAACTTCCAAAAACCGCAATCAAGCTAATCTAATTCGTAATCTCAGTTATACTATGGGTGGATTAGCTCTTTTACTATGTAGTGCGAGTGTAGTTATTTTAATTGTAGGCAATAACGATATTCGCCAATACGCAAACATTGGCTTGGCGTTAGGATTAGGTTTATTGACTTTACCAGCGTTTTGGATTGGTCGCTACCACCTTTATCTCAAATTTCTCACACCGCGTTACTGGGTTAGTGGTTGGCTAATTGCTGCTTGGTTAAGTTTAGCTGCAACTGGTTTTAATGGGTTGATCGGAGATTATAATCCAGATTTTAAAGCATTTATCCAACAACAGGCGATCGCTCAAGTTCTTAATTCTTCTGCTATAAATTTTGTTAACGTTGGTGGTAAAACAGGTGTGTTGATAAATTTTTACACTCCCACCCACGGTAAACCAGTCAGTAATATTTCCCAACTTCCAGCATCTAGTTACGCTTGGATACCGGAGAACGAAGCAACTGCATCATCTACACCTCATCGCGTTCTCGGTACTGTACAAAACTATCAATTTATTCAGATATTGTAAAAAAATGGCATCCACTACAGCAATTACCGACACTATTAAAACCTTGAGCGACTTACATCGTTGTAACTTGCAGCAAGCTGACGACGATCAATTTTTCTACGAATGGATTGACAATTTACCAGAACTGAGTCAGCAAGAAATCGCAGGTATTGCTCGGATTAAGCAACGTTATGATTACCACCGTGTTGATGGTTTATTGTTAGAAGGTACAATTAATTTATTAGTAGTATCACCACTATTGGAATTAGCTGGTTTTTTAGACCCTCCATTTCGTATTCGCTCACCTTACGGTGTGGAATTAGAAATAAACAACCCTATAGAAACTATTCGCGGTTTTATTGATACCCTAGTTATACAAGAGCAACTTTACATTTTAGTAGTTGAGTCAAAAAGAAACAGTATTCCCGCTGCATTACCACAGTTATTATCTTATATGCTAGCTACTCCCCAACCCAACAAACCAGCATTCGGTATCGCAACCAACGGTGATGAATTTGTGTTTCTCAAGCTTTCAAAGGATACATTGCAGTACGACGTATCTCGGACATTTTCTTTATTTCCTCGACGACACGAGTTAGCTGAAGTTTTACAAATTACTAAGCGGTTAGGACTAGCTGTACTGGGTTAAACTGATGAAAAGCAAGTTTACGCAACTTCAAGGCTGGCGAAGGACTTTATTTGGTGTCCGTACTCGTTTATTATTGTGGTATTTCTTATTAACTGTTTGTACTACATTAGTTTCAATACAAGCCACACGGCAAATTTACTGTGATGGAGTCAAAGCCAAAGCTGATGCATCTTTAATCAAAGAGGTAGATAGATTTAAACTCTTAGCCAGAAAACACAAAGAAAAATCATCAAATCAAAGTACTGCTGTATTATTTGATAAATTTTTAGCTACTTACGCACCTGCAAAAAACGAGTATATCGTCACTTTACTAAACAACCGCTACTACAAAGCTAGTCCCAGATTTTGCAAAGATATTCTACACGAGCATCCTAACTTAATGCGAGAGTGGACAAATGCGACTAATTTCCAAAGAGGTGGTTCTGCAACGGATATCGGAAGCATTCGCTATGTTGCACAACCACTGAGTATTAATGGAGAGCAAGGTGTGATCATAGCTATTCATGATGCATCTGATGACTACCAAGCGGGAACGAGTGCAATTTTCTTGGTCATGCAAGTAACATTAGTCGTTCTCCTGTTTTTCTTTGTCGTAGCTTGGGTGACAGCGGGAAGAGTCCTATATCCATTGCGTTTGGTGACAGAAACGGCTTACACTATCACTGAATCTGATATGACACAACGGATACCAGTACAAGGTTCAGATGAAATTGCTGAATTGACAGCAACTTTTAATGAGATGTTGGATCGGTTGCAATTTGCTTTTGATAGTCAGCAAAAGTTTCTGAATGATGCGAGTCATGAACTGAGAACCCCGATTACAGTCATTCAGGGACATTTAGAAATGTTACAGCTTTATCCCCAAAGACAAGAAGAAACTGTTGCTTTGGTGATGGATGAGTTGGATAGAATGAACCGCTTAGTTAATGATTTGTTGTTACTAGCAAAGACAGAGCGTCCAGATTTTCTGAGATTAAGACCAGAAGAATTAGACTGGTTAACAGAAGAAATATATCTCAAAGCCCAAAGTTTAGCGATTCGGAATTGGCGTTTGGAGTCTAAGGGGTTAAGTCCAATAACAGTTGACCGTCAACGATTAACTCAAGCAGTGATGAATTTAGTACAAAATGCAGTTCGTCATACATCAGAAAATGATACCATTACTTTGGGTTCCTCTGTAAAAGAGAACTTTGCCTATATTTGGGTACGCGATACTGGAGAAGGTATATCCCTAGAAGACCAACAACGGATTTTTGAACGCTTTTTTAGAGCTACAAAGCGTGACTATTACTTTGAAGGACATGGTTTAGGACTTGCTATTGTGCAGGCGATCGCTCAAGCTCATGGTGGTAAAATAGAGTTATCCAGTCGTCTTGGTCATGGGTCTACCTTCACCATAGTAATTCCGTTGGTTTCTCCCTACGAGAGTATAACTCATGAGCCAGATTCTCATCGCCGAAGACAACTTCCGTATCACCTCCTTTTTGGAAACCGGATTACAAGCGCACGGTTTCACGACCACAATCGCTAGTAACGGTCATCAAGCTTCACAGATGACTGATAGTAAAGAATTTGACTTGTTGATTCTCGATTTAGGACTTCCTGGAAAAGATGGTTTAGATGTACTGAATGAACTACGGGGAAGGGGAGAAACTTTACCGATAATTGTCTTAACCGCCCGCGATAGTGTGGATGATACGGTCATCGGATTAGAAAGTGGTGCTGATGATTACATTACCAAACCTTTTCGTTTTGAAGAATTATTAGCTAGGATTCGCGTACAATTACGTAATCGTCATCAACCTAGGGTTAAAGAAGAAACGAATATTCGTGTAAGTGATATAACTTTAGATTTGTTAACGCGAGAAGTTTGGGTAAAAGAACGTTTGGTAGAGCTTTCCACCCGTGAGTTTATTTTAGCAGAAGTATTTCTCCGTCATCCGATGCAAGTATTAAGCCGAGAGCAATTACTAAATAGAATTTGGGGTTATGATTATGACCCAGGCTCAAATATCGTAGATGTGTATGTAGGACATTTACGGAAAAAGTTTGGTAGCGATCGCATTGAGACGATTCGTGGGATAGGTTATCGGTTGCGGGTTTAATGGTTTATAATTAATCCAATCCAGGTATGGGGCGGGTTTGAATTAAGATTTTGCGTTTATCTATGGTATGGTCGCAAAACATACCCGTACTAATTATAGATGCGAGTGGAGGCAAGTTTGAAAAAGTATTTCGCGTTTGTCTAGGGTGCATGAAACAACAAGCAATAAGTGTGTTGCTGCAAGCGTATTTTGAATTACAGCGAACAGCATTCAAATTGTATGAAGAATCAGATACATTCTTTGAACGTGGCGACTTACTTGAAGCTGGAATAATTCAGGGAATAGCCGATAAAATTTACGAAGAAGCCGAAAACCTCGACATTTTTATTACTGAAATGGAGTCTTAATGATAGAACTTGACGAACTAAAAGCTAAAGCTAAAGAGTATTCAACGCAAGCGAAAAATTACAGTCGTAAAGCGATGGAAATCTCACCTACAGACCGAGAGCAAGGAAGAGAATTCATGAAAAAAGCTCGTGATGCGAGTCGTCGGTGTCAGGTATTGATAAATGAAATACTTCGGAGAGATTCAAGATTATTAGAGCCATAAATTTTCTGATAATTGGTGAGATAGTTCTAATTTTTAATGAAAATCTAGAATTTCTAGACGAGCATTGGGTTTTAGATGTAAATTCTCCATTGTTGGAGTTAAAACGGAAGTACCTATAATTTTTCGGGATTGACATCTAGATCAGCAAACGCGATCACACAGTAAGATATAGTTAAAAATTACTCAGAAAGTTGGGAAAATGCAGCGTTTTTCAAAACTACCAAACCTTACTCATATTTAGTAAAAACCCTGGTAGTACAGATTCTCCGCTAAGAGTTGCAGGATTATCTAAACATTCTTCTGCCATTCCCGGACGATATATGTAAACTTTACGGTTTTTCCGATCAATTAACCAGCCTAGTTGTATGCCTTCTTCTTGCATATATTCTGTCATTTTGTCCTTCAAAGGCTGAAGATTATCAGAAACAGACCTAAGTTCAACTACAAAATCTGGACATATCGGAGCAAATTTTTGTTTTTGTTCAGCTGTCAGAGCGTTCCAACGTTCTAATTTGATCCAAGATGCATCAGGAGAACGTTCTGCACCAGTGGATAAAGTAAATCCAGTACTAGAATCAAAACAAATACCTGTATTATCTTTTTCTGCCCAAATTCCTAGTTGTAAAGCAATATTAAAATTACGGTTGCCTGTTTCTGAACCCGTGGGAGGCATAATTGAAATATCTCCATTTTGATTCCGCTCTATACGTAAGTCACGGTTAAGAAAGCAGAATTCATGAAACTGCTCTGAAGTCATCTGTAAATTATCTGGCATTCGTAACACAATCAGTGATGACATATTTTTATATTTATTTCTTGCTTAATTAAATAATAATAGATCCAGTTTGCTATCTGCTATTTAGGCAAACTGAGGTTATCGCTAGGAACCCAGTCGCCAGCTTATGTGTTAATAACTAGCAATCATCTGAGCCATCTTATAGACTAAGGCTAATCCATAGTCATGTTTATCTCGATTAGCCAGTGCTACGATTAGCAGCTTTGGCTAAAAGCGAATCACCAAATGCTTTGTTAGAGCAGGTCGCTGCGAGTGTGGATATGATTGAGGAAACGGATGAAAAAACGAATATATCAGCTTGTGTACAGATTTTAGCTGGTTTACGTTTTGAGAAAAATTTGATTAGGCAATTATTTCAAGAGGAAATTATGCAAGAATCTGTAATTTATCAAGACATTCTCCAAAAAGGAGAGCAACGAGGTTTACAAAAGGGAGAGGTAGTGGTATTACTCCGACTCTTAAACCGTCGCTTTGGTGTTCTTGCTTCTGAAATTGAACAACAAATTCAAGCATTATCTACCGCTCAGTTAGAGGAGCTAGCTGAAGTACTGTTGGATTTTTCTAGCTCTACTGATTTAATTAACTGGTTAAATACTTGTAACTAAAGTTCAAAGTCAAGAGTCAAACATTATTTGCTCTTGACTTATCTGCCATCTAAGTTATGCGATCGCTTGCTGAAATTAACGACAAAATCACTCGTAAATGTGCGGTGGTGTTAACCGTTTCCGAACTCAAAGCCAGAGTTGCTGAAGTTGGTGTTACTAAAGTTGCCCAAGAAGTTGATGTCATCACCACTGGTACTTTTGAACCAATGGAATCATCAGGTGCGATTATTAACCTTGGACATACTGACCCACCAATCAAAATACGCCGCTGTTGGCTGGATGGAGTACCAGTGTACTCTGGTTTTGGAGCTGTGGATTTATACCTAGGTGCTAGTTGTCCTGTGGAAGTTGGTGATGGGGAAGAAATCCGTGAACGTGGGGGAGGTCATGTAATTGAAGATTTAATTGCGGGAAAGCCAATACACGTAAGAGCGCAAGGTCAAGTTACAGATTGTTACCCAAGAAGCTCTTTTGAAACGACAATTACCCGCGATACGATTAATCAATTTTATTTATTTAATCCGCGTAATTTATACCAAAATTTTATTGTCGGCGTCAATGGAGGCGATCGCCAACTTTTCACTTATCTTGGACCATTACAACCACGGTTAGGAAACGCAGTTTATTCTAACCCTGGCGCCATTTCTCCTTTATTAAATGACCCAGATTTACAACTAGTTGGTATTGGCACAAAAATCTTTCTCGGTGGTGGTATTGGTTACATTGCTTGGGAAGGCACACAGCATTTTCCCTTACAAAAACGTTTACCAAATCGGACACCAATCGGACCTGCGGCAACTTTAGCACTGATTGGCGATGCTAAGCAGATGGACACCCGCTGGATTCGAGGTTGTTATTTTAAAAACTACGGTCCTTCCTTAATGTTAGGTGTAGGCGTACCATTTCCAGTATTAAACGAAGAAGTTGTAGCAAGATGTGCTGTAAGTGACCAAGACCTAGTAGCACCAATAGTAGATTTTTCCATACCCAGACGTGTACGTCCTACCTTTGGTTTAGTGAGTTACGCCCAACTTAAATCTGGGCGTATCACCATTGAAGGTAAAGCTGTACGGGTTGCTCCAGTTGTAAGTATATTTTTCTCAGGGCAAGTTGCCTTAGAGTTAAAAGAGTGGATTCAAGCAGGAACATTTACCCTCACAGAATCTGTCGCTTGTATTACAACTGAGCGATCATTTTTACCCCAAGACCGTTGGACAGAGTTTTAAGATTGGCAAAGCTACTCATACTTAAAATTCTCTCCAAGGTTAGTTAATTGGCTTTACTCCTGTGGTGGTTTTGGTTTCTTCACAGGTTTGGGAACAGGACGGCTAGGGATAGGCTTTGTTGGAGGTGCAACAGCAGCAGAGTCACTTCCTTTCTTAATGGGACGTGGAGTTTCCCCACTTCGTCTTGGTGGGAATGGTTTCCTTCCCCCACTAGGACGACCCCCTCCTCCTCCTTTGAAAGGTGGTCGGCGTTTTCTGGGTAAGTCGGCGATCGCCTCAGCATTTAAGAGCGCTAATTCGTCACCTTCTCTTTTAAGTTCCAAGTTCCAGAACTTGCCCACTGCTTTAGTTTGTATTAAACCCTTGACTTTCAACTTAAAGTATTTGGGTTTGTCATCTTGTTTCCGGGGAGCCTGCTTAATTTTGACTACTAAACTACCAGCTTCAGCAGATTGATAAACTACCTCTCCTCGCACAGAAAAACCACCATCTGGAACTTCTGATGAAGGAGTGAGAACTGCTTCGGCTGAATTATTCATTTCCTCAGCAGGCGTCTCTGATTCTAGTGACGCTTCAGTCTCAGAGTCCTGCATATCAATTACTTGATGCTTGGCGAGGTTTTCTGGCTCCCAAACACCAACAATTTGCAGGTGTAATTTATCATTTTCTTGCCTGGTGCGCGGATAAACTACCCATAGATGCTCTTTTTCTAAGTCTAAGTGGTTCTTGACTAAACTCATAATCCGACCCAAAAGGACGGAATCAAGTAGTACACCATCGCTAGTTAAAAGTGAACCTTGTGTAAATTGTTCGACACTAGCAAGATACCGACCCCGGACTAAACCGATGGCACGATACTGCATTGGCTCACTAGGAGGTGGAATTGGTTGCTGTCGAGACACCATTTGAGTGTCATTAGCAGTACCTGTGGGATTATCGGACGAATCAGAAACCCCAGAAGCATTAGCTTCGTCTGGTACATTCTTTGGAGCAACTACGCTATCAACCTCATTAGAGGTATTTGAATTGGACGATTCAGGAGACGGCATCAGGTCGGAAGTCATAAAAACTCCTTGCGGCGGAGACACATCCCATTGTGGGATTGAACGAAGGCGGCTCTCAAGAGTGTTTGTGTGGAAGCATGAAAGTATATTTACTTTCAATTTGCCACCCAATGCCACTCTATGTGATACTAAATACGCGAAAATTAGCATTATGCACTAAATGTGTAATTTAGCGCCTTTACGACCATTTCGGAAGCATAGCATAGCTACAAAAAAGACGATTCCTCCTAAAGTTGGCACTTGCTTTGGCAACATTATTGGCTATTTGTTATAAATTTCACAAGCAAATCACAGTATTCCGTAAAGTTTTTCAAATTTTTAACTTTCGGAATTCCAAATAATAATCTCATAAGAGTTAAGGATGGTTCTGTGTCTAAAGCCCGCAATCGTTGGATGGTTAATGTGGTATTGGTGCTAGCAATTCTTGCTTTTGTCGGCGTATCAATGATTCCCCTAATCGCGGCATTTAATGGTGAGCAAAATTCAAGCACAAATGTAGCCACTACTCAAGGTAACTCCCCTACAGTTGACCAAAAAACTAAACTGCAAGACGAAGTACGAGGTTATGAACTAGTTCTGCAACGGGAACCAGAAAACCAAACTGCGCTCAAAGGTTTATTGCAGGCTAGGCTACAATTACTTAGTCTAGGTCAAGGAAATGTAAATGGGGTAGTAGAGCCTTTAGAAAAGTTAGCAAAGTTAAATCCTGAGCAAACAGAATACGCGGTGTTATTGGCACAAGCTAAACAGCAATTAGGCGATAAAGAAGGTGCTGCTCAAGCTTTACGCTCTGTTTTAGCAACTAAACCAGGTGATTTAAAAGCTTTACAAAGTATGGTAGCTCTCCTGGTACAACAAAAACGTCCAGAAGCTGCTATTGGTTTACTACAAGAAACTCTTACCAAAGCACCCCAGGTTAATAAAATCCAACCTGGTAGTGTGGATACTGTTGCTGTGCAAGTGCTATTAGGTAATGTTCATGCAGAGGAAAAACGTTACGGTAAAGCTTTGGATATTTACGACCAAGCAATTAGTAGTGATAAGCAGGATTTTCGTCCCGTTTTAGCTAAAGCAATGGTTTTGAAGAAGCAGGGTAAAACTGATGAAGCAAAACCTTTATTTGACAAAGCTGCTACTTTAGCACCTCCCCAAATTAAAGACGAAATCAACAAGCAAGCTGTTGCAACTCCGACTCCGACTCCGACAGCTACCCCGTGAGGAGTATGGAGTGCTGGGTAATGTAAGGGAGCCAGCGCGCCGTGCGGGGGTTTCCCCCGTTGAGGTGTCTGGCGTACGGGTTTAGCCCGAGTATATTGGTATAATCCGAAATCTATATGCAAAACCCGCCCTTCGTCACCTATGCTACAGACCGAAATATTCATAAAACCCGCGATCGCCTGATCCAATATAAAAATTATTTGTTGGATTATTATGTCGCGGGGGGCGGGTTTGAATTAATATTTCTTGTTATTCCAATGTACCTTGGCAAAACCCGCCCCTACGCACCCTCTACTGCTGCGACAATACCAAACAAAATAAACAAACATCCCCCAATAAATGTCAACTGACGTTCAGAAATTCGCCCTACCAACATTCGTCCACAAGTTACAGCTATTACAGCACACACAGTGTGTCCTAAAATTCCACCCATAGCTACACCTAAAGCATTATTTCCAGCAGCTAAAGTAATAGTTGCTAGTTGGGTGCGATCGCCCCATTCTGCGATAAAAGTTAATACGAAGGCTTCTATTAAAATTGATGCAGAAGTTTTATGTGACATTTGTGCATCTGCTTTTTCTACAACAGCTTTTGCTTCTTCTACAACTTCTGTATCACAGCTAAAAGCAGGCATTTTCGCAGCATCGTAAAGCATTTTGATCCCAAAACCTATAAATAAAGCTACTTCTCCGTAATAAATATATATCTTTGGCAAAAAAGATACTGTTTGCCCTAGAGCTACAGAAAGTATTGTCATCGCTGCCAATGCTGTTATAACTCCGATTAATACCAAACGTCGAGAGTACTGCATTGCTAGAATTGCAGCGATAAAAAAGGTTTTATCTCCTAATTCATTAACTGTTATTAATAACAAACCTGCCGTAAAAGCTGTTAACACCCTCTCAAGCTCCTTCAGAATTAGTTTACCTATATGAAGCTTGATGAATGTACGAAAAACTTCACCAAGCTTCACACTGTGATTGTGTGAACTTAGTGAAGGTCTCGCTTCCAAATAGCTAATAATCAATTCAGCTTTTCGCCATCTGAACCAGGCTCATCGCCAGCGTGTTGATTCAGACAAACTGGCTGTATGCCAGCAGCTACTCCCCTTCTTTGTATGAGTGATTATACATCTATCTTGGGTAGGAGTAAAGGAGGGGAGAGGGGGAGAGGGGGAGAGG
>Ga0224723_1001590_pt1 | contig 13512 bp, 9 predicted proteins | sample Balambano_FR2_Me_FD_161647 | JGI IMG/M metagenome (GOLD analysis project Ga0224723, IMG submission 161647) | Freshwater sediment microbial communities from Lake Towuti, South Sulawesi, Indonesia - Balambano_FR2_MetaG | ecosystem: Environmental > Aquatic > Freshwater > Lake > Sediment | place...
CAGCCTGATTGTTTGCGGCAATGGGCTGGGGCAAACGAACCGCCTGAGACTTGGTGACACTCGCCTGCTGAGCCTGAAGCCGTTCGGCAAACTGTTCTCGAAACGGTCTGCGGGCTGCCCGCACTTCTATTGACTCCATGACCTCTGGAGGAGTCGGAGCCAGAACCGCCCTGACAGGCGATGGGCTGGCAGAGGATGCACTGGCAGACGATGGCTCAGGCGATTTTGCCGATCGCCCCTCGATCGACGCATCAGACTGGGGCAGCGCGAAAGACGCTTGGGGACTGAGGCGACTATCGGCTTGCGACAAGAGCGAACCAATCACCACTGTCGCAGCAATACTTCCTGCCCCCGTCAAACCAGTCTGCAACCAGGGATACCGTTGCATGAAGTGGGGTGCAGCTCGATCGCCCAAACCACTGCTTTCGATCGCCCAGGCTGATCCATCTTCGGGTTGACAGCCAACAAATCTGAGATAGTGAGCCATAAAAGACTCAAACTCAGGAGTCAGTTCGGGGGTTGGTCTAGTCATGTTGCAGGGTAGAACTTAAAGGGAGATGAGTTCAAAAACTATGAGGAAATCGATCGGCGATCGGCTGTTAGCCGCTGGCTACTAACTGTTGACTAACAGCGAATTGCTAACCGCAGTTTGAGTTCAACTTTGAGTTCAACAGTGACAACCAGCTCAGTAAGCACCTGACTTGTTCAGCACTACACGCACTGTTCGCAGCAAAATTTTGAGGTCTAACCAGATTGACCACTTTTCGATATAGGTCAAATCCCAGTAGATCACCTGCTCAAAATCAGTGATATCCGATCGACCTGACACCTGCCACAGCCCGGTGATGCCAGGTAGCACCTCATGACGAATAAAGTGGCGTTCGCTAAACTTCTCGACATCGCGCACCGGAAAAGGACGCGGACCCACCAGACTCATCTCGCCCAACAAAACGTTGAAAAGCTGAGGCAGCTCATCAAGGCTATAGCGTCGAAGAAACTTGCCGACGCGCGTAATGCGTGGGTCGTCCTTCATCTTAAACAAAATACCATCCTTCATTTCATTTTGGGCTTCTAGCTCCTTCTGCAACTTGTCAGCGTTGATGACCATTGTGCGAAACTTCCATGCCTTAAACGGTTGGCTGTGCAGCCCAATTCGGGTTTGCTTGTAGAAGATGGGTCCGGGTGAATCGAGCTTAATCAGCAGCGCAATCACCAGAAAAACGGGCGATAGCACAACCAACAGCAGCACGGTCGAGCAAAAATCAAAGATGCGTTTTGCGCCAAAATCGATGCCTGTGATCACCGGAGAGTCAAAAGACAGCGCCGGAAAGCCACCCACATCCCAAAGCTTTAATCCTTGCAGCAATGGCTCGATGCCGATCGGCAGAATATGCACGCTGATGCCATTGGTCTGAAAGTGCCAGCACAAAAACAGACGATTTTTAATGGCATCCCAGGCAACAAAGACTTCGACAACTCCTAAACGCCGCAGCGTAGCAAACGTCTCTTCCCGGTTGCTGCGATCGAGCGCTGTCGCACTGGCAGTACTGAGAATGTCGTAGCGTTTTTCGCGCTGAATCAGAGCGATCGCCTGCTGCTGCTGTTCGGAGTCGGCAATCAGGAAAACCGGATAGCGAACCGCGCCTCGATCGCGCAAAAATCCGGTTGCCACATCTACCGCAAACCGACCAGCACAAACCAGGAGAATGCTCAGCAGACAGGACAAGAGGAAGTGCGATCGAGAAACAAACTGCTCTGGCTGATAGAAAAAGGCGACCATCAGCAGCAGCCCTTCTGCCAGGATGATTGATTGGATAATCGCTAAATAATCACGCCGCATTTCTCCTGATTGATACAGCCCTCGCGCCATAAAAACGCCAACGAAGATGCTGACGATCGGCAGCAGAGAAGCCGGATTCTGAAAAACATTCCACGGAGAAATGGTGCGAGTTCCCAACATTTCGGCAATTTGCCAGGCTAGAGACAGCAGCACAGAATCGATCAAAACCAGGGTGAGAACTCGAATTCCTTTAACAGTGCTGCCTTTGCCTAACCTTGTAGATGCTGGTGAACGGAGATCTGATCGATCTAATCTAGGACGTGCTTCTGTGAAATAGGGGGTCATCTTTCTGAATTCCTTGTAAGAATCGAACAAAGTCGGGAACTAACAAGGTAGAAGCCAATCCTGATCCAAAAAACAGCCGATTGCGACGCATAAAAGATGGCAATTTCAAGATAAGTGCTTGCCATGCGACAAGCATTCACGTTAGATAACCTTGAGCAGATGCCTGAGAAAGAAAGGTGAGATTGCTACCCCTGGAACGTTTGCTGCTGCCGTAGGGGGTTAATGTTCCCAAGTTAAAACGGAACTCGTGAATGTACTCATATCCCTGCTGTTCGGCGAGAAAGCCTGAGCCAGCGGACTTTGAGATGGCGGTCAGAGATAGGTAGGATGACTAGAAACAACTGTAAACAAGCTCTACGCCGCGTTTCAGTGAATTTCCGGAAGTAATGAGGCTAATGCCACCCATTCACAAGCTCTGAAATAAAACTGGTGATGCTTTGCCTGACATTGGGCATTTGCCTGAAACACTGTTTGCCTGGGTAGATGAGTGGTGTTTATAAACACTATAAACATTCGATGCAAGCAGCAAGTGTTCCTCTCAATCTCACATTCCTTCAGCAGTCAACGGTAGATTGCACAGCGTTAGTCTGGTAGCACTACTAAGATATATGACAGCGCCAGCAGTAGAGCTGTCTATCTATGAAGGTTCAGTAAACATACAGAGAATCAATTGTGAATTAAGCGCGCGCAGTCATTAATTCCCAATCCGATTTGGATTCCAGTATTTTTTTATACAAAAATTCCTATAAGTCTGACATTGACAGAATAACTTTAGAGGCGATCGACATCCAGCCTCTGTCAATATTTCACAGCGACAAAGCCCCAGTCAAGTGACCGGGGCTTTATTTCTAGATATCCACGTCTCAACTGCTGTAGCTACAGCTATCTCTCTCACCGCTTGAGCGGTGCATGAAACGAGGATTGCACCAAAAGCAAGTTCAAGGCAAGGTGATTAAGCAATGATGTCGCTGGTGTCTACTGTGCGATTAAACCGATCCGAGGGATTTGAGTCACCTGAAGGCGGCAATGCGGCAATGATATCGCTGGTGTCTACTGTGCGATTAAACCGATCCGAGGGATTTGAGTCACCTGAAGGCGGCAGAGATGCCAACTCAACCGGGGCGATTGCAGTACCGAGCACCAGAGCAGTCAATCCAGCAAGTAGTAGTCCTTTCATCTTTATCTCCTTAGATTTTCTTAAGAGGAGAGGAGGTATTTCCTCCTTCAGTTGTCTTGATTCTGATTGTGCATCTGCTGACTGAAGCGCCTTTGATAGCACGATGAGAAACCACTAAGAACTTGCTGTAAATTCTGAATGCCAGCAAAAAATCTGCGATCTTTTCCAACAAAAAGCCCCAGCACAAAGGCTGAGACGAAAACACAAGTCTCGATCGACAAAAAATGCGATGACATCACAAGGAAGTCATCGACTGCGATTCGATCTCAGGCTCGATCTGAGTTTGCTTTGGATTTGAGGCTTCTGTCGCCAGATCGCTGTCGCCGTTGAGCAGCGTGGTTGTTGCGTTCACTACGAGCTGTGCTGCCCCAGCAAAAAAGGATCGATCGATCGCTGCCACCGTGTCGCTGGGCTGGTGGTAGTAGGGCGTACGAAAGTTTGCCGTATCTGTCACCAACACGGCTCCAATGCCTTTTTGCCAGAAAGGAGCGTGGTCGCTTCTGAGCAGATCGGGCGGCAAAAACCGCACCAGCGGAATCGGCAAAGTCACCACAGACGGAAGCTGCGGCTGGCTGGCACGCTCAAAGCTGTGAATTAATGGCATGTGTCCCCGATCGCCAATAACCGCCAGAAAATCGCCGCGATCGGTGGGCGGGTCGATTGGCAGACCCACCGGGTACTGCTGACAGCCAGAGGTGTAGCAGGCGTAGCCCAGCATTTCTAGAATCACCGCGCCTCGCAAATCGCTGTCTCGATCGAGCTGTTCGGCAAAAGCAATGCTGCCCAGCAGCCCGACCTCTTCTTCGTCAAACAACACGAGCTGTAGCGTCCGGGGGGTCGGCACCGACCCAAACAGGCGGGCGATTTCTAGAACGGCAGCTACAGCAGTCGCATTGTCATCTGCACCAGCAGACTGTTCGACCGTGTCATAGTGTGCGCCAATCAAAATTTTGCCAGCCGCAGGGTTAGTGCCCAACCGTTCGGCAACCACGTTGATGCCAGCACTAAATGGTTGCAGCTCAGGCGACCAGCCCGCATCACGGAGCTGTCGGACAATGTATTCCCGCGCCAGACGGCGATCGGCTTCTGAGTGCCGCTCAAATGCCAGCGCGCTCAAGTCTGCCCAGAGGCGATCAGAGTCAACGGTCGGAGCTGCAATGGCAGGGCGGCGATTCTCGGTGTCGCGCTGTTTGCCGTTCCAGGGCAGCCCATCCGCAGATGATCCATCCACACCCAGTCCATTTGGTGCGAGCGGTTGGGTGCGACTCCGCTCAAAGCTCGTTTCGATTACCAGTGGATGCGGCTGAATTGTGTGCCAATTCCAGCCTGTAACTACGCCGATCGTAGTGATTACAAACAGTGCCAGCCAAATCCATCGCTTCCTCATTCGCACTTTGCCATCCTGAGTCGCAACCTTATTGTCCAAGATAGGACCTGCCCGCAAATCCCCCCATGCCTTTAACAGAACTTAAAGGAAAGATGCATACAGTCCGGCAGTTTGGCTTAAAGCTGCATCAGTCCTACCGGAAATCGGGCTAACGCTTTCGCAGAAGGGAAAACGGCATTTTTTCAACCCTGCTCACGGCAGCCACGGGTACTGCCGGAAATTGGGCTGGCGCTTTTCGAGAAACGCCTGCTTGCCCTCAGATCCTTCTTCGGTCATGTAATAAAGCAGCGTGGCATTGCCTGCCAGCTCTTGTATCCCTGCCTGCCCGTCACAGTCGGCGTTAAAAGCCGCCTTGAGACAGCGAATGGCGATCGGGCTTTTTGCCAGAATCTCTTGCGCCCAAGCAATTCCTTCGGCTTCGAGCTGGTCAACGGGCACCACACAGTTGACCAAGCCCATCTCCAGCGCTTGCTTTGCGTCATATTGCCGACAGAGATACCAGATTTCGCGTGCCTTCTTTTGCCCGACGATGCGTGCCAGATAGCTGGCTCCAAAGCCGCCGTCAAAACTGCCGACTTTGGGACCCGTTTGCCCAAAAATGGCGTTATCTGCGGCGATCGTCAAATCGCACAGAATGTGCAGCACATGCCCGCCGCCGATCGCATATCCGGCAACCAGCGCGATGATGACTTTGGGCATCGATCGCATCAGCCGCTGTAGATCTAGCACGTTGAGGCGCGGCACCCCAGCTTCGTCTACATAGCCCGCCTGCCCCCGCACGCTTTGGTCGCCGCCGGAACAAAAGGCATATTTGCCGTCGGTATGCGGACCTGCGCCCGTTAGCAGCACCACGCCAATCCGAGGGTCTTCTCTGGCGTTGACAAAGGCATCGTAGAGTTCAACCACGGTTTCAGGACGAAAGGCATTGCGCTTGTGGGGTCGGTTGATCGTGACCCTGGCAATGCCGTCTGCTTTGTGATAGAGGATGTCGCTGTAGGTTTTAGCAACCTGCCACTCAATTTGCATGGATAACATTGAAGTGCTTACCGGATCTATTGTGGAACCAGTCAGACACCTCGGTGAGCCAAGAATCGCTATGATTGATTCGACCCCGGTTCGGTTAGCTGGCGGTGCAGGGCAGTTCTGACAGTATCGGGCAAAACTTTGCTCACAGCACCCTGAACTCTGGTCATCAGTGAGCCAGCGATCACCGCGTCTTTGCCTGCCATCAGCGCCTCAAATCCCTGTCTGGCAACCTCGGCAGGATCATCCTTTTTGCCCGCGCCCGCTTTGGTGTCGTCCATGTCGGCGCGATGGAAAAAGTTGGTGTCTGTGGGTCCAGGCATCAGCGCCGTCACGGTGACACCTGTGTCTTTCAGCTCGTTCCGCAGTGCCTCTGAGAATGATTGCAGAAACGCCTTGGATGCTGCATAAACTGCCTCAAACGGTCCAGGCAGAATCGCAGCGATCGACGACGTGAACAGAATTCGACCTTTGCCGCGACCGACCATCTCTCTGACCACCCGTTTGGCAAGATGCACTGACGACACAACGTTGAGGTTAATTAGATTCAGTTCATCCTTCAGGTCGGTTTCGTGGGCAAACTCGCCGCCAACGCCAACCCCAGCGTTAATGGCGATTGCCTCTACGGGGCGACCCATTGCTTGAATCTGGCTGTAAAGGAGTTCTACGCCGTCGTAGGTAGCGAGGTCGGTCTGCACGGTTTTGACTTGAGCGCCCAACTGCTCGAACGTTTGAGCTGCTTGCTCCAGGTCAGAGCTGGTCGATGTAACCAGGAGATCAAAGCCGTTTTGGGCAAACTGTTTCGCGAGTTCATAGCCAATGCCGCTAGAGGCACCGGTCACGACTGCCAGAGGGCGGGTCGATTTACTGTTCATCATCGATTCAAACTCCTGTGATGTGCTACGATTGCCTGCCTCAGGGCGCGTCATCCATAAACGGTCAACCGCTTGGGGCAGCAGCCTGACCGCGCCCGCCCAACAAACAGGCAAGGGGCTGTCGTTCCTCAGGATTCTGGCTGGAAGGAATGACAGCCCGCAGCCAGTCTGCTACTGACAGATCTGCGTGGATTCAGTTTTCAATACTCACCAGGCTAAAGAGGCAGCACGGCGATTGCGTCTTTCCAACGAAGGATGAACGGGTGCTGCACGCGAGCAAAAATCGTCCAGCAGGTCGGCTTCATGAAACATCGAATGCAAAGCGACGGTTCGGGAATCGTGCACCACTACCAGCCGTCCGCCCCAAGACTCTGGTAAATTCTCTTTTATGGACTCTAACTTGCGTGCAATTCGGTTCCTGCAACAGCAGGCGGCTTCTTTGTTGCTCTATCAGTCGGTGCTCAGTGGGGCGATCGGACAAGCGTTTCTGCACCTGCTGCATACCCTGCGCCACCGCGATGAAGACGGGTTGAACTGCTTGTTGGCTTACGGCAAGTGGTTTCAGGCATTGGCGGCAGTGCAACAAAGCTGGCAGGACTATTTGCTGAGCCAAATTTTGCAAGCAGACAACCCGTTTACCCAGCAGGCACAGCGAACGGAACTTGCCAGTCTGCCATCGGCGCTGGTTGTGGCTGCCCAACAGGATCTGCGGGCGTTGCAGCATCTCTACACCTGCAACAGTCAGCAGTTGAGCCAGTGGGTGCAGTTGACTGCTTCGCTGCCGATCGCCCCGGTTGCGTGGGAGCAAACGCAGGGCGGACAGCCGCAGGGCGATCTGGCGGGTATTCGCAAACTGCCGGTCTGGGTGAAACTAGAGGGCGTTGCCGATTGGGCGGCGGCGATCGAAGCGCTGGCAGCTTACTACCGCAAATCGGGGGTGGGCATGTTAGCCCAGTATCGATCCCTGCGCTGGCAGGCAGGGCAATTGGTGGGAATCTCGTATCCTGATCCGGTGCGGCTGACAGAACTGGTGGGCTACGAGTCACAGCGCGAAACATTGATCAAAAATACCGAGGCGCTGCTGGCGGGCTATGCAGCGCTGCATGTGTTGCTCTATGGCAGTCGCGGTTCAGGCAAATCTTCGCTGGTCAAAGCACTGATTCATAAATACGGCGATTTGGGCTTGCGGCTGATTGAGGTCGCCAAGGCAGATTTAAAAGATTTGCTGGCGATCGTTGAACCACTGCGCGCTGCGCCGCAAAAGTTCATTATTTTTGTGGATGACCTGTCGTTTGAGGAAGATGAAGATGCCTACAAAGCCTTGAAAGTCGTGCTGGAGGGGAACGCTTCGGCGCGTCCGCAAAATGTGGTGGTGTATGCCACATCTAACCGCCGCCATTTGATTCGCGAATTTTTTGGCGATCGACCCCGCCCCAGCGACAGCGAAGTTCATGCCTGGGATACGGTGCAGGAGAAACTGTCGTTTAGCGACCGCTTTGGCTTGACGCTGACCTTTGAGCCTGCTGACCAAACTACGTATCTGGCAATCGTGCGTCACCTGGCACAGCAGGCAGAAATTGAGCTAGCGCCACAAGAGCTGGACTATCGGGCGCTGCAATGGGCAACGCGCCACAACGGGCGATCGGGACGCACTGCCCGCCAGTTCATTGATTTTCTGCGTGCCGAACTGGCTGTCGCGTCGTCTTGACAGCTCACGCGCAACGATCGTTCTGTCGCTCTGACACAACCATTGCACGCAACGTCTCCCCACCTTTATAGTCTGTAAATAAGTCATTGGAAATTAAATAATGCATTTGTCTTTTTACTCAACTCTGCGTTGGAAATCCGCGTTCCGATCGCTGCTGTCATGGGTTGTTGGGCTGCTTCTGGTCGCGCAACTGTGGGCTGGCGGCGCAGCGATTGCCGAGGCAACTGGGGTCTATAATCTCCCTGCCAGCGTGGACGACTCGACCTGGGTTATCGACGAAGCCGAGATTTTGAGCCGGTTTAGCGAAGGCAGCCTCAGCACGCAGTTTGCCGAGCTGGCGAAAACAACGGGTCACGCAGTCCGGTTTGTCACCATTCACCGTTTGGATTATGGTGAAACCGTGGAGAGCTTTGCTGATCAATTGTTTGAGCAGTGGTTCCCCACGCCCGACGCGCAGGCTCATCAGGTGCTGCTGGTGCTCGATAATGTGACCAACACGGCGGCAATTCGTACTGGAGAAGCAGTGCAGGCAACGCTCACCGGTGACATTGCCAACAGCGTTGCTCAAGAAACGCTTCAGGTGCCGCTGCGGGACGGCAACAAATATAATCAAGCGTTTGCTGACGCAGGCGATCGACTGGTTGCCGTCCTGTCGGGTCAGCCTGATCCGGGTGCTCCCGTTGTTGCAGCCAATATTCAAACTGAAGGCACGTTCGCCAGCGCCGAAGCAACGAAAGCGAATGTCAGTAACTCGACAGCCTGGGTCATCGGACTGTTGATTGCCGCGACAGTGATTCCCATGGCGACCTACTATCTTTATCAGGTCAATCAGTCGTCGTCTTGATGGGAAATTCGCGGTTCGCGATCGTCCTGAGTCAACAAAGCTTTGTGATTGTGATACATCAATCAGCAGTCGGGTGATCGCTGACTCACCGCTTTCGCTTGATTTCTAGCAGGGGTGCCATTTATCCCTCATCCTGCTATTTTTAGTTGGTTCTAACATAATTCAGTCTTGAGCCTGATGAGCCGCTGGCGATCGATGCCCTGCGGCGGAGCGGTTGCCTGCTGAATTTTGCGGCATCGCGCTTCAGCTTTACTTCGATTGAACATTTGTATGACAAGCACTAACAGCGGCAGCCTGCATCAGCGCGATTTCAGCAAATCTAGACAAAACGCTGAGTTTATGAAATCTTCTTAACATAATTTTGGTTGATATAACTATAATTGAGAGACACACCCTCGGTCATCTCTGGATGGATCGCCATGCGTGATCAAGCGCTTGTTCCGTTTCCCCAAAACTACAGCCTTTTGACCGACCTTTATGAGCTGACGATGTCAGCCTGCTACGTAGGAGAAGGACTGGATCAGCAACGCGCCAGTTTTGAGCTGTTTGTGCGTCGTTTGCCCGATCGCTTTGGCTATCTGATTGCCATGGGGTTAGCTCAGGCACTGGAGTATCTAGAGCAATTTCGCTTCAGCGCTGAGCAGATTCAGGCATTACAGGCAACCGGCATTTTTGAGCGTGCGCCCGCGTCGTTTTGGTCAACGCTGACAGAAACGCGGTTTAGCGGCGATGTCTGGGCAGTGCCCGAAGGAACGGCTGTGTTTGCCAATGAGCCGCTGCTGCGCGTTGAGGCTCCGCTCTGGCAGGCGCAGATCGTCGAAACCTATTTGTTAAACACGCTAAACTACCAAACGCTGGTGGCAACGCGATCGGCGCGCATACGAGACGTTGCCGGAGCCAACGCTATCCTGTTGGAGTTTGGCACCCGTCGCGCCTATAGCCCACAAGCCGCGCTTTGGGCAGCCCGCGCCGCACTTGCCGCTGGGTTTGATTCTACTTCCAACGTTTTGGCAGCGCTGCAATTGGGAAGACAGCCCAGCGGCACGATGGCACACGCGCTGGTGATGGCGCTGGATGCGCTTGAGGGCAGCGAAGACCAGGCATTCACTGCATTCCACCGCTATTTTCCCGGTGCACCGCTGCTGATCGACACTTACGACACGATCGCGGCTGCCCGTCGCCTGTCTGAGCGCATTCAAGCCGGTGAAATGCAGCTCAGCGGCGTGCGGATTGACTCTGGCGATTTGGTGGCGCTGTCTCAGCAGGTGCGGTCGCTGCTGCCCGATGTGACCATTTTCGCCAGCGGCGACCTCAATGAGGATGAGATCGATCGACTGCGGCAAGCCAACGCCAGCATCGATGGCTACGGCTTGGGCACCCGTCTGGTGACAGGTGCCCCCGTCAATGGTGTTTATAAGCTGGTAGAAATCGATGGTGTGCCCACGATGAAGGCATCGCCTGGTAAAGTCACTTATCCCGGACGCAAACAGATTTTTCGTCGCGCCGAGCACAAACAGATTGCCGATCGGTTGGGGCTGATCACAGAAACGCCGATTGGCGATGAAACTCCGCTGTTGCAGCTTGTGATGCGGCAGGGCAGCCGCATCCAGCCGGTCGAATCGCTAGAGACGATCGCCCAGCGCACTGCCACGGCGGTTGCCAGTCTGCCTGCTGCCGTTCGGCAGATCAATCAACCGCTGGCGATCGAGCCGCAGCTCTCCAGAGCGTTGCAAGAGCTGACGGAACGCACCCAGCGCACGCTGCACAAGTCTTTTGCCCAACAGACTTCGATCGCCGTTTGAGCCTGGACTGATGCGATCGACTCCTGATGCTTGTCACGCCGTATCCTGTTGTCTCTGCCGCTATGCAAAAAATTGCTTTGTTCGGCACCAGCGCCGACCCTCCTACCGCCGGACATCAGCAGATCTTAAGCTGGCTCTCTCGCCACTTCGATCGCGTTGTGGTCTGGGCATCCGACAATCCGTTTAAGTCTCACCAAACGCCGCTGCAACATCGATCGGCAATGCTGCGCCTGCTAATCGCAGACCTCTCGCTCCGCCGCAATGTAGAATTTCACCCAGAACTGAGCAGTCCGCGCACGATTGTCACGATTCGGCTGGCACAGCAGCAGTGGCAAGATGCTACCCTGACGCTGGTCGTTGGCTCTGATCTGGTCAGGCAGCTTCCTCGCTGGTATTGTGCCACCGAAATTTTGCAAATCGTTGAGCTGCTGGTGGTGCCTCGCCCCGGCTATGCCATCTCGGAAGCAGATCTGGAACAATTGAGACAATTGGGTGCCACAGTATCGATCGCCGATCTGACTGGATTACCCGTTTCCTCTACGTCTTATCGGGAAGCCCATGACCCCAATCTGCTCACGCCTCCCGTTAAGGCTTACATTCACCGAGAACAGCTATATGCGAGGACGATCCCAGAAACAGTCTGCCACCCCGGCAGCGCGGCGGACGCTCGCCGACTTTAAGGTTGGGGTTGATAACGTGATTTTCTCGGTAGACACCGACCAGAATCGCCTGCTGGTGCTGCTGGTGATGCGCCATGACCAACCGTTTTTAGGACAGTGGAGTTTACCCGGAACGCTGGTGCGACAGGGCGAGTCGCTGGAAGACGCAGCTTACCGGGTGCTCTCTGAGAAGATTCGGGTAGAAAACCTGTATCTAGAGCAGCTCTATACGTTTGGGGGTCCTGAGCGTGACCCCCGCGAAGCCAAAAATCACTATGGGGTGCGCTACCTCTCAGTCAGCTATTTTGCGTTGGTGCGATTTGCGGAAGCAGAGCTGATTGCCAACGGGGTCAGCGGCATTGCCTGGTATCCGCTCAAAGATGTGCCGCAGCTTGCCTTCGATCACAACCAGATTTTGGAGTATGGCTATCGCCGCCTGCGAAACAAACTGGAATACAGTCCGGTGGCGTTTGAAGTGCTGCCCGAATTTTTTACGCTCAGCGATCTCTACCAGCTCTACACTACGGTTTTGGGCGAAAACTTCTCTGATTATTCTAACTTTCGCGCCCGCCTGCTGAAGCTGGGCTTTCTCTGCGATACCGGAGTCAAAGTGTCGCGCGGCGCGGGTCGTCCCGCTAGCCTGTATCGCTTCGATGCTGATGCATTTGCCCCACTCAAAGATAAACCGCTCGTGTTTATTTAGTCAGGATAAAAAATGAGCATTCAAAGATGCATGTTGATGAAATTTTAAGAGAAAAGCGAGAAGAAATTTTGGCAATGGACTACATCAACTAATTCGCGATCGGGTACTTGCAGAAGCAGTACCCCAGGCGAAGAGCGCAAGAACAAACACAACGCGACATCACTCATGAAAATTGCGATCGCCCAATTGAATCCTACGATCGGAGATTTGAGCGGCAACGCCCAGCAGATTCTCGCCGTTGCCCAGCAAGCAGAGTCCCTGGGCGCACGGTTGCTGTTAACCACCGAACTGTCGCTGTGTGGCTATCCGCCGCGCGATCTGCTGATGCAGCCCAGCCTTGTCACCGCGATGGCAACCACGCTGGCACAGCTCGCGTCAGATTTGCCGCCGTCGATCGCCGCTCTGGTGGGAACGGTGACTCCCAACCCGCGATCGACTCAGGCAGGCGGCAAAGCGCTGTTTAACAGCACGGCTCTGCTGCAAGACGGTCAGGTACAGCAGTATTTTCACAAACGGCTTTTGCCGACCTATGACGTATTTGATGAAGACCGTTATTTTGAACCGGGACTGCAAAGCAACGCGTTTTGGCTAGACGGTTTGCACATCGGTGTGACAATCTGCGAAGACTTGTGGAACGATGAAGCGTTTTGGGGCAAGCGCAACTATCAGGCGAACCCGATCGCTGATTTAGTCGATCGCGGCACTGATTTGATCGTCAATCTCTCAGCTTCTCCTTACAGCGTCGGCAAGCAGCGGCTGCGAGAAGCCATGCTGCAACATGCCGCCGGTCGCTATCAGCAGCCGATCCTCTACTCGAATCAGGTAGGCGGCAACGATGACCTAATTTTTGACGGCAACAGCGTTGGCTTTAATCGCGCTGGACAAATGGTTTGTCGCGCGTCGGCGTTCGCCGCAGATCTGCGGCTGGTGGAGTATGATTTGGCGGCACATGACCTCAAGCCAGGATCGATCGCGCCGCAGCCCGACAGCGACAATGCAGAAATTTGGGCAGCGCTGGTGCTGGGCGTGCGCGATTACACGCGCAAATGTGGCTTCTCTAAAGTTGTAGTTGGCTTGAGCGGCGGCATCGATTCGGCGCTGGTTGCGACGATCGCCGCTGCGGCTTTGGGGGCAGACAACGTATTGGGCATCCTGATGCCTTCGCCCTACAACTCTGACCACTCAGTCAAAGATGCGCGACAGCTCGCA
>Ga0224723_1001591_pt1 | contig 13510 bp, 15 predicted proteins | sample Balambano_FR2_Me_FD_161647 | JGI IMG/M metagenome (GOLD analysis project Ga0224723, IMG submission 161647) | Freshwater sediment microbial communities from Lake Towuti, South Sulawesi, Indonesia - Balambano_FR2_MetaG | ecosystem: Environmental > Aquatic > Freshwater > Lake > Sediment | place...
CCCCAAACCCAGGTCGCTTCTCACTCCACCGATTCACGGATTCAATTTGGGCTGCCAGGGCAATGATGGTGGCTTCGGCAGCAGGGCGACCGACGATTTGTACGCCGATGGGTAAGCCTTCGGGGGTGAAGGTGGCGGGGATGGCGATCGCAGGTTGTCCACTGGCATTAAACGGCGGACAAGGCGCAATCCAGTGAATGATTCGCTGGAGCGTTTCTTCATGGCTCAAATCAGCAAATTCACCAACTCGGATAGGGGGATGCAGGTAAACGGGCAGTACCAGCACGTCATAGTTCTCAAAGAAGGCGACGATGCGACGGGCGATCGCCTGCATGGCCCACACAGCCCGCAAGTAATCGCCGCTAGAGTCATTGTGCGACAGCAGCCAGCGGTTAAACGAACCCAGCGCCTCAGCCGGAATGCCCGATGCAGCAACACCCGATCGCCAAATCAGGCTAAACGGCTCAATCAAATCGCTGCAATCGGGGCAGGCTTGCTCAACCGTGTGTCCCAACTCTTGAATCAAGCTGACGGTTTCCAGGACAGCTTGCTGACTGATCGGATCAGCCTCCCCAATGGGATAAATCCCCGTGCTGAAGGCAACTTTGAGCGGCTGAGCTAACCCCTGCTGTGAGGTTTCGATGAATAGCGTATTGGGGGTTGGCAACCAGTACGGATCGCCCGTTTCGTAGCCTGCCATCACATCCAGCAAGGCGGCTGCATCGGTGACGGTGCGAGCGATCGGGCCATTGGTGGCGATGCCGCTCTGACAGTCACCCACTGGCGCGTAGGAAACTCGCCCGCGTGAGGGTTTGATGCCGACCAGGTTGCAGCAGGAAGCCGGCCCACGAATAGAGCCGCCGCCATCCGAGCCTTGAGCAATGGAGCAGAACCCACTGGCGATCGCCGCCGCTGCCCCACCGCTTGACCCTCCCGATGTGTAGTCCAAATTCCAGGGATTGCGGGTCGGCGGAAACCCTTCTGGCTCTGTGTAAGGAAGCGAGCCTACCTCCGAAGTCGCCGTTTTACCCAGAATAATGAATCCGGCTTGCTTCATCCGGCCAACCACGGCTGCATCATGGGCGACAATCTGATCCTTCAGCATTGGGTTGCCGTAGCTACAGGGAACACCCGCCAGTGCGTTCAAGTCTTTGATCGCCGTTGGCACACCAAAAAAAGGCGGAAATTTTTCCTCCGAGTCAGCCTGAGCCAGCGCTTCAGTTTTAGCTTTTGCATCTTCCAGTGCCAGATCCGCAATCACTGTGAAAAAGCTGCCGATGCGAGAGTCTAGCTGTTCAATTCGCTCTAGATAAAGCTGCATCAGTTCCAGCGGCGAGATTTCTTTCTTGCGAATTAGTCGAGCTTGTTCGAGCGCAGGGGCAAATGCTAAATCAACTGAGTTCATAATCAATCCATAAGTCCTGATGCTGACATTATCAGTGAATCGTAAGTTGCGGCGCTAGAAACTACCAGATTAAGAACTGGCTAAAGCATTTTTATGAAAGTTGCAATAGATGAACAGAGCCAGGACTTACGCACTTCCCCTGTAGAACAAGGGGCTTAAGCCCCTTGTTTGCGTGGCGATCGCTTGATTGCATGTTCTGCTTGCGTAAGTCCTGAGAGTAATGTCTTGGTCGGGGCGAATATCGTCTGCTCCTCACGATGGGGAAACTTTTAGCGATCGCCAATCCAAATTTACGGCCTTAACGCCGACCAGCACCTAAACATCCCTGCTCCTTTCAAAATCACTCCCGACCACTGCCGAATCGTTCTTGACCGCCGCTGAACCATTCTTGACCGCCGCCGAATCATTCCTGACCGCCGTCGAATCATTCCTGACCGCCGTCGAATCGTTCTTGACCGCCGTCGAATCGTTCTTGACCGCCGCCGAACCATTCTTGACCGCTGCTGAATCGTTCCCGCCCGCTGCTGAATTGTTCCTGACTGCTTTGAGGTTGTCCTGAATGACTTTAAGAGATTTTTGGCAGAGAATCTATAGCAGTTGAAGGGATAGTCAAGACAAAGTTGGCTTACCAATGCTTCTTCTAGCAAGGCTTTCACCTCATCCCTCATCCCTCATCCCTCATCCTTCTGCTATACCCTTCGATTAGGGGTAGGTTTCTACCTCGTTCTCAGGCTTTCAACCTGGGAATGATAGTTTAAGAGGCTCTGCCTCCTGGAAAACAGGCAAAGCTTAAGAACGAGACGAACAAACGCAACCTTTGCCCATACTGCCACATCGGCTCTGTTGAGTGGCTGTCGATCGCTTTTGCAACACCACCGAGCCACTCTGCTAGTCTGCTCCAACAGATTGTTAGGCTTACATCTTGCATTGCATAGATTTGTAACCCCCGAATCCACTTTGGGTCATCGCTTTTGATAAGCTTTGGGTGTCACACCGGTCATCTGACGGAAGACTTTTGTGAGATGAGTTTGATTGGCAAAGCCGCAATCTAGAGCAATGTCGCCAATTGAAATTACTTGCTGTTTCAGTAATTGCTTGGCTCGTTCCACACGTTGTTGCATCAAATACTGATAGGGCGCAACTCCCACTGATTGCTTGAAGGATCTGCTAAAGTGGGACTCGCTCATGTTAATCAGGGTCGCCAAATCCAAAATCGATAAATCTTGTGTCAAATTCGCCTTCATGTAATCAATGACTCGCTCCAACTGTAATTGAGGTAAACCGTTGGCTTTGAACTCAGGCTTGCTAACTGCATAGTTCTGCACCAAACGAGCGGCAAGCGCTGTTCCCAATGACTCGCCATACAACCTGCCAGACATACAACCCGTTTCGATTTCCGTCTTGAGCGCGAGGGCTAATTGCTGGATTACCGGATCATCGATCGAAACCTGTGGAATCAGTTCTACTTCACGCTGAATCAATTCCTGAGTGGTTTGATTCAGCAAGGTTGGACTAATCGCAATCACCGAAAATTCAACTTCCCGATCCCAGTTTGTGCAATGACTTAGAAACGCTGGGATAACATCTACGCGACCGTTGCCGTGAGCATAGAGTTTAAATTTGCCGTCCAAACGACGCTCTGCTTTGAAGCAACTTTTGGGGTCTGTGATCACCAGTGAATGTTGTAGAAGGCAATGCTCTACCGTTTCATGGGGAGGATGGCAGTAGTGAGTGAAGGTTAACCCTTTCCATCCCGTATGATAGCTAGCGACTAGCGGTGTTTGTGGAAGCACTCGCGCTGCTTCCTGCTGGTTTGTAAAATCAAGTGTGGAGGTTGCATGATTCACCATAAGCTTCACCCAGTCAAGATTTCACATCCCAAGCAGGATTGGGATAATTTTAGCAGAATTGGATGAGACGGCAGATTGAGGCTGAGACTATTGTAGGAAGTGTCCCACAAACGTAATCTGCGGTGGGTAATGGTAACGTTGTACCGCTTTCTTGTTTTAACGATATTCGGAGTGGATGGTGAACAATCATGAGTCCAAATCAACAGTTTCTGCAAAGTTTATACGATGCCTTCAACAAACGTGAGATTGAAACCATCATCTCCGCAATGCATCCAGACGTGAAATGGGCGAACGGACTGGAAGGCGGTTTCGTTTACGGACGCGACGCGGTGCGCGAATATTGGACGAATCAACTTAAGGAGATTCAACCGGAGCTTGAGACCTTAAAATTTGAGACGGACGAAAACAATCGAGAAGTTGTCACCGTTCATGAGATTATCAAAGATTTAGACGGCAATGTGCTTGCGGACATGACGGTTGATCAGATTTATACCATCGAAAACTGTTTAATCAGTCTTTACGAAATTGGCGAAACCGAAACAATCCAAGAGATAATTCAAAAGACGAAAACTTCTAATGAGTAATTGGAAAGGCAGTTACAATTCGAGCCGTTGCTTTTACCGATCGCAATGAAGAGAAGTCAGTAACTTCGGTCAGGTTCTGTATAGACACTTCACCGCTATTTGTATCATCGCAGCCTAACAATCCGCTTGCACCCGACCGTTTAGAGTCTTTTCGTTGAGATCGAGAGGCTGTTTGCGGCGGGTGAAGCGAACCGTTCTACTGCGCTGCTACTTACACCCTATCAGAGCTTCAATATCCGTCGCTACAATTTTCTCCAGGTTATGTGTAATCTTGCCAATGTCCCAATTCCACCAAGCTACCTCAAGTAATGATTTGATTACCTCATCATCAAAGCGTTGACGAATACACTTGGCTGGATTGCCTCCGAAAATTGTGTAGGGTGCAATATCACTCACTACAACTGATTTTGCTGCAATGATGGCTCCGTCTCCCACCTGTACCCCTGGCATAATTACCGCCTCGTAGCCAATCCACACATCATTCCCAATTACTGTATTGCCTTTGTAGGGAAGTTCTTCAGGTTGAGGTTCAACTTTTTCCCAGCCATTGCCGAAGATCTGAAACGGATATGTCGAAAAACCATCTAACTTATGATTTGCACCATTCATAATGAACTTTACACCTCTTGCTAAGGCACAGAATTTGCCGATAATTAGCTGATCACCGATAAATGGAAAGTGATACAGGACGTTACGCTCAAAGTTTTCTGAGTCTTCTGGATCATCGTAATAGGTGTAATCTCCAATGATGATGTTGGGATTTGAAATAGTGTTTTGAATAAAGCAGATTTGCGGAAATCCCTTCATTGGATGCTTATCTTTTGGATTGGCTCCGTACAAAACAGCCTCCAGTTTCTAGAAATCTCTTAATTTTTGCATCCTAACCCAGAATCCGAACCTACTGCCCTAACCTGTAACCGAAGCAGTAGAACAAGTTTTAACCCCTCTCAGGATTTCCGGTTTGAGGAAGAATGAGCTTTTACAAACGCCTGGTGTTCTGAACTGGCAATTCCTTGCTGAAGGACGCGGAGTACCTCGCTTAAATCGCCAGACAGAAGGGCATTACTTGCCAGCCACAAACCAGGAAATTGCTGACTGTAAAAAACACCTGATAAGTCAGCAGCAAGGGATCGATACTCCCCAGAGTCTAGATAAAACCAATCAATCTGTTGGCTATAGGTGCGCCAAACAACGTACTCCTGTACCTTATTGCGCTGGTAAGCTCGAAGTTTGTCGTGCAGGTCATAGGACGCACTGCTGGCAGCAATTTCAACAATCAGTTCAGGGGAACCTTCGATGTAGTCATCTTCACTAATCTGCGATCGTCCGCACTCCACGAGCCTTAACACCGCATCCGGTTGAGGTTCGTTCTCTGCATCTAACCGCACAGTAGGATTGTCGTAACACTTTACGCCTGAAGTTGCAGCTTCATAAACTCCCAACCAGGTCATGATATGAGCATGGGGGTTGCCATGAGCCTGAGCGCGTAAAGGAGATGGCACGTAAACGACTCCTTCGATCAGTTCCGCTTTCTTGAGGGTAGGCATGGCGCTGTAGCGGCGCTCAAATTCAGTGCGGCTGAGGCGATCGCCACTCTCCAAAGGCGGAAGTTTGACCAACCGTTCTGTCGTCATAGATGGGGCGTTGGGCTGCTTTGCAGAATGCTGTCATTGTAGCAACGGCAATTTATCTCGTGGAGCAGGCAAGATGCCTGCTTGATCTGAACGGGCAAAATGCCCATTCCACAATTACATTTCATAAGCAGTTTCCCTCGTTACCAAGCTCCAGCTTGGTAACAGCTAACAGGAAGCTCCTGCTTCCTACTGCCATTGGAAGCAAGAGCTTCCTCAATCGCATTGCCAAGCTGGGGCTTGGTAACGAGTACTAGAGAAATTGACCAGTCGCGATCGCCGATTTGCCACTCTCATCCGACCAGCACCTGAACGTCTCTACTCTCTTCAAAATCATTCCCGACCGCTGCCGAATCGTTCCCGACCGCTGCCGAATTGTCCCTAACCATTGCCGAATCATTCCTGACCATTGCCGATTCATTCTTGGAGACTTTAATGTTGTCTGGAACTGTCTCAACGTTAGCTGCAATCTTCTCGCAATCGAAACAGCCTGAAGAAAAAAGGCGATCGCTCAGTCTACCTATACCGGATGGCGATTTGTGCAGTCTGAGTAGAATCGACGAGGTGACTTATGATCAAAAAAGAATGGCGAGGGGTTCTATGCAGTCCACAACCACCAATTCAATCCGCTGGACAACGGCTGATCTAACGATCTTTGAGGGCGATCGCGCCAATCGCTACGAAATCATCGATGGAGAATTGTTTGTGACCAGAGCGCCCGATTGGAAGCATCAAGCGGTTTGTGGCAGAATCGTAACCCGATTGAACATTTGGTCTGATCAGAGTGACTTAGGACAAGCCGCCATCAACCCTGGCATTATTTTCTCAGAATCGGATAATGTCATTCCTGATGTCGTTTGGGCCAGTCACGAACGATTAGAACAGTTGTTGGATGAAGCTGGACATTTAACGGCTGCCCCTGAACTTGTGGTTGAGGTGCTGTCTCCAGGGAAACCAAATGAAAGACGAGACCGAGAAGCGAAACTAAAGCTATATTCTGTGCGGGGAGTCCTAGAATATTGGATTGTGAATTTTAGGGAACAAAGTGTTGAAGTGTATCGCCGCGAGGATGCAATGCTGAAACTAGTTGCAACGCTTTATGCCCAAGATGAAATCACCAGCCCCCTTCTGCCTGGTTTTAGCTGTTTGGTGAGTAAGTTGTTCTAGGTAAATCCCTTTTTGGATGCGATCGCCCTATCTAATCGAACTGGCTAAAGTACCAAGATCTTCAACTTCTTTAAGAAGTTGAAGATCTAAAGGCCTCATTCTCTCGCACCTGAGCGCTATCTAGACTTAAGTTTACGGTGTAGGTGGAACTTCAGGCTTTGTTTCTGGAAAGGCGCACTCCACCGTGATTTTCATGTTGCAGCCAGCCGTCCCCGAAGCAATGTAGGGCACACCTCCTACCCCTGTGACATTCACACCAAACTCCAGCGTTACTTTTTTGACCTCAGCGATCGCCATATCCTTAAATGCCTTCAACGTATACGCCGTGTAGGTGCGAATCGTTCCCTCGATCGCCTGAAAGCTGCGCGTCATCTGCTCTTGCGGTTTCGTGAATGCCCCCTTTGCGCCCCCACGTCTCACCTCTCCTTCACTTTCCTGGGGGACAGTGACAGGCGTTTCGACTTCCTCCGTCGCCTCCACATAAATCACCGTATTGTCATCAACCTGAATTGCCTGAAGTCTGCTCATGTGAATTTTAGATAAACGCTAGCTGGATTATTCCCGGATTTAAGCTTAGAGTAGGGATGCGGTGTAATCATACGGTGTTTCACCCATCACGTTTGGATACCGAGTCGATTCTATATCAGCTAGCAAGAAGTAATGAGGAATAGCAGCAGATAGGATTGATCAAACCTATTACTCGTCTTAGCAGGTGATTCAATGTTAACTGTAGGGATAATACTTGGAGTAATCTTACTCCTCGCATTCTTAAGCAAAGACAATAGCCCTCAAGCAAGTAACCGCAATCATTTTGCTCGTCCTTCAAGTAGAGATAATTCTGTTTCCCCTGAACTTTGGAGCAGTATGCAAGCTACTAATGACTTGAGCAATACGAATAGTGATTATAGTGGCAGCGACAGCAGCAGTGTCAACAGCGGCAGCAGCGACTGCGGTAATAGCTGGAGCGGTGACACTGGTAATAGCTGGGGTGGTGATTGCGGAGGTGGCGGTAGTTGGGGCGGTAGTGGTTGATATAGAATTGGACACTTAATCCCATTCACTTCTCAGCTTCCTTTGAAACTCTAAAGGATCTTCATTAAAATTTGGCGAGTCTTTCAGGATTCCTAGATAGTCAGATAAAAGTTTAGGCTCAACGTCGATAGAAGCTTCCTCTCGCAAAGATTTCACAAAAGCTAGCACTGTAGTCGCCTGGTCTTCCGGCATGGCTTTAACTAACTCATAAATTATTTCTGCGGTACTCATCAAACTTCCTCCAGATTCAAGCTTAGGGTTATCTACAAAATTAACCCAGATCTTGCACCAAGCTGGTCTGTTGCCCGATGACCTGCCCTGGAATCAATTCCGGGCTAAAAGCTTAAGTCCGTTAAAACGGACTCAAATGCTCACTAGAAGACCGTTCCAACTCGTTTTAACGAGTTTTAGCTTTGAGCCTGAGATTGATCTCAAGGCTTTAGTGCAATGCCTTCTACCACTGGTGCAAGATCCCAATTAGCCTGTAATAGGTTTTAGGGGAGACACGCCTTTTTCAAGGAATGACAGGTTTTGTTTATGATTCGTAGGGTTAGAAATGTAGATTGAATTATATGGTATTTACCAATCGCCCCTATGAGCCGAGATGCCCTGGTTGTTGGAATTGGTGCTTATGAAGAGTTAAGTCGGCTGACTGCGCCTGCTGAGGATGCAGAAGCGATCGCCCAGTTGCTTACCCACCACAGCGACTTTCAGGTAAAGCGACTGCCCGAAGTGGTGCAGAATAACGCCCTGCGAGTTGGGCAGAAAACCAAAGTGACGCTGGAGGAATTGGAAGAAGCGATCGTTCAACTCTTCTTACCCAGCGGCAGAAGCATTCCTGACACTGCTTTATTCTACTTTTCGGGGCACGGACTGCGAAAAGAACGGGGCATTCCCGAAGGATTCTTAGCCGCCAGTGATGCTGACCCCAAATCCGGCAACTGGGGCATTCGGTTGAAGTGGCTACGAGAGGTGTTGCAGGAAAGTCCCATTCGGCAGCAAATTGTTTGGCTGGACTGCTGCTTTAGCGGCGAACTGTTCAACATCGATGAAGCTAATCCGGGAGAAAAAGGTAAAGGGCGCGATCGCTGCTTTATTGCCGCTGCCAGAGAATTCGAGGCTGCTTATGAAAGCATTGGCAACCCTCACAGCGTCTTGACTCAAGCGATTTTAGCAGGACTTGAACCGGCGCGAGGGGGCGATCGCTGGATCACTAACCACTCGCTCAGCGCCTTCCTCAGCCAGCAGTTTGAGTCTGCCACCCAGCGTCCCGTCTTTGCCAACTTTGGAGAACCAATTCACCTTACCCGTGCCGCCCTGCCCCGTCGAGAGACATCCGATCATGCTCCGACAGTGGCGATTTGTCCCTACAAAGGATTGGAATATTTTGACTGCAACGACGAAGACCCCAAGTATTTTTATGGGCGGGAGGAATTAACCGATCGCCTGCTCGACCAGGTGCGACAGGGAAACTTTTTGGCGATCGCAGGCGCATCTGGCAGCGGCAAGTCTTCCGTTCTCAGAGCCGGACTGATTCATCAGCTTAAGCAGGGTCGCAGGTTGTCAGGGAGCGATCGCTGGCAAATCCTGATTCTTCAGCCCGGTGAACATCCGCTGCAAAGTTTAGCAGAAGCCTTCCTCGACCCCCACCTTTCCACCATTCAACGCGCCACGCAGCTAGAATCTGCCGAACAGCAGCTAGCCCAGGGAGCCGAAGGGCTGCGGCGACTGATCCACTCCTCCCCCCATGCCAAAACCCTCCTCGTGATCGATCAGTTTGAGGAAGTTTTCACCCTTTGCCAAAACCTGACCGAACGCCAACGGTTTTTTGCCTGCCTGTTAGGAGCGCTGGAGTTGATTCAACCATCCAGCAGAAACGGAGATGACAATCCTCTACCGGATGCCGTCAAAGCGCAAAACTCAAAATTGGCGATCGCTCTAGCAATGCGGGCAGACTTCTTCGGCAAATGTCTGGAGCAGGACTATAGCGGACTGGCACAACAGATTCAGCAAAACCTGGTCGCGGTTACGCCGATGCATCGGGAGGCATTGCAAAACGCCATCCTCAAACCTGCCCAACAGGTCAGCCTCAACCTGGAACCCGAACTCGTCGCCCAAATGCTGACAGACGTAGAAGGCTCCCCCGGCAGTTTGCCGCTGCTGCAATATACCCTCACCGAACTCTGGAAACAGCGCACCGACAACTGCCTCCAGCTCAAAACCTACACCCAACTCGGCGGTGTCATGGGCACGCTGCAAAAACGCGCCACCCAGGTTTACGATTCCTTCTCCCCAGAGCAGCAAGCCGCCGCCCAACACATCTTCCTCTCGCTAACGCAACTGGGCGAAGGCACCGAAGACACCCGCCGACGAGTCCTGAAGCAAGACCTGATCAGCCCTCGCTTCCCAGAAGCCCTGATCGATGCTGTGGTGCAGCGCCTAGCCGACGAAAAGCTGATCGTGACGAGTGAGCAAGTTGAGAAGGGAGGGGGCGATCGCCAAGCCGTGATCGATGTCGCCCATGAAGCCCTGATTCGTCACTGGCTACTCTTAAGAAAATGGCTCACCGCAAACCGCGACCAGCTTCGACAAAAACGCAAGATTGAGGAGAGAGCAGAGGAATGGCGACTCCACCGCAAATCCAAAGATTACCTGCTTCAAGGAAAACTGCTAGCAGACGCAAAAGCATTTCATAAGCAGCAGGCTAATACTCTATCGCTCTCAGGCTTAGCGGTAGAGTTCATCCAAAAAAGCTCCAAACAGAAGCGAGTCAATCAGCTTAGAGCCGCTAGTCTTCTCACTGTTCCTGTTTTGGTTGTGTATGTGGCGATCGTGCCTCATTTGAGACAGGCAAACTATGACCGAGCTTGGGCAACAATCAGAACTCGCGGCGCAGGAACATGGGAAGCAATAGAGGTATTAACAGAAGGATGCAGGAAGAGACGCTCTCTAGAACAGCAGCAGATAAAGATACCTGATTATTTATCCACTCTCTTTTGGGGCGACTGCGCCGACCTCCGCTTTGCCAACTTCAGCAGTGCCGACCTCCGCTTTGCCAACCTCCATTTGGCCAACCTCCATTTGGCCGACCTCAGCAGTGCCAACCTCCATTTGGCCGACCTCAGCAGTGCCGACCTCAGCGGTGCCGACCTCAGCAGTGCCAACCTCCGCGGTGCCAACCTTAGCAGTGCCGACCTCAGCTTTGCCAACCTCTTCGGTACCCGCCTCCGCTTCGCCGACCTCAGCAGTGCCGACCTCAGCAGTGCCAATCTCAGCAGTGCCAACTTCTTTGGTACCGACCTCAGCGGTGCCGACCTTAGCAGTGCCAACCTCCGCGGTGCCCGCCTCCATGCTCGCCTCCCCTTTGCCGACCTCCGCGGTGCCGACCTTCGCGGTGCCGACCTCAGCAGTGCCAATCTCAGCGGTACTCTCTACACTCCAGAAACCAAGTTTTCTCAGAACTTCAATCCTTCTGAGCGAGGAATGTATCTGATTGCTCCAAATACCGACCTCCGCGGTGCCGACCTCCGCAATGCCGACCTCCGCAATGCCGACCTCCGCAATGCCGACCTCCACTATGCCGACCTCCGCAGTGCCGACCTCCACTATGCCAACCTCCGCAATGCCGACCTTAGCAATGCCGACCTCCGCAGTGCCGACCTCCACTATGCCAACCTCCACTATGCCAACCTCCGCGATGCCAACCTCCACTATACCGACCTCCGCAATGCCGACCTTCGTGGGGTTCAAAATCTAACTCCTGAACAAGTTAAAGCTGCTCGGAATTGGGAGGAGGCGATTTATGATGGGGAATTTCGGAGACAGCTAGGGTTAGAGGAAGAATGAAGGATGAGGGATGAAGAAGGAAGAGAGTAAATCCCATGTAAAAATGGCTGTGTCAGAATTGAGGGAAGGCTATTTTACCGACGGCTGAACAGGCTCAGGCTTGTGTAAGGGTTTGCCAGATGTTGTCAAACGGCTATCGAAGCATTCAACTATTCCGTTACGGTGAAGAGGAGGGAACCGTTTATATTTTGGCTGGAGACGACATAGAGGTTTTAATCTCTCGTGATGGAAACTGGAGGTTTCTGAATGAAGCCGGATTTTAAGCAAATGTCTCGAAAAGAACTGATTGCTTACGTGCTGGCGCACCGTGACGATAACGAAGCCTTTGAGGTGTTAATCGATCGTCGCAGCCCTGACGCTGAAGCAACCTGGTATCACTTTCCCTACACCGAGGAAGGTCAGCAGCAAATGGAAGAAGTGTTTCGCCGCAAGCTCGAAGGAGAAATCTAGCTGGAGTAAGTCGTTTGAATTCGCTCTTAACTGAACGAGAGTTATTAGAATGTTCCTAATTAGCAAAACTCATGGGCAACAATCTATGACAACTCAGCGAACGGTCGAATTACCTGATGACTTAGCCGAGCGTTTGGAGCAATACCTTCAAGAACACCCTGGCGAAACGCTGTCTAGCCTGGTTATGGATGTTTTAGAAATGAAACTTCATCCTAGAGACTTATCTGAGCTTCTGGCGTTGTCAGGAATTGTGACAAAATCTCCTCGAAATGCAGGCGAACGAGCAGAGGATTTGGTTTGAGGCAAATAGTTGTCGATGCAGGCCCTCTAATTAGATTGTTTTATGCAAGAGATCCACAGCACGTAGAATGTGTTGCAGGATTTGAACAGTTAAACGCCAACAAAACCTTAATTCTTACGCCAATACCAGTAGTGTTTGAGGTTTATAAGTGGCTGCTACAGCGAGTTAGCCTCAATCTAGCTCAACAAACTCTAGAAGTTATGATCAGGCAGTTTTATACTATCCCTATTGAGAGAGATGATCTCTTCGATCTCCAAACTCTAAGCAGAAGTCTTTTAGGTTGGCGCGGTAGCCTAGAAGATGCCGCAGTTATTGCTGTTGCCTTTCGTCACAGATGTCCCGTCTGGACGATCAACTACAGAGATTTTAGTCCCTTTCGAGCTTTACAGTTTTGGGTTCCGGGTTCTAGTTAGAAAAGGCATATCTGAATCAAATGCACTTTCCTCAAGCTTGGGTAAGGATTTTCCTGATGTTGTCTGAGATCTGGCACCAGGCTGGTCTGTTACCCAATGTCCCGCCCTGGAATCAATTCCGGGCTGATAGCTTAAGTCAGTTGAAACTGACTGAAACATCTATTAGAAGCTCATTCCAACTCGTTTCAACGAGTTTTAGCTTTAAGCCTGAGATTGATCTCAAGGCTCTAGTGCAATAACTCCTGCCGTTGGTGCAAAATCTCAGTTGTCAAACTGTTATCGAGACGTTTTCCGCCTCATTACCAAGCTCTAGCTTGGTAATGACGTACCGGAAGCTCCTGCTTCCAGCGCTAGCAAGGAGCCGGGGTGGGACTCGCCCCCTTCATCCAAGGAAGCTGGAGCTTCCCCGACCGCATTGTCAAGCTGGAGCTTGGCAACGAGTTTAACGAGTTTAAGGATTGAAGATGCAAAAGAATGGAGGAGCGATCGCTACTGTGGCAAGCAAACTATGCCTAAACCAGCCATCTGTCGAATATGTTCATCAAACGAAACAACATTAAGTACGCCTAAACGACGTGCCATAACTAGCAAAGAACAATCCGTATAGCTCCAAGCTTTGTCATCGTAGCGACAGAAAGCCTCCCATATTGCCAAGTCATCAGATTCAGACAAGGTAACATAGCGATGTTCTTCTCGTAAAAGACTAAGGTGTACCCCATTGTCTAGACAGAAAAACGACAAATTTAAGAGAGTCTACTGCAAAGCTTGATTCTGATTGGGTTGTACTAATTCATACCTTCCTCCTGTTTCAACCGAAATGCATGATCGCGG
>Ga0224723_1001592_pt1 | contig 13507 bp, 12 predicted proteins | sample Balambano_FR2_Me_FD_161647 | JGI IMG/M metagenome (GOLD analysis project Ga0224723, IMG submission 161647) | Freshwater sediment microbial communities from Lake Towuti, South Sulawesi, Indonesia - Balambano_FR2_MetaG | ecosystem: Environmental > Aquatic > Freshwater > Lake > Sediment | place...
GTCCTCTTCGAGGATGGCCATGTGGAGTGGATCAAGTCGCAGCGCGTGTCCCTCGGCTCCGGCGAGGGGCAGTGGCAGTGCTTCTACAAGATCCCGATCCCCTGAGATGGCCTCGTGCTCCTGCTCGTCCTCGTCCTCGTTGACTGGAAGCGGAGCCACGTAGCGCAGCCATCCTGGCTGCGGGTGACTGCGGCATCCTGCCGCAGGTTCCGCGCGGCAGGATGCCGCGCCACCCGCCCGCAGGATGCGGGCGCTACGGCAGGCTCCGGGACGCCGCACACCGGACTCCCCCAAACCCCATCCGCCAGACGCCAGACCCTGTTTCGAGGACGAGGACGAGCAGGAGCACGAACCCCCGGCCGCCGCGCGGCCCTCGCGGGCGGGTTCACGCAAACCGGCACTCCGCCCGCACCGCCTCCGCCAGCCGGTCGAGGTACTCGTCGCGCGGGATTTCCCCCGCGCCCAGCGCCGCCGTGGTCGGCGTGAGCATCTGGATGTCGAAGAGCCGGAAGCCGCGCTCGCGCAGCCGCTGGTGCGTGGCCACCACCGCCACCTTCGAGGCGTCGTCCGTACGGTGGAACATGGATTCGCCGGCAAACAGGCCGCCCGCCGCCACGCCGTACAGCCCGCCCACCAGCGCGCCGTCGCGCCAGCACTCGACGCTGTGCGCGTGGCCGGCCGCATGGAGCGCCTCGTAGGCGGCGATGAACGCCGGCGTGATCCAGCTCCCCGGCCGCGGCGCCGCGGCGCACGCCTCGACCACCGCGCGGAAGGCGCGGTTCACCGTGTGCGTGAACGACGCACGGCGCAGCGTGCGCGCCAGGCTCCGCGGCAGGTGCAGCCCCGCCTCCGTCAGCTCGAAGACCGCGCGCGGGTCGGGCGACCACCACGTCGGCGGCTCCGCCGTCCACGGAAACAGGCCGCTCCGGTAGGCCAGCAGCAGGCGCGGGACGGCGAGGTCGCCGCCCACCGCCACCAGGCCGGCGTGGGGGCCGTGGCGCAGGGCCGTGCGCGCATCGGGAAACCACAGCGCGTCGGTGAGCACGGCCGGACGCGCCGCGGCCATCACGCCTCCTCCGCCGGCGCGGCCGGCCCCTCCCCCGCGTGCAGCCCGGCGATCAGGGCCATCTCGAACTGCGCGGCAAGCTCCATCACGGCCAGCCACTCGAGCTGCTCGGGCGCGGTGAGCCTGCGCTCGGCCTTTTCATCCGGCCGGCCCAGCCGCGTCCACGCCCCGATGCGCAGGTCGTTCAAAATCTGGAGCAGCCACTCGGCGTGCTCGGGATCGAGCTCGAGGAGCGCCGGCGGCTTCGCCTCCGGCCCCGTCACGGGCAGGGTCTGGAGCCAGGCGCGGCGCTCGGCCTGCTGCTCGGCGAGCGCCTGCCGCAGCAGGTCGTCCGCCTCGGCGCACGGGGCCTGGGCGCGCGGGCCGAGGGACTGGCCGCAGCGGTCGTGCAGCGGATAGCGCGCGAGGAGCCACTGGAGGGCCCCGGCTTCCGGCCCGCGGAGCTGGAAGCGCAGCCGTCCGTCCTGGCGGGCGAGGAGCTTCATGACGCCTTCTCGAGCGTGGCCTGGAGGCCGTAGCCTTGAAGCTGGTGGACGTGGAGCTCCGCCTTCTCGAAGCCCTCCTGCGCCACGACGCTCCGCCCCTTGTTGTGCACCTCCAGCATGTGCCGCACCGCCCGCTCCTGCGGCCAGCGGAACACCGTCATGAAGACGTGCGTCACGTAGTCCATGAGGTTCACCGGATCGTTCCAGACGATGACGAGGTAGCCGGGATCAAGCGTCGCGTCCGTCTCGTCGCGCGGCGTGATCTCGATGCCCGGCTTCACCGGCGGCTCGACCGTCACTGGCATGGCGCAAGGCTAGGGGCGGCCCGCGGCGCGGACAATGCGCGGCACGGCGGGCACCGTGCCCGGCGCGCGCCTTTCCGCCGGGTGAGGAGTCACGCCCGGTCGCGGCCTGTGCGGGCACGCCCCCGGCTTCAAGCACGCGCCCGGAGCCTCTCTTTCATCAGGGTTCCCGGAAAAGCTGGCAGACAAAAATGATTGCATATGCAACATGGAATTGTCCGAACAGCTCGCTACCGCGAGGGCGGGGCGTGCTACGTGCCGACAAACTCCAGCACCGGCGGCGCCGCGATGAAGCCCCGCCGGTGCGCGGTGCCGAGGAAGCGCCGGATCGCCTCCCGGCCGCGCTCGCCGTAGTCGAGCGTCCAGTGGTTCACGTACATGCCCACGAACTGGTCCGCGAGCTCGCGGCCCATGTCGCGGGCGTACTGGAGCGCGTGCTGCACGGCCTCCGGCCGGTGCTCCAGGCTGTAACGGATGCTGGCCTCGAGGATGCGCGCGACCTGCGAACGCACCGCCGGATCCAAGCGCTTGTGGATGACGTTGCCGCCCAGCGGCAGCGGCAGGCCATCCTGCATCCGCCCCCACCACGCGCCGAGATCCGCGCAGCAGACCAGCCCCTCCTTCTGAAACGTCAGTTGTCCCTCGTGGATGATGAGACCCACGTCCGCCCGGCCTTCACGGACGGCGCGGAAAATCTCGTCGAAGGGCACGACGACGTGGTGGAAGTCCCGCGCCGGGCGGTCGAGCCAGAGCTGGAGCGCGAGGAACGCGCTGGTCATCGTGCCCGGCACGGCGATGCGGGCCTGCGCGATCTCGTCGCGCGTCAACGGCCGCGGCGCCACGAGCATCGGGCCGTAGCCGTCGCCCATCGAGGCGCCGCTGGGCAGCAGCGCGTACTGGTCGCTGAGGCGCGCCCATGCGTGGATGCTCACGGCCGAGATGTCCAGTTCGCCGCGGGTGGCGCGCTCGTTCAGCGTCTGGATGTCCTGCAGGATGTGCTCGAAGCGCAGGCCGCCCGTCGGGATCAGCTCCTGGGCGAGCGCGTAGAACATGAACGCGTCGTCCGGGTCCGGGGAATGGCCGAGGGTGAGCGGGCGGGCGGTCATGCGCGGAAGAATGACGGGCCGGCCTCGCGGCGGCAAATGACGGTCGTTCACGGCGTGTGTCGTGTGCGTCCTCGTCGTCGCATTCAAACACCTGCGGATGTCGAGGACGAGGAGGAGGACGAGCACGAGCACGAGGAGCGGAACCAGCCGCGGGCCGCGGTCACTCCCGCGCAAACCTCGCCTGCCGCCACTTGTCCAGGCCCACGGCCAGCACGATCACGAGGCCGATGATGATTTCCTGCATGTAGTTCGGCCAGCCCATCTGGCTCGATCCATTGCGCAGCACGGCCATCATCAGCGCGCCGATCAGCGAGCCGCCGATGCTGCCGGCCCCGCCGCTCAGGCTCGCGCCGCCGATCACCACCGCGGCGATGATGTCCAGCTCCAGGCCGACCGCGACCGAGGGGTCGCCCACGGAGAGCCGGCCGAACTGCATCAGGCCGGCCAGCCCGAAGAACAGCCCGGCCAGCGCGTACAGCGCGACCTTGGTGGGGCCGACGCGGATGCCGCAGAGCCGGGCGGTGGCCTCGTTCGAGCCGAGGGCGAAGACGTGCCGGCCGAAGACCGTGCGGCGCAGCACCACCGCCATGAACACGGCGAGCGCGGCGGTGATCCAGACGCCCGGCGGCAGCGGGAGGAACTGGTTCGCCTTCACCCGGGCCATGAGGCCGGTGATCGCCGGCAGATCCGGCGGCGTCACGGTCTGGTTGTCCGCCAGCCACTTCGCCGCGCCGCGCACGATTGTCATCATGCCCAGCGTCACGATGAACGGCATCAGCCTCAGGCCGGCGATGAGGCCGCCGTTGAGCAGCCCGGCCAGCCCGCCGGTGGCCACCGTCAGGACCAGCACGGCCCACGCCGGCTGGCCGGCCGCGATGAGCCGCGCGGCCACCACGCTGGCCAGCGCCACCACCGAGCCGGCGCTCAGGTCAATGCCGCCGGCCACGATGATCAGCGTCATCCCCAGCGCGCCGATGCCGACCACCACGGTCTGCGTGAGGATGACCTTGGCGTTCGCGCCGCTGAGGAAGACGCCGCGGATCTCGCCGTCCAGGCTGAACAGGCCGATGACCAGCAGCAGCCCGAGCAGCGGTCCGCCCGCCGAGAGCCAGCGGCCCCACGCGCCCTTCACGCCGCCACCTCCGTCTCGCCGATGGCCGCCGCCATGATCCCGTGCTCCGTCCAGTCCGCCGCCGGCCGCACGGCGGTGACGCGGCCGCGGCTCATCACGGCGATGCGGTCGCACACGCCGAGCAGCTCGGGCAGGTACGAGCTGACGAAGAGCACGGCCCGCCCCCGCCCCGCCAGCCCGTCAATGAGCCGGTAGATCTCCGCCTTGCTGCCCACGTCAATGCCGCGCGTCGGTTCGTCCAAAAGCAGCACGCGCGCCTCGTGGTGAAGCAGCCGGCCGAGGGCGATCTTCTGCTGGTTGCCGCCGCTCAGTTCGCCGATGGGCTGCCCCGGATCCCGCGCGCGCACCTCGAGGCGCTCCATCCAGCGGCGCGCGGCCTCGCGCTGCCGCCGGCCGGAGACGCAGCCCCAGCGGCTCACCGGGCCGAGGCGCGTGAGCGTGAGGTTGTCCGCCAGGCTGCGCTGGAGGAGCAGGCCCTCCTCCTTGCGGTCCTCGCTGAGCAGGCCCACGCCCGCGTCCAACGAGCCGCGCGGGCTGGGCCGGCGCCACGCGCGGCCGGCCACCGCCACGAGGCCGCCGGCCAGCCGGTCCAGCCCGAACGCCGCGCGCAGCGTCTCCGTGCGGCCGGCGCCGATCAGCCCGGCCACGCCCAGCACCTCGCCCGCGTGCAGCGTCCACGAGACGCCGGCCGGCTTCACCGCGCCGCGCACGTCGCGCAGCTCGAGCAGCGGCGCGCCCGGCGTGCGGGCGGTGCGCGGGTAGATGTCCTTCACCTCGCGGCCGACCATCAGCCGCACGAGGTCCGCCAGCCGGGCCTGCCGCATCAGCCCGCCGCCGACGCTCTCGCCGTCGCGCAGCACGGTGAAGCGGTCGCAGAGCCGCTGGCATTCCTCGAGGAAGTGGCTGATGTAGATCACCGCCACGCCGCGCCCGCGCAGCCGGCGGAGGGCCGCGAAGAGCCGCTCCGCGTCCGCCTGCGTGAGGCTGCTGGTCGGCTCGTCGAGGATCAGCACGCGCGGCTCGCCGACGAGCGCGCGCGCGATCTCGATGACCTGCTGCTCGGCGATGGGGCGGCTGCCGGCCGGCGCGGCCAGCGGGATGGCCGCGTGGTCCAGCTCGCGCAGCGCCGCGCGGGCCAGCTCCCGGCGGCGGGCGCGGTCCAGCCAGCCCCAGCGCGCCGGCTCGCGGCCGAGCAGGATGTTCTCCTCGACGCTGAGGTGCGGGGCGAGGGTGAGCTCCTGGTAGATCATCGCCACCCCGGCGCGCCGCGCGTGCAGCGGGTCGCGCGGGGTGAAGGGCGCACCGTCCAGCTCGAGATGGCCGGCGTCCGGGGCGTGCGCGCCGCTGAGGACCTTCATCAGCGTGCTCTTGCCCGCGCCGTTCTCGCCGATGAGCGCGTGGATCTCGCCCGGCGCGACCGAGAACGACACGCCGCGCAGGGCGCGCGTGGGGCCGAAGGCCTTTTCGATGCCGTGGAGGGCGAGGCGGAGCTGCATCAGCGGACGAGGCGCAAGAATCGGCCCGCCGGCGGGCCGGGCACAAGCCTGCGCGCGGCCAGCGGGGCCAGATGCCAACTCCTTTTGATTACAGGTAAAGCCCTGCGGCTGGGTTGCGCTTGGCGCCGGGGAGCACGCCCGCTGGGCGTAAGCCCAGCGCCGGGCCTTGGACCGGACTTCACGGGTAGTCGGTATGAATCAGGAAGGCGGGAAGGCGCGAGGCGTGGTTTCTCCCTCGCTTCCCGCCTGCTTGATCCAAACGGAGGCGCCGCCCGCCGCCGGGCCGCTACCGGTCCAGCAGCTTGAAGAGCGTGGGACGCGTGGTGGCGCTGCGCGTGCCCGTGGGCGGCGGCTCCGCGAGGCGCGCCGTGCCCGTGCCGGCGAAGACCCGGTGCAGGTCCGTGATGACCTCGGGCCGGAAGAGGTAGCCCCAGTGGTCGAAGAACCGCTCCTTCGCGTCCTTGCCGCCGACGGCGCCGGAGAGCCGGCGCGCGATGGCCGCGAAGCCGCCCTTCGGCTCCGCCGGGCCGGCCTTCACGCCGGAACAGTCCACCACGAGCGTGCGCGGCGGCAGGTCGTCGAGGCTCGCGGGGCCGTACTTGCCGAGGCGCTTCTCGGCGTTCTTCGTGGTCTGCGAGATCCACAGCGCGTCGTCGCTGTAGTGGTTGTAGATGTGCGTGCGCTCGCAGTAGCCCGGCAGCGCGTGCAGCGGCGCGCCGGGCGCGAGGGCGTTCCAGTCAATGTCCGCGTTCAGCAGCACCACCTCGCCGAACAAGGAGAACGTCGTGTCGGGGTAGTGGTTCATCTCGTCCACCAGGTGCTGCAGCACGCGGTTGCCCATCGAATGCGCCGCCAGATGGATGCGGTGGCCGCAGAACTCCGGCCGCCCGCGGCCCGCGAAAAACTCCTGGAAGAACTGCCGCGTCTTGCGGAACAGCCGCCCCAGCAGCCGGCCCGACTCGATGGCGTCCCGCGCATCGTCGTGGTAGGCGGTGGCCTTGCCGCGCGACGGCCAGGAGAAGTACACGAGATGCGCGATCGGGCTCTCGGGCGGCGCCACGTACAGCTCGTGCAGCGTCCGCAGGTGCTTCAGCGAGTCCGCGAACTTGTACTGGAAGCCGTGCAGGAACACGAGCACGTCGCCCTTGGGCTGCCCGCGCGCCGCCAGCATCCGCTGGTACAGGTCCAGGAAAAGCCGCGTGGAGCCGCGCCGCGCGTCCGCCGGCTCGTCCGGCAAGAGGTCGTCGTAGGACTCGACGAACTCGTCCGGCACGAGCTGTGCCCGCGCCGTGGCGGGGTCGAACGTGGCGATGCGGAACACCGGCAGCGCCGGCTCGTCGCCCTCGTTGTAGATGCTCTCCTGCGGCGTGCCCGCTTTGAGGATGCGGCGGTTGGTGATGATGTAGTGCATGGCGGCCTCCGGATGGGTGGCGTGCAGCCTGCGCCGGCACGCTCCACGGACAAGACGAAACCGTGGCCGGACGGTTGAGCATCCGCGAGCAGCGGAAGGCCCGCGGCAGGGGAACGCATGACGACGGCGCCGCGTGGGCGGAGAAGGCGCCGCCGCCTGTCCGTCAGGCCCGCATCGGCTCCAGCGGCCCGGCCGCCGGCTGAACCAGCCCCCTGCCCAGCGCCTCCGCCAGCGGGTCGGCGTCCGCCGCGCAGTAGCCGTGATGCAGGTGGCGGCGGAAGGCCTCGGCGAGCTTGAAGCGCCGGGACTGCCGCCCGAGGTGCGCGGCCTCCGCGTCCATCGCGGCAAGGTAGCTGTCCATGCCCTGCGAGGCGTCGAGCCACTCCTTCTGGCTGCGGTGGCAGGCCAGCGCGGCGCGCTTGCGGGCGTGGACGCCCGTGATGTCCACGAAGTAATCCGGCGTGAACGGCTCGCGGATGTTGTTCCCCAGCCCGTGCGGCACGCCGTGGTAGATCGTGCAGGGCTCCATCATCGGCGGCCGGCGCGGCGTGCAGGGATGGTTCGGGATGTTGCGCGTGAAGGCCCCGCTGACGGCCAGCCGGCAGGCGTTCATGTGGTCCTCCATGTAGTCCTGCGGCGGATGGGTGAGGAGGATCGTGGGCTTCACCTCGCGGATCACGGAGCAGACGCGGCGGACGTGGCGCAGCTCGTAGAGCAGCTCCATGTCCGGCACCAGCGGTGGGAACCAACCCGCGCCCATGAGCCGCGCCGCCTCCCGCGCCTCGGCGCGGCGCGCGCGCGCGGTCTGCGCCGCCGTCATCACCGTGCTGCCGAGGCTGCCGGAGCAGAGGTTCCAGCAGTGGATGTCCCAGCCGCGGTCCTTCAGCAGCAGCAGCGCGCCGGCCATGCGGAACTCGATGTCGTCCGGGTGCGCGGTGATGGCGAGGGCGGAGGGCACAGGAGGAGTGTGGCGTGTGGGGTGTGGAGTGTGGAGAGCAGAGTTGAGGGCGGTGGCCGAGGCGGAAATTCCGCAAGCTGAATTCCGCCATCCGCCTACAGTGGAGCTTCACCGGCCGCCCCGTCGTCGCCGACCTGTCCGCGGCGAAGATGAGCTTGTGAGTTCGGTAGGCATCCCAGAACGAGGTCTGGGGCATCTCCACGCCGGCGGCAACGGCGTCGAAGCAAAGAGGCCAGGCGATATGGAGTTGCTTCAGATTACTGAGACACACGGCTGCCCGTCCCTGCTCCTTGGCCCGCGCCAGCGCGGGCAGCAGCAGGCTGGCGAGGATCGCGATGATGGCGATCACGACCAGCAGCTCGATCTGGGTGAAGGCCCGGAAGGGGTGCAGGCAACATCAGGGTTCAGTCCCGCAGGGCGGTCGCGCGCTCATGGAGCCAGAAGGCATCCCGGTTGTTGGGCTGCAGGATGGCAAACTTTCGTTCCCGGGTGACCGACATTACGGTCCGCGCATCCTGCCATTTGCGCCGGACGGCGTGCCCGTCGGCATAAGCGAACTGGCACCCCCGCAAGTGGCGGCTGGCGGGCACGTCGCTCCAGCCCGGCGGCGGAATCTGGGGATCATAGGCCACCACGAAATGCCCGTCGTTGACGGAGTCCTCGTGTTCGTCGAGGAAGACGAAGGTGCCCGCCGGGCCGGGCACGGTGAAGTCCTCCGGCTTGTGGTAGTAGCGAAGGCGCGGGTCGGGGCGATGGTTGCCTTCGCCCACGAACATGTTCATCGAGTAGCTGCGCACGCGATCATGTTTGACGCCACCAAGGATGGCATAGGAGCGGTCGCTGGGGCAGCGGTAGAGGCGGTGACTCTGGGCAAAGGTGCCGATGCGGCCGTTCGTCCGCTCCAGCAGGATGGCGTGGTTGGTGCTGTCCGTGAGCGGACGCTCCTGAACTTGCACCTCATACTGCATCACGTTGCCAGCCCAACTGGCCTCGTAAGCCGGTGCGGAAAAGGTCCCAAAATCCGAATTGGGTGCCAGGCGGCCGTATTCGTCGGCATAGAGGTGCCAGGCCAGGTGGAGCTGTTTCAGATTACTGAGGCACACGGCTGCCCGTCCCTGTTCTTTCGCCCGCGCCAGCGCGGGCAGGAGGAGGCTGGCCAGGATCGCGATGATCGCGATCACGACCAGCAGCTCGATGAGGGTGAAGGCGGACATCCGATGCCCGGTGCGCCGTGCCTCAATCCGCCTTGGCAGTGGCCTGCTCATGGAGCCAGAAGGCATCCCGGTTGTTGGGCTGGGCGAGGCCGAATCTCCGCACCCGCTCCACGGGCTGCACGGTCCGCGCGTCCTGCCAGCGCCGGCGCGCGGCGTGGCCGTCGGCGTACACGAACTGACAGCCCCGGTTGTGGCGGCTGGCGGGCACGTCGTTCCAGCCGAACTCAGGGCCGCCGGTCGTGCCGGCCAGGAAATGCCCGTCGTTGATGGAGTCCTCGTGCTCGTCGAGGAAGACGAAGGTGGCCGCCGGGCCGGGCACGGTGAAGTCCTCCGGCTTGTAGTAGTAACGCAGCAGGAAGTTGGGCCTTCGGTTGCTGTCGCCCACGAACATGTTCATCGAGTAGCTGCGCACCCGGTCGTGTTTGACGCCGCCGAGGATGGCGTAGGAGCGGTCGCTGGGGCAGCGGTAGAGGCGGTGGCTCTGGGCAAAGGGGCCGATGCGGCCGTTCGTCCGCTCCATCAGGATCGCGTGGTTGGTATTGTCGCTGAGCGGGCGGGCCATCACCGGCACCTCGTAGCTCAGGGCGTTCCCAGCCCAACTGTTCTCATACGCGATGGCAGGCACGCCACTGAAGTCCGAATTGGGCGCCAGGCGGCCGTGCTCATCAGCGTAGAGGTGCCAGGCCAGGTGGAGCTGTTTCAGGTTACTGAGGCAGATGGCTGCCCGGCCCTGCTCCTTGGCTCGCGCCAAGGCGGGCAGCAGCAGGCTGGCGAGGATCGCAATAATGGCGATCACGACCAGCAGTTCGATGAGGGTGAAGGCGGAAGCCCTCACCCCGGCCCTTTCCCCGAGGAAGAGGGAAGAGTAGGAAGACCGGTTGCAAACCGGTCCCACGGCAGGAGACGAGGATGCCCGTCCAGCATGCATGGCGGCCCTGCCCGCCTCAGCGGGGTGACAGCACGAAGGCGCGGGTCTGGCCGGCCTTGGTCCCGTAGCCCACGATCCAGCCGGCGCGGTTGACCCGTTCGGCGCTGACCAGCGTCCAACCCTGGCTGGTGGCCAGCACCCACTGGTTGTTCACCCACAGCCAAGTCACATCATTCAGGTTCACCAGCGGCTGGGAGCCGGGATTGCCGGCGTTGCTGAGCACGAAGGCGCGCCAGACCTGGCTGCTCCCCACCTTGAGGCGGGACTGTCCCGCGATGGTCCCGTTGGCGGAGATGGCATTGGCCACGCTCTCCGTGCCGGCGTTGGCCGTGCCCGCACCGAGCACGCCAAGATCATGCCAGCCCGTGTCCTTGCCGGAGTAGGGGGCCTTGTAGAGCGCCCGCAGGTGGGCCGTGCCCACCACATGACCACGGCCCACCATCTCGCCCAGCCCATTGATGTCGTTCAACTCGGAGGTGTGGGCGTCGGTCAGGGTCGCCGTGCCCATGTCGTCCTGTAGCTCCAGTCCGAACGGCTCCCACTGATTGTTGTTGCCTGAGTTGGGCGCGCTGCGGGTGCGGAAGGCGTGGTAGTTGTTGCCGGTGCCGGTCTGGGAACGGCCCACGACCTCCGCGTAGTCGTTGATGGCGGTGGCATAGCTGGTCTTCTCGCCCTGCGCCAAATCAAAGAGTTCAACTGCGTTGCCGTAAACCCCGGCCGAATTGGGAATCCAGACGACGGCGTGGTACTTGCTGCTGGTGTAGGGGGCGTGGCCCACGATGAGGCCGCCGCGCTGGTTCACGGCGTCGCGCTGGTTGAGGTCGAGGGCGTAGTTTTCGAGCGAGGCGACGGTGGTGAGCGGGTTCAGGATGACGGCCGCGCCCTGCGCGGCCGGCCAGTAACAGGCCCGGCTGTAATAGACGCCGGCATAGTAGAAGGCGCTCTGGCCCACCGCGGTGGAGGCGTCGTTGATCGAGTACGCCGAGCACCACGGCTGGAAGCCCCAGCCCGAGGGCGGCACCAGATAGGCGCTGCTGCCGTTGTTCCATCTGAACCCGGAGGAGTAGTAGTTGGGGTAGCTGGAGGAGTTGTGGGCCAGGCCGGCCACCTGGCCGCGCCAGCCGCCCTGGCCGTCGGGCAGGGTGTTGATGCCGTTGGCGTAGCTGCCCACGCTGCTGACGGCGCCCAGGTCCGTGAGCTTCCAGCCCAGGGCCGGCAGGCTCACGGGGTCGTCGTCCAGGAGGTTCAGCGTCACGCTGGCCGGGGTGCCCGGCCGGCTCTGCTGGCCCTCGAGCACGGTCAGGATGATCGTCTCATGGGGCATCTCCGAGCGGGTGTCGGGAATCGGAATGATGTCCAAGTCCAGCGTGGTGAAGCCGTCGGGAATGGTCACGTGGCCCTCGGCGTCGGGCTCGGGGAAGACGAGGTAGTCCGCGCCGTAGGAGGCGGTGCCGGAGAACTGGAGGAGCACGGCCACATCGCCCATGGCGGCGGTGCGCTGCAAACGGACGCGGCCGGGGTTGTTGCCGCTCGAGAAGGCCGTCCACGACCGAGAGGGTCACCAGCGGCCAGGTGGCGCTCTGGATGGTCACCTCGGCGGAGTCTGGGTCGGCCGCCGCATACTGGCAGGCGGGATCGTGGAAGACGCGGAGCACGACGGTCTCCGGGGCCTCGGGCAGCGTGTCGTGGAGGGGGGTGATCGTGACGGTGGCGGTGGTCACGTCTTCGGCAAAGAACACGGTGCCGTCGGAATTCAGGGAAAAATCGTCGCTCCGCGAGGCCGTGCCCTCGACCTCGTACTGGACGGAGAGCGCCTCCGAGGTGTCGCCCGTGCGGGTGAAGGTGACGGTGCCCGTGTTCGCGGTGCCGCCCGGGGTGGCGGGTTCGGCGGCCAACGGATCGGTGGCTGTGAGCGAGATTTCGACCGGCGCCCACTGGATGCGGGAGCGCATCACGGGAAGGCAGCCGGCCGGCGCGCCGTTGAGCCAGGTGGCCAGCACCAGGTCTTCCCCGCGGTAGGCCACGCCGGTCTGGCCGGTGTAGGTCCAGGAGGCCGTGCCGGAGCCATCGGTGGTCCGGGTGGCCTGATTCGGCTGGCCGCCTGGGGTCTGTACGTTGGGGCCGGATTCGACCATGAACTGGATGGTCTGCCCGGAGAGCGGCGCGCCGGCGGCATTCTTCAGCGTGACGGTGACCGTCGCGGGCTGCCCTTGGACCACGCAGTCCCGCACCGGTTGCACCGTGTACCGCGACAGGGATCCGGAAGCCGCGCGGGCAAGGACATGCACCAGGCCCCGATAGCCTGCGGGCAGGGGTGGCGCGGGGGTCCAAGTCTGCTGCGGGCTGTCGGTCACTAGGGCCACCGGGACGAACGCCGCCGGCCAGGCATGGAAACCATCGTGCGCCGAGGATCCCCAGCCGCTGAGATCCTCCTCGGACAGGCAGTCGAGCGTGGGGTGGCTGGCGAGTTTCGTGACTTGCTGTCCGGAGCCGTGAGCGGTCGCGAAAGACCCGAAGCCAGCCAGCACCTGCGCCAGCTTATCATGCTCGGTCAAAAGGCCCGAGGCGACGTAGAGGCCCGGCCCCGCCGCCGGTGATTCCGCGGCAAAAACGATCTCTTGCCGGACATACTCCTGCGCTCCTGCAAAACCGGCATGCCATTCAGGATCTCCCGAGATGATGAGCACGTTGCCTGTGACCTGCGGACTCCAGACATTCCGGTTCAAGATGGCTTGAGTGAGCAGTTGGGCGTCCACTCCAGGCTGGCCGGGATCGCCGATGACGATGGCATCGAAGGCGGCGAAGTCCACGGCGGCCTTGGTGACCCACGTCTGGGCGGGCCAGACCGCCGACCCCTGGCCGATCGGGGCGAAGCGCGGGTCGGAATTCACAAAGGCGGCGGCCACGCCGTCAGGCTTGTGAAGCGGACCGTAAAACAGAACCTTCCAGGCGGCGGCCTGCGCCGGACTGGTGAAGTGGAGGGCGATCAGCAGGGCCAGCGCACGGGCCAGCCCAAAGGGGGGGGGGGATAGAGTTTTCATGACAATCGTTTCAACAGGGGCATTAGAGGCTGTCCGAAAAGTCTGAATAGGGAATGGATGAGTGAGTCGAAACACCATGTTCCTGACCGACGGGCAGTGGGCGCTGCTGGAGCCAGTCCTGCGGGTGCCGCGCGCGAGTGATCTGGGCCGCCCGTCCGCCGACTCCCGGCGAGTCTTCGAGGCGCTCCTCTTCGTCCTCCACACCGGCATCCAGTGGAAGTATCTGCCCCAGACCTTCCCGCCCAAATCCACCGTGCATGACTGCCTGACTCAGTGGTCGCAGCGCCGCGCCTTCCGCGGGCTCCTGGCCCGCGTGGTGCGCCAGTTGATCGAACGGGGCCGGCTGGACCTCGAAGCCTGCTTCATTG
>Ga0224723_1001594_pt1 | contig 13498 bp, 12 predicted proteins | sample Balambano_FR2_Me_FD_161647 | JGI IMG/M metagenome (GOLD analysis project Ga0224723, IMG submission 161647) | Freshwater sediment microbial communities from Lake Towuti, South Sulawesi, Indonesia - Balambano_FR2_MetaG | ecosystem: Environmental > Aquatic > Freshwater > Lake > Sediment | place...
TTGCCAAACGGAGCGACACGTTCAAAGCCTGCGCTTTCGTACAGGCGGATCGCTTCGGTCTGATGAATCCCCGTTTCCAACCGCAGGATCGTAATCCCATTGTGGCGAGTATATTCGGCCAGATGATCCAGCAGCCGCTTCGCCAGTCCGACGCCGCGATGTTCGGGCCGGACGTACATCCGCTTGACCTCGGCATAGTCAGTCCCAAACACCTGCACCCCACCGCACCCGGCTGGCGCGCCGTCCCGGTAGGTGACGAAAAACGCGACGCCCTCGCGCAGCAGCTTATCCACGCTGTATCCGTGGCGGCTTTCGGAGGGGTAAAGCGGACTCAGCACGGCTTCTAATTCATCGATCAGAATTATCGCGTCGGTGTGGTCTGGTCGTGTCTCGATGATTGCGATCGACATATTGTGCCCTCATCACACGTGGGTCTTCCTTCGATGCCGTCAAGGCTGCCTCACATACGGTTTGCGTGCATCGTCGGTTTTTCACAACGATCGCGGCCCGGCTGGTGTGGATTTTACGGTGGTCGATGGCGTAAGGCCGGCGGTGATCATGACTCATCACTCGAAACTTGCGCTAATCACTTGCAGGGCTGTGCGCGCTGGCAAAACCCTGCATCAGCACCCGGCTCACCTCCGGGCGGGTAAATTCCTCCGGCAGAAGTTCACCCCTCGCCAGCCGCTCACGCACCTGTGTGCCGCTCAGAATAATGTGGTCGCTGGCCCCGTGCGGGCAGGTCTTAAGGCTGACAACGCTACCGCACGCGCGGCAGTAGAAGGTATGCTCGAAGAACAGCGGCGTGATGCCGACTTCTTCCGGCGTGAAGTGATCAAAGATCAGATGCGCGTCATAGGTTCCGTAGTAACTGTTCACCCCGGCGTGATCGCGGCCTACGATAAAGTGCGTGCAGCCGTAATTCTTGCGCGCGATGGCGTGGAAGATCGCTTCACGCGGCCCGGCATAATGCATCGCCGCCGGGAACACCCCCAGCAGGACACGGGCCGCAGGATAGTAATGGTCGAGGATGACCTGATAACTGCGCACGCGAATATCTGCCGGAATGTCATCCGCTTTTGTTTCGCCGACCAGCGGATGCAGCAGCAGTCCATCGACAATCTCCAGCGCGGTTTTCTGGATATATTCATGCGCGCGGTGGATGGGATTGCGTGTCTGAAAACCGACGATCCGTTTCCATCCTCGTTCTGCGAAAATGGCGCGCGTCTGGCGCGGGGTGAAGCGCAGGTGGCTGAAGTCTTTCCGCGCACGGGCAGGCAGATTCAAGACCTCGATCGGTCCAGCCAGCAGCACATCGCCCTGCCGATACAGGCGCGCTACCCCCGGATGCGCCTCATCCAGCGTCCGATAAACCTGCTGCGCCTCTTCAAGCCTGTTGAAGCGATATTTCTCCCGAACATCCAGCACGGCCATGATTGCGCCATGCTCCGTTAAAGCCACCTGCTGACCAACCCGGATCGCGCGCACCTGATCGTCGGAAACGGCCAGCGTTACCGGAATTGTCCACGGAAGACCATCGTTCAGCCGCATCGTGTGGATAACCGCGTTGTAATCCGCCTCGCCCATGAATCCGGTCAGGGGGCTGAGCGCGCCGGTGGCGATCATCTCCAGATCGGCCAGGTTGAGGTCGCTGAGTTCAACCTTCTCCAGAGTCCGCGCGAGTGACAGGCGTTGTTCGCGCGCCTCACCCGTCAGCAACCGGTCGATCAGCGTGCCGCCGTGAGGCCTGATCTGCGACATCAGCGTCTGCATTCCGGCTACTCTGCCTCCAGCGCTGCAAGCTCAGCGTGGGGGATCAATCCACGCCCTTCCAGATAGGCAATGACCGCTGCGACGCTCTCTTCTACCGACTCTCGTTCGGTATGCAGGGTCAATTCCGGGTTTTCCGGCGTCTCATAGGGATCGTTGACGCCGGTAAAGTTCTGCAATTCTCCCGCGAAGGCACGGGCGTACAAGCCTTTGACATCTCTGGCCGCGCACACCTCCAGCGGCGCGTCCACAAATACCTCAATAAAGTGGGTCGTTTCCTGCCTGGCCCGTTGCCGCGCCTCACGATATGGAGAAATAAAGGCCGCAATCACGCCGATGCCATTGCGTGAAAGCAGCTTGGCGACGAAGGTCACACGTTCAATGTTCTTGTCTCGATCTTCCTTACTGAAGCCCAGATCGCGTGTCAGGCCCTGGCGGACGGTATCGCCGTCGAGCCGCTCAATACGCAGCCCGCGCGCCAGCAGATGCCTTTCCAGTTCGACCGCGATCGTCGTTTTTCCCGCGCCGGAAAGCCCGGTCAGCCACAGCGTAAACCCCTGCATCATGCGTTACTCCCAAAGTTTGAGCAAAGCGTCTGGCAGATGCGGATTATACGGCACGTCGCCAGCCAGAGGATACGTCCATCTGTCCATCTGCCTGCATATGGCGCAGGATAGAGTCGCCCATCCATCTGGTGAGGTTCAGAATGATCGAAGGGTGATAGAATATCGCCAATCGTTTAAGGTTATTTGGATGCTGCATGAGGCTGACATCAAAAAGCGAGTACGGTTTGCTGGCGCTGGTCTACCTGGCGAGGCAGCCGGTGGAAACGTTCACACGTGTCGATCAGATCGCGTCGGCGCAGGGCATTCCGCCGAAATTCCTGGAACAGATTTTGTTGTCGCTCAAGCGCGGACAGTATCTTTCCAGCCTGAAGGGACAGCATGGCGGCTATCGACTGAATAAAGCGCCGGCTGAAATCTGCCTGGCCGATGTGATCCGCCTGCTGGACGGGCCACTTGCCCCCACAGAGTCGGTCAGCAAGTATTTTTATCGGGCCACGCCTATTGAAAAGGAAGAAAAACTGGTGCAGCTATTTACCCGCGTCCGCGATTGTATGCTGGATATCCTTGAACACACTACTCTGGCGGACATCTGCGACAATTCCCCGCCCACATCGCACTCCTGACGTTATCCAAACCCGGTGACGCCGTGGGTTCTGTCAAATCGGGAACCTGTCCTGGATTTCGGGCGTCCTATCAGCGTGGTTACACGACGTAGATGGGGCAACAGAGCTTGGAGGCGAGAACATAATGGGCGTACTGATTCGTTGGGCGATGGTCGGTCTGATGCTGATGCTGGCTTCGGCTGCGTCAGCGCAGGAAAGTGATGATCTTGCCGGGTTGTCGTGGCGGCTGGTTTCGATTGACGGTGAGGGCATCCCCGACAGTGTGACGGTGACACTGATCTTTGAGGCGAACGGTCGCGCCGGTGGGACAGGCGGCTGCAACAATTACGGCGCAGTCTACAGCGTGGATGGAAGCAGCATCACGTTTGCTGAGATTGTCAGCACGCTGATGGCCTGCGTCGATGAGGTGAATCAGATTGAAAGCGCTTACTTCGCCGCGCTCCAGACCGCGATCCGCTATACGCTCGACACCGATCGGCTGGTGATTGTTTACGGTGACGATCAGCAGCTTGTGTTCGAGCCTCTGGCGCTTCTGGCCGGTTCGGAGTGGCAGTTGGTCGAGCTTCAGGGTGAGGAGGTGGCTGGCGAGATTACGCTGACCTTCGGTGAGGATGGCGCTGTCTCCGGCTCCGGCGGCTGCAATACTTACGGTGGCAGCTATACGGTCGGCGATGGAAGGCTGACCCTGAGCCAGCTTTACAGCACAGAAATGGCCTGCCTGGAAGAAAACCTGATGGCGCAGGAAATGGCCTACTTACAGGCGCTTCAATCGGCGGCCAGTTATGAGATGACCACCGAGGATCAACTGGTGGTCACGCTCATGCAGGGAGAGTCGTTGATCTTCGACCGGCTGATCCGGCTGGAGAATACGCAGTGGCAGTTGGTTACCTATGGTGACACGATGGTGCTGGAAGACACCAACCTGACGCTGGAATTCCGAGCGGATGGCGAACTCGGTGGCAGCAGCGGCTGTAATACTTTTGGCAGCACGTACACTCTCGCTGGCAGCACGATCCGTATTGCAGAGCTTATCAGCACGCGCATGGCCTGCCTTGATGACGCCAGCGCCGCCCAGGAACAGGCTTATCTGGAAGCCCTGGCAAGCGCGGCCTCCATCTCCCTGCGCGGTGATGAACTCGTCATGACCTACGGGCCGGATCAGGCTCTGGTCTTCGTGCGTATCGCTTCCCTGGCGGGGACAGCGTGGCAGCTGATCTCTCTCGATGGTCAGGAAGCGCCCGTAGAAGACCCGATCACGTTAATTTTTGCAGAAGACGCCCAGATCACGGGTTCCGGCGGGTGCAACCCGTATGGCGGCAGCTACAGGGTGGAAGGCGATACCCTGACGTTCAGCGAGCTTGTGACCACCCGGATCGCGTGTATGGAAAATGGCGTGATGGAACGCGAAACGCAGTTTTTCGCCGCGCTTAATGCCGCTGTAGGTTATGAACTGCGTGAGGGTCGGCTTGTGATCGTCTACGGTGACGGTCAGGAACTGATCTTTGCCGCAGCGGAACCAGAGACGACGACCAGCAGTTCATCAGGATAGAACAGCGCGCAACACGGCGCAGTTCACGAGGCGGGCAGAACAGTCCGCCTCTTTTGATCCGACTGGGCCTACCGGATTGCCGACACCATACGCAATCACCCAGGCCGTATGCTCAGAACAGGATGCGGCTGGTCTTCAGCGCACAGGAGTCAGCGGCGCAAAAACGGGCGATCGAAGGGCCATTTCGATACTGCTTCGCAGCTCACACACTGACCAGCACAACCCCTGCAAAGATGATCAGCAGCCCGATCTGCTGGCGGCGGCTGAGGCGTTCTCCCAGGAACAACCAGGCCAGCAGAACCGTGATCGGGCTGTAGAGCGAAGCCAGTACGGTGACGATCGCCACGTCCCCGGTGCGGTAGCCGGTGTTGCTGGCGATAAAGGCGATATTACCCAGGAGGGTGCTGGCCGCCAGGATCAGCCACACGTTCCACCGGACTCGATCGCTGGTCGGCGGCGAGGTAGCTGGCCGCATGATCCGCACGGTGAACAACAGCGCGGCGATCGTCGTCCAGCGCCCGACCCATACCGGGATCACGCTGCCGACCGTCGGCGCGACCCACACGCCAAGCATCCAGTAGCCGACTCCGTAGCCAATCGACGCCAGCAGCGCCAGAAACGCGCCCCACCATACCGATCGATCCCTCAGCGACAACCGCTGCCCCGGCGTTCTCGGCACGGCCAGCACGATCCCGATCAGCGCGCAGCCGATCCCGGTAAACTGTGGCAGCGTGAGGAAATCGCCGGATAAAAATGCAAACAGCACGACGAACGCGGCATACGATGAGGAGATCGGCGTGACGACGGACAGATCGCCGATCTCGATCGCGCGGAAGAACAGCACGTTGGCGGCGGCGTTGCACGAGGTGGCGATCACCGCCCACAACCATCCTTGCCAGTAATCGCCGCCTGTATGCGCGGCCAGTTCGCCAGACAGCAGCAGGAAGGGGGTAAGCCAGGCGAGGCCGATCCAGGTATCCGCATACAGCACCCGGCGGGAGCCAAACTGCCGTGTCGGTGTGCGGGTCAGAAAAAACGCGACTCCCCATCCCAGCGCGGCCACACCGCCCCACACAATGCTCATCGATCGGTCACAGCACAATCATCGGACGAGACCGTTGCGCTGAAGCCACTGGAAAGATCGCATCACTTCCTGTACTTCAAGCACCAGACGCGGTGAGTGCTCCAGCGCCCGCAGCGCCCGGAAGAACGCAAACCAGTTGATATTGCCGTCGCCGACCGCCCAATGCCGATCGGCGTGCCCGTCCACATCCTGCACGTGGACGTGTTCGAGCAGATCGCCGCCTTCCAGCACCCATTGATGCGGAGGCGCGCCGCCATCCTGTGCCATGATGAAGGCATGACCGGTGTCAATGCTCAGTCGCACATGGTCGGACTGGAACGACCGCACCAGCTCAATTAACGGGAATGGGCTTTTGTCCATAATGCATTCGATCACCAGGGTGCAGTTCTGCTGCTGGGCGATCGGCAGCACCTTTTCAAGCGCGGCGTGGGTGGCATCGATCACCCATTTCCGGCCAGATGCAGGTGAATAATTGGCGAACGCGCTGCCAAACGCCACAAACGGGCTGTGGATCACCATGTGAGTCGCGTTGAGCGCCGCGCCGAATTCCAGGCTTTGCAGGTAGCGGGTCTGGATCACCTCACGCACCTTGCGATCATGCGTGAACAGGTCGAGGCCGTCGTAAGCGGCGTGGATGCCGAGCCTTCCCCTGTAGCCCCGGCTGACGAGCAGATCGCGGCCCGCTTCCGCCTCGGCGTGCCAGTCGGAATCAAGATAATCGGGATAGCCAGGGTCCTGAATCTCCAGGTCGCGCTGATCGGCCACCAGCCAGTCGATATAAGCCGGAATCTCGCTCAGGCGGATCGCCGCGCCCATCAGGGGCAGGTTAGGGAGGTTATTGTCTTTGAAGTCGTTTATGAGATTGCCTCAGCATGTAAAGACGCTTCGGAAACATTCATCGCCGCGCGTGGCGTGTGCGCGGATCGATCACCTCGCGCAGCCGGTCGCCAAGCAGATTGACTCCCAGTGATGTAATCGCAATCGCCAGGCCGGGATAGATCGTCATCCACGGAAAGACTGGCAGGAGCGGGCGTCCCAGCGTCAGCATATTGCCCCAGCTGGGGACATCGGGGGGCACGCTCAGGCCGAGAAAGCTCAGGCCGGATTCGTAGATGATCATGGCGGACATTTCAAACGTCGCCAGCGTGATCACCGCGCCGATCAGGTTCGGCAGAATGTGGCGCACGATAATGCGCTGCGATCTCGCCCCAAGCGAATAGGCCGCCTGCACATACTCGCTGCCTTTAAGCCGCAGCACCTCCCCACGGGTCAGGCGCACGAAGATCGGCGAGCCGGTGACGCCGAAGATCAGGATCACGTTGATCAGGCTGCGCCCAAAGATGGTCGCCACCACGATCACCAGCACGACATAGGGCAGCGACAGCATGATATTGACCAGCGACGAGACCGCATTGTCGATCCAGCCGCCATAGTAACCGGCCATCAACCCCAGGCTGACTCCGATCAAGGCCGCCATCGTGGCGCCAAACAGCCCGACCAGCAGCGACACGCGCGATCCGTGGATGATGCGGCTGAAAATGTCCTGCCCAAGCTGATCTGTGCCGAGGATATGATCCCACGTACCGCGTTCCAGCCAGGCCGGGGGGCGGCGTGCGCTTGACAGAGCGCCTTCGGTCGGGCCATAGGGCGCGATTTGATCCGCAAAGATCGCGCACAGAACCAGCAGCGCAACGATAATCAGCCCCAGCGCCCCGGCTGCATCCTGGAAAAAGGGACGCAGCCAGCGCCGGCGCACCGGTTTCAGGCGAATGACGTCAACAGGTGTGGGTGAGGGTGATGAGATGAGGACACTCTGATCGCTCATGCTAGTTGTACCGGATTCTGGGGTCAGCCCACGTATAAAGCAGGTCGGTGAGGAAATTGACGGCGATCACAAATGTCGCCAGGAAGATTGTGATGGCCTGCACCAGCGCGAAATCGCTGCCGTTGATTGCGGTGTTGAGCAGGCTGCCCAGCCCCGGCCACGAAAACACCGTCTCGATGTAGACCGAGCCACCAAGCAGATAGGTGAACTGCACGCCGACCACGCTGATCAGCGGCACGAGGACGTTGGGCAGGATGTGGTTCCAGCTGATCGTGCGGGCGCTCAGGCCTTTGGCGTGTGCGGTGCGGATATAATTTTCCTGCTTGACTTCGATCACCGAGGCGCGGATCAGCCGCACCAGTTGGCCGGTCTGCGCCAGGGCCAGCGCCACGGCGGGCAGGATCAGCGAGCGAAAGCCATCGCGCCCAAACGAGGGCAGCAGATTCAGGTTCACCGCGAACACCAGGATCAGGATCATCGCCAGCCAGTAGCTGGGGATAGTCTGCCCAGCTAAACCGAGCGTGCGCGCCAGGAGATCGAGCAGGCTGTTGCGATACATGCCGCTGGCGATCCCTAACGGAACGGCCACAGACAGGGCCAGGATCAGCGAGCCGAAAGCCAGTTCAATAGTGGCGGGCAGGCGCTGGAGGATCAGGTCGAGATTGGGAAGACCCAGGCTCTGAGACTGGTCGAGGTCGCCCTGGAGCAGATTGCCCATGTAGCGCAGGAATTGTTCGTGCAGCGGTCGATCGAAGCCATAGAGCGCGCTGAACGCCTCGCGCTGTTCGTTGGTCGCCTCGCGCGAGATGAGCAGGCTGACCGGGTCGCCGGTCACGCGCACCATCATGAATACCAGCACCAGGATGCCAAACAGCAGCGCGGCAGATTGCAGGAGGCGGAAGATCAGATAGCGCAGCATATCTGGCTCCTTGAACGATGATCATGGATGCGCAAAGTCCCTCCTGCTCACGGTGAGCGGAAGGGACTGGTTGCTGCGCGGCTCGGAAAGTTATTCGGCGTTAGTCACCACGCTGAGATCATAGCCTTCGTTGGGCAGCGGCGCATAGCCTTCGACCGTGCTGCGAACTGCTTCAAACGCGAACGGCTGATACAGGTAGATGAACGGCGGGTTGTCGTACATCATGCGCTGAAGATCGCGGTACAGTTCGGCGCGCGCTTCACGATCCACGGTGGTTTCGATCTCACGGATCAGCGCCACCAGGTCATCATCTTCCCAGCCGGTATAGTAATTGCCGGGGATCAGCGCGCCCTGGAGGCGGTTGATGGCTTCACCCAGGTTGGTAGACCAGCTATCGACATACATCGGGCCGACCGCGCCGTACTGTGGCTGGCTCCAGAAGCTGTTGCTGGTCTTGAACTCGACGGTCACGTCCACACCAATCGCAGACAGATCGCGCTGGATAGCCAGGCAGACTTCGTTGATGTTCAGATAAGCATCAGTGGGACAGCCCATGCTGATCGAGAAGCCTTCGGCGTAACCCGCTTCCGCCAGCAGCGCCTGGGCCTCCTCCGGGTTGTAGGCATACGGCTCAATGCTGTCATCATAGCCCAGGTTGGTCGGCATCACGAAGCCAGTCACCAAAGCCGCCTGACCGCCGAAGATCGCATCGATGATCCCCTGACGATTCACAGCCAGGTTCAGCGCCTGGCGCACGCGCACATCTTCCAGCGGTGTGCCGACGCCGTTGCCAACGTTCTTGAACGCCACGTAATACACACGATCGTTGGCGTAGCTGATGATCTCAACATCATCATTGCCTTCCAGCACCGTGACCAGATCGGCGCTCAGGCGGTTAACGATGTCAACTTCACCGGTCTGAATGGCGGCCAGGCGCGTGGTCGGATCGCTGATGATGCGGAAGGTCAGGCTGGCGACACCCGGACGACCCTCTTCCCAGTAATCGGGATTGGCTTCCATCACGATCCGGTCGCCCGCGATACGCTCTACAAAGCGGAACGGCCCGGTCCCGATCGGCGCCTGCTCAAAGCCTTCGATCCCCACTTCGTCCATGTACGCCGGCGGCAGCATCGACCAGCCGGTCGCAAGCTGCGTCAGGAAGATCGGGTCGGGCGCGGCGGTCACCATGCGGACGGTGTATTCGTCGATCACCTCGACAGCGGTGACTTTGGCAAAATCTTGCGCGTAATCGTTGCTGGGATCAGCGCTGTAAGTCCAGGTCGCCACGACGGAGTCCGCGTTGAAGGGTTCGCCATTGTGGAACACTACACCTTCGCGCAGCACGAACGTATAAGCGGTTCCATCCTCAGAAATTTCCCAGCTCAGGGCCAGTTCGGGTTCAAGTTCATTCTCGGCAGTCAGGCGAACCAGCGAGTTATACAGCGGGCGGGCAGCGTTACCCGCAGTGATGTCCGCGCCGCGCGGCGGGAACAGCGAGGTTGGATCATTCGGCAGCGCGACGACCAGTTCGCCAGTCGGGCCGGAGTCCTGCGCCGAGGCAGTAATGCCAACGGAAAGGAGCAAAACGGCGATCAGTACAAGTCTGCGAAGCATGTAGCTCCTCCTGAATATTAGACTATTTAAGGTGGTGAGACACAACACATCGATCGGGATGTGAATGGAGCGATGATAACCAGCGTCAGTAAACCTTTATTTAAGACTATGTTAAATATGCTCAGCAGTCAGCAGTACGAAATTCTGTGCCTGTCTCATCAACCGCTTTGAAGTGCAATGCCACGGACGCCAGCAGCGGATCGATCAGCCATTTCTGCATTTTGTGCGTGAAGGAGCATTCAAATTGAACCCGTGGGGAATGTATGAAGCGGCCAGGCGTTGATTAGTCTTCCCGACGGCGCTTGACGATAATCGATCCGTCGTGCAGACCCCGCCGCAGCTCGGTCGTGTCCAGATCGACCAGGCCATGCGCGCCTGCCACCGTCACCGTGTGAGCGTCTGCGGCTACCACGATGCCAGAGGCAATCAACCGGTTGTGCTGAAATATTTCTACATTTTCGCCCGGACGGGGCATCATCCCCCATTCCAGCCGCCGTAGCAGACTCATAAAATTCTCCTCTTCAGATCTGCGCTTATTTCGTGCCATGATGCGTGCCGTCCTGCGCACGTAAAATCCCCAGTTTTTTGGGGTTTGAAAGCCGTTGTGCAATCTTCTCCCATAGTATAATAAAGTCAGGCAACGAAAAATGAATTTGTGGAGGTTATCGTGCCTCTCTCTGGTCTTGACCTCGGCGCAATCGATCCAGACATTATCTACCTGGTGCTGGTGGTTGGCCTGTGGGCGACTATCACAGCGGTTTATGTTTCTGGCACGCTGATCCTCGAAGGGCTGGCGTTCTTCGGGCTGGCGTTTGGCTTGATGGCTCTGGCCGCCATGCCGACCAACTGGCTGGCTGTGCTGCTGCTGATGGTTGGCACGGCGCTGTTCCTTGTCACCCCTTTTGTGCAGCGGCACAACATCTGGCTTTCCGCCGCCGGGGTGATGGTGCAGGCGCTCGCTGGCTTATTCCTGTTCCGCGAAGGGGTCAGCGTGTCACCCGTGATCATTCTGCTGACGCTGGCGATCCCATTTGCGTACAATCAGGTTGTGCTTGTCCCCCTCCTGGACAGGATCAGCCGCCAACCCTCCGCAAATCGGGATGATCTGCTGATCGGCCAGCGTGGGCGCGTGGCGATGACACTCGATCCGGTTGGCACGGTGCAGGTCAACGGGGAGTTGTGGACGGCCGTACTGGACGATTCCGACGACGGGCCGCGTGAACTGGAAAGCGGTGAACCGATCGTCGTGGTGGATCGGGCCGGGTTACAGTTGATCGTCGAAGGGATCAAGCGTAAGCGGCAGACCCGTGAAAATGGTTATCATGAAGACGCAGGGGAGGCTAAGAGCGCCAATGGATAGTGGAACACTCGTTATTCTTATCGTCATTTTTCTTCTGTTTCTGTACCTGATAGGCAGCGTGATCCGCATCGTGCCGGAATATCAGCGGCTGGTGATCCTGGCGCTGGGCCGATATGCAGGCACACGCGGCCCCGGCATCGTGATCGTGCTGCCGCTGCTGGAGCGTGCCATCACACGCGATATGCGTGAAAGCTTTCTTGAAATTCCGCGCCAGACCGCGATCTCGAAGGACAACGCGCCGATCAACATCGACTTTCTGGTGTATTATCGCGTGGTCAATCCAGAATTGTCGGTGATCGCCGTCGATAACGTGATCCAGGCTGCGCTGGGTGTCGCGGCGACCACGCTGCGCGCCGTGATTGGCGATATTACGCTCGATGATGTCTTGGCGAAGCGCGACCAGATCAATGATACTCTGCGCGTGAAGCTCGACGATGTGACGGAGACGTGGGGGCTGAAGGTGACGCGAGTCGAAATCCGCGAGATTGAGCCGCCGCGCGATGTTCAGGAAGCGATGAATCGGCAGATGACGGCGGAACGTCAGCGCCGCGCCCTGGTGACCACCGCCGCCGGCGAACGTGAAGCCGCCATCGCCCGCGCGGAAGGTGAACGCCAGGCATCGATCCTAAAGGCGGAAGGCGAGAAGCAGGCGTCGATTCTTCAGGCGGAAGGTGAACGTCAGGCGCAGTTGTTAAAAGCGCAGGGGTTTGCGAAGGCGCTGGAGGCGATCTACGAAGAGGCGCAGAGTGTGGATGACAAGACCCTGCTGCTGCAATATCTGGAAACGCTGCGCGCCGTCGGCACGAGTCCTTCTACCAAGTTTGTTGTGCCGATGGAAGTGACCAATCTCATGCAGCAGTTTGGATATATCATATCGGGCAACGTGGCAACCCCGAAAGCGGACAACGGTGGGAGTCGTCCGCTCTCAACGAGTGCCAGCCGAACATCAAACGAATAGGTTAAGCACGGTTTGAACCCTATGAAAAGGGCAGCCCGCGCCGAGCGGCTGTCCTTTTTGTTATTCGGGATGGGTTGCGATCTGGCCGTCTTCCACCTTCCAGATCGCGGCCCGTTGCAGAAAAGCCGGGGTAAAGATGTCCAGTTCGGTGGTGGTCAGCAGTGTCTGGGTTTTGCCGTCAATTCGATCCAGCAGATAGGCGCGGCGGCTGGAGTCCAGTTCCGCCACCACCTCGTCCAGCAGCAGGATCGGCCACTCACCGATGCGCGACCGCATCCATTCCAGTTCAGCCAGCTTGAGTGCCATCACGACCGTACGCGCCTGCCCACGACTGCCATACAAGCCGGCGTCACGATTGTTGATCATCAGGCGCAGTTCATCGCGGTGCGGGCCGCTCAAGGTCACACCGCGCTGGATCGCCTCGGTCTGCTCCTGCCGAAGCTGATCGGCAAACTGCGGCGCGATCTGCTCCGGTGTCAGTTCACGATGCAGGTCCAGCCCCAGAATGCTGAACGACAACTGCCCCTTACCTTCTGCCGTGGGCGCTAGGCTGGGCTGATAGCGCAGAGTCAGGATTTCGCGGCTGCCGGTGAGATCGCCATGGGCGCGCTGCGCTTCCAATTCCAGCTCGCGCAGAAATCGCTGTCTGCCTGCGATGATCACGCTGCCGCTTTCCACAAGTTGTGTGTCCCAGACGCTCAGTTCGTCAGAGCGGGCACGCCGCTCCGCGATCCGCCGCAGCAGCGCGTTACGCTGTGGGAGAATCTTATCGTACTTATCAAGCGCCTCAAAATACGCTCGATCGACCTGCGCCAGCGTCGTGTTCATAAAGCGGCGGCGATCGGTGGGTGCGCCATCGACCAGTGATAAATCCTGCGGCACAAACAGCACGACATTGATCAGGCCGACCACATCCATCACACGCTTATCGACGCCGTTCTGCCGGATCACTTTGCGGAAGCGCGCCGCGCCGTCTGGCCCCGTTTCGAGCATCAGCGTCACTTCCAGCCGTGTATATGGGTCACGTTGGGTGCTGATCTCAGTCACCAGGCGCGCGTAAGGGAGCGGATCGTTTTCCGTGCGCCAGTGGATCAACTGTCGGTCGCTGGTGGTGTAGGGCGATTTTGAAGTTGCCAGGTAGTAGATTGATTCCAGCAGACTGGTCTTGCCCTGGGCGTTGGCGCCATGCAGCAGGATCGGCTGATCCGGCAGGCTGATCTCCAGCCGCGC
>Ga0224723_1001595_pt1 | contig 13498 bp, 11 predicted proteins | sample Balambano_FR2_Me_FD_161647 | JGI IMG/M metagenome (GOLD analysis project Ga0224723, IMG submission 161647) | Freshwater sediment microbial communities from Lake Towuti, South Sulawesi, Indonesia - Balambano_FR2_MetaG | ecosystem: Environmental > Aquatic > Freshwater > Lake > Sediment | place...
GCAGCCGGATATTTCATTGGTCCGACGATCGGCGGCTGGGCAATGGATCAGCCGCCGCTAATCGCGCATGGCTTTTGGCTGGCGGCGGCTGCCAGTGTGACGATCGCCGTTGCCATTCTGCACATCCTGAGGCGAATGTTGTATTACCGCCGCCGCTCCTGAAGTTTGCGGTAGACCGCTTTTAAGTCTACGTGGTGGTGTGCCAGCGCCACCAGCGTGTGATACAACAAATCGGCGACTTCACCAGCGATCGAGTCGGGATCGTCGTCTTTGCACGCCATCACAACTTCAGCCGCTTCTTCGCCAATTTTTTTGAGAATTTTGTTGTCGCCGCCTGCGAATAGCTTGCAGGTGTAAGAGTCGGGATGGGGATGATCTCGACGATCGCCAATCACCCGATAAACCTGAGACAAGGTATCCGCAGGCGGTGGGGCGATTGTCCCTTCAACCTGATGGAAGCAGCTTCGTTCTCCGGTGTGGCAGGCGATATCGCCAAGCTGCTCGACCCCGATCAGCAGCGCGTCACTGTCGCAGTCATAGCGGAGCGACCGCACCTGCTGCAAGTGTCCTGATGTTTCGCCTTTGTGCCAGAGTTGAGCACGCGATCGGCTCCAAAACCAGGTTTCTCCGGTGTCTAGCGTTTTCTGCAACGACTCCCGATTCATCCACGCCAACATCAGCACGGTGCCGTCCAGATAATCCTGCACGATCGCCGGGACTAACCCCTGCTCGTTGTAGCAAATCTGATCAACGGGAATCGCAGTGGAATGAGCGATCGACATTTGGTTTAACTGGGCGAACTTACAAGCTCCATTATCCGCCGTCCCGGAAACAGCAAATCTGCAAAACCTGAATCTTTGCGACATCAGCCGACCGCTGCCAGCGCTCGGTAGGATAATGGAGTGTGCAAGTCAACCTCCACTCCACCCATTTCCTGCTCTACAGTAGACACACAAAAGACACACAAACATTAGAGGAGAGAGTTTTGGTCACTACCACAACTTTGAAAACGACGAAATCAGAAGAAATTTTTGCCGCCGCTCAAAAGCTGATGCCAGGTGGCGTGAATTCGCCCGTGCGCGCGTTTAAGTCTGTCGGGGGGCAGCCGATCGTGTTCGATCGCGTCCAGGGGGCATATGCCTGGGACGTAGACGGCAACCAGTACATCGACTACATCGGCTCTTGGGGACCTGCGATTTGCGGTCATGCGCATCCCGAAGTGCTCAAAGCCCTGCATGATGTCATCGACAAAGGCACCAGTTTCGGTGCACCCTGCTATCTAGAAAACACTTTGGCAGAAATGGTGATCGATGCCGTGCCCAGTGTGGAAATGGTGCGCTTTGTCAATTCGGGCACTGAAGCTTGTATGGCAGTGCTGCGTCTGATGCGGGCGTTTACCGGACGCGACAAGGTAATCAAGTTTGAAGGCTGCTATCACGGTCACGCCGATATGTTTTTGGTTAAAGCTGGGTCAGGCGTGGCAACGCTGGGCTTACCCGATTCTCCTGGCGTGCCCAAGACCACAACGGCAAATACGCTGACCGCTCCCTTTAATGACCTGGAGGCAGTCAAGGCGCTATTTGCCGAAAATCCTGACCAAATTTCTGGCGTGATTCTAGAGCCGATCGTCGGCAATGCCGGATTTATTCCGCCCGATGCCGGATTTCTCGAAGGCTTGCGCGAGCTGACCCGCGAATATGGCGCGCTCCTGGTCTTTGACGAAGTGATGACCGGTTTCCGCATCGCCTACGGTGGAGCGCAGCAGAAATTTGGCGTAACGCCTGACCTGACTACGCTGGGTAAAATTATCGGCGGCGGCTTACCCGTCGGAGCCTACGGCGGACGGCGCGACATTATGGCGATGGTCGCGCCTGCCGGAGCGATGTATCAAGCCGGAACGCTGTCGGGAAATCCGCTGGCAATGACCGCTGGCATCAAAACCCTGGAGCTGTTGCAGCGATCGGGCACCTACGAGCAGCTAGAGCGGATCACTAAGAAGCTAGCAGACGGCATGCTTCAGATTGCCCAAGAAACCGGTCACGCGGCTTGCGGGGGCAGCATCAGCGCGATGTTTGGCTTTTTCTTCACCGCTGGACCCGTTCATAGCTACGAAGATGCCAAGCAGTCTGACCTGAACAAGTTTGCTCATTTCCACCGGGGAATGCTTGAGCACGGTGTCTATCTGGCTCCTTCGCAGTTTGAGGCGGGGTTTACCTCGCTGGCACACACCGATGCGGATATCGATCGCACTCTAGAAGCAGCACGCGCCGTCATGTCGAGCCTGTAAAGTCAAGCCTGTAATTCCAAGCAAACAGCAGGCGATCGACGGGAGCGGGTAGCCAGCCAACCGCAAATCGCTACCCGCTCATTTTCTAGTAGGTGCAGCTTCTAGCAGGTGCAGCCAGTGTGACCGCAGTCTCCGTGACCGTTGGGATGATCTTCAGCGCACACCTCGCTGCAATAGAATTTGCCGTCTTTCTCGACTGCATCGGCGGTGGAAACCACGCAAAGGCAAGGCTCACAGGCACATTTCATTTGAGTTATGGTCGCCATTTCAGTTACCTCTCTTTAACTTTAATACTCGATACTTGAATAGATATTCAGATATTAGCATGTAAACAGGCATGCAAATGATTGAAGGCTAGGGTGCAATTAGGGCAATAAGAATGAACTTCTTTTTGGGTTGCGCGGTTTGGGCTTACAAAGATTGGGTGGGCGACTTTTTCCCAGCGGGCAGTCGGGCGGCAGACTTTTTGCATTTGTATAGCCGTCGCTTCATGACCGTTGAGGGCAATACAACGTTTTATTCGACACCAGATGCCAAAACCGTGCAGCGATGGGCGATCGAAACGCCAGATGGATTTGAGTTTTGCCTGAAGTTGCCCAAGCGGTTGACCCACAGCGGGCAGCTAGCGGCAGTCGTTCCGGGAGCACAGGAATTTCTAGCGCAGATGCGAGGACTGGGAGCAAAACTTGGTCCACTGTTTGCCCAACTGCCGCCCAGCTATAGCCCCGCTCAATTTGCTGACCTGGAGCGGTTTTTGCGATCGTGGCAGACAGAGGCTGCGCCACTGGCGCTAGAAGTGCGCCATGCCGATTGGTTTGTGCAACCTCATGCCAATCAGTTAACCGCGCTGCTAACGGAATTAGGGATCGGACGAGTTTTGTTGGATAGCCGCCCGATCTATGATGAACCCGATGATCTGAAGCTCGACTACGAACGACGCAAACCCAAGCTGCCTTTACAGTCCAACCTCACTGCGCCCTTCACTCTGATTCGCTACATCAGCCATCCTACCTGGGACGGCAATCAGCCGTTTCTCGAAGAGTGGGCGACTCGCATTCAAGCCTGGCTGCAGCAAGAAACGCGGATTTATTTCTTTGTTCATTGCCCGATCGAAGCGCGATCACCCCACAATGCCCGCTATTTTCAGCAGCTTTTAGAGCAGCAGGGCGTGCCCGTGCCACCGCTCCCCTGGAATCTGCTGGAGCAAACGCCAAACCAGCTCAGCCTGTTTTAATTCGTCTGTTTTATAAAGTTTTATGAGCCAGCGATTTGGCGGTTGACAATTTCCAACAATCTGCCAGTCAAGGCAAGGTCGCCCTGGTGCCAGACCTGGCGAAATTGAGCACGATCGCTGACAAAACTCAGCACTTGGCGGATGAGATTAACCCACCGCGCATTCCACAATGAGAGACGAGGATTGAATTGTCATTTAACTCCCTAGCGGCTCTGCTAGGGTTTTTTTTGCTTCTTTGTGCAATTGCAGCCTCGCTTCCGCAGGATCAATCTGAGGAAGCTGCCAAAGATTTAACGACAACTCGACCGTCTTCAATAACCGTACATTTCTTAGGTGCAGTCTGACTGGGACGAACCGAAGCTTCTGCCTCTGACTGCTGAAGGTTGTGAAAGGGGTGCTCCTGCTGCTGGTTGAGAACGACAACACAACAGGGGGACGTAGAGCAGTGCATGTGAACAATCTCAGCTAAGTATCTCTATTATCGCATTGCTTCAGCGATAGGTGGAGATGCCGTCGTCTAGTAACCCAGCTCATCCAGTCTTTCATTCCAGGCAGCAATCAGCCTTTGAGAACGGGCATACAGCGCCGGACGATCGCGGGGCACCAGTTCTGCGGCAGCGATTGCCGATCGATAATTTCGGGCTGCCTGCCTGCGCGAACCACCGTTACTTTGGTTGGCTCGCTGCTCTGCCACACTGAGGATCGTGCGGCTCCAGCGATCGATATCCTGCTGCGCCTGAGCATAAAGCGGATCATCCAGCGGAACGCTACGAGCTTGCTCGATCGCATCGTTGAAGGCAGAAACCTGCGTGGTCGGGCTGGTCGCGATCGATCGCTCCAGGGCAGTCCGAGCTTCTTCCAGCGCCGAACTGGATTGGGTCACAGCAGGATTCGCTGTTGCCGGTGCCGGAGTCGGACTGCTGGGAACTGTGGGAGCGGGAACCGTGGGAGCGGGAACCGTGGCTGCTGGTGACGCGATCGGGCTTGGGAGCGGTGCAGGACTCTGGGTGGGCGCAGGAGCAGGCTGCGTCACACCGTAAGTCGCAACTGGCGCAGACGGGTTCGGATCCGGAGCGGGCGTTGCAGCGGGCGAGGCTGTCGGAGTCTGTGCTGTCGAAGCCACAGGTGTGGGAGGTTTGGTAAATTCGCTCCAGTTTCGCAGCAGTACACCCAGCAGCAGCAAGCCAGCAATGACACTGCTCCAAAGCAGCACTGTCCGCCAGAACAACGAGTCTGAGCCAGTTTCAGACGCAGATTGCTCAGCCGTAGACGGTGGCGAAACGGGAATTACCGCCGTTGAGGGATTGCTGGCAGCACCAGCCTGAGTCGGATGATCTGGCAATCCTGTGGGAATGGCGATCGGCAGCGTCGGCTGATATTCTGGATCGCTGCTGCCTTCGGCTGGGGGTGGTGTGACCTGACCAGGATAAGAACCCGTTTGAGGAGGCAGCGTCGTTTGAGGAGGCAGCGTCGTTTGAGGAGGCAGCGTCACAGTTGCAGCACTGCGATGTGGATGAGCCTGCTGTGGCACTGTGCCTGCGGTCGCGGGTGTCTTTCCTGGCAAAATTAACTGATACTTTCTCTGAGTCGGAATGACTGCCAGCGGGTCTTGCCTGGGTCGCCAGTGATGATCGCTCAGCTCTGGCAGCCGATCGCTGAGGAACTGCACCAGATGCTCAGGAGTCAAACAGCCCTGGTAGCGCAGTCCCTCCAGCAAAGCTGCTGTAAACAAGCCCTGTCGCAGCGCCAGCGTTTCATGAGAAAACTGACTGGGCTGACAAGAGAGGATAGTGGGAATGCCATATTCACGCGCCAGGGCAGCCGTATGTGCACCGACGGTTGTTCCAGCGATCGTGCTGGAACTGCGGTTCATATCCAGCACCAGCAAAATATTATCGATCGCCGCCGCCTGAAGCGTTGTCATCACATCGGCAATTGCCACCCCGGTTTGTGGAATCTGAGTCGGATCGCCGTCGATCGGCATCAGGTAATCTTGCCCAGCAGCTTGCACGCCATAGCCGCTAAAGAAAATCCACAGCAAGTCGCCTGCCCGGAGCTGCTGACACTGAGCGATTCCTGCCAGCAAATGCGTCCGATTGGGATAAGTTGCTCCCTGGGCGATTGCCGGAGACGTGTCAGTTAACAGCAGAATTTGGTCGGGCGCAAATCCCGCGCCCACTAAAAAGTCTCGCAGTGCCTGTGCGTCACGCTGCGCGTAACTCAGGGGTTGAAAGTTTTGATACTGATTGATGCCAATGACGATTGCATAACCAGATTGAGGAGTGTTCACCCAGGAGTTTATCATCACCAATGCCCCAGAGAGGTATTCGCTAGAGTGCCCAGAAGATAACACAACCAGGCATTCATTGACGAAAAATCATTGAAGCTGTAAGCATAAAGCAGCAAATACTTTCTGCTACTTTCTGCTCAATCAAACGCTGTGATGAATGCCAAGGTAGTTATGCAGCAAATCAAATTAAATCAGCGACAGAGACAGGTGATGCGTTTACGACGGATGCGTTTTAGCACACAAATCTCCGGTGTGGGGCTGGCGATCGGCGTGACGCTGGCAGGCGGCATTTGGGCAGTCCGAGAAGCGATCGTGCCTGAGGTAGCGCAGGCAAGCATCACTCGCCTGACGCTGACGCTACAGCGAGAGCCAGAAGAGAGCTTTCAAACAATGGTGCGCCGAGCCGAGAGTGTGGCAAGAGCGGCAGTGCAGCGCAGCTTTGACAGCGACATTTTAGTGACCGATGTTTTAGTGACGATCGTCGGCGAAAATCGAGGATTAGCGGCTCCAATTTTAGAGATTCAGGTCAGTCGAGCCGATTGGCGCAGTCGTCCTGACCCGCAGCGCTGGGCAACTTACTTCCGCACTGCCCGCGTTTTGCTAGAGATGGATGGTGCACCTGCAACAGACCCGCAGCCAGAAGGCGTTGGGCAGCCTGTGCCAACTGGCGCTGCGCCTGCTCCCGTACCTGATACTTCCGTACCTGATACTTCCGTACCTGCTCCTGTAACCGAGCCTCAGCCTGCGATCGTCGATCCTAACGCCGCGCCGCCTGCGATTCCCCTACCCCAGGAGGTTCCTGGCAATCCGGTGGTGCCTCAGTCGGTTCCTGCGACACCGCAAAGCTAGCGCAGCTTGATTTGCAGCAGATGTCTGGAGGATAGACTACTATGGAAAGGTTGTAGAAATCTGGCATCCACGGTCATGGCTCAGCCTAAGAAGAAAACGTCAAAGTCGAAGCGAGACAAACGGAAAGCGACCTGGAAGCGCAAAGCCGCGTTAGAAGCTCAGAAGGCTCTCTCGCTTGGTAAGTCGATTTTGACTGGGCGCTCCACTAGCTTTGTCTATCCTCAAGACGATGAAGATGAGGAAGAAGAGTAGGAATCTGAGGAATTCTCAGCCAAATTCGCTTCCGGCGATTCACAAGAACAGGGCAGCAACGCCCTGTTTTTTTGGCGATCGATAGGAGATCGGCTCAAAATTAACGGGATGAGCGATGAATTTTTTCCAATATTTCTGGTACACAAGAGTTAGAGCGCGTCATCAATTGAGCTCGAAAACCTTGAGGAATCGACAGTATCGCGCCCGACCTCATTAACCAAGCTAGGGGCTGTCATGCTGATTAAGCATGATATTCGGCAGGTCATTGATGACAGCCCCTAGCACCGCAACGCATTGCACAGCCCTATCGTCTTGCCGCCATGTTGGGAAAATTCTTTCAAAAGCCTGACCCCGAACTCAAAGACCGTGTGCCGCCCGGACAGCATTTAACCAAAGGGTTTCCTGTTTTGACCTATGGACAAACACCACAAGTCAACACAGAAGACTGGCAGTTTCGCGTGTTTGGCTTAGCAAAGCCTGTCACTTTTGGCTGGGCAGACTTCTTGGCAATGCCCCAGAGCGACTTTACCGCCGACTTTCACTGCGTCACCACCTGGTCAAAGCTCGATGTCCAGTGGACTGGAGTCAAAGTGATCGATTTTATGAAACAGGTGGAAGTTGATCCCCAGGCGTCTTTCATCATGGAGCATTGCTATGGCGGTTACACCACAAACGTTGCCATGGCAGATTTTCTCAGAGAAGAAAACTTTTTTGCCCACACCTTGTTTGGCGAACCGCTGCCTGCCGACCACGGTGGTCCAATGCGCCTGGTCGTGCCTCACCTCTACGCCTGGAAGAGCGCCAAGTGGATCAACGGTTTAGAATTTCTCGACCACGAAGCGCTGGGTTTTTGGGAGCGCAACGGCTATCATCGGCGCGGCGAACCCTGGGCAGAAGAACGCTACAGCGGTCGCTAGACCGATCGCCATTGACTGAGAGCAAAGCATTCGCCCGGATGCTTTGCTCAGACCTTAACCCATGATTTTTTTGAGGAACTCCAGCTTGCCCACGTAGGGCGCATATCGCCACTTGGCATCGAGCCAAAACGATCGCCTCAGCACGCTCTTGTGGTGAGAGAAGGTGTCAAAGCTGTTTTTGCCGTGGTAGCTGCCCATGCCGCTGTCGCCCACGCCGCCAAACGGCAGCTCAGCCACCGCAACCTGCATGATGGTGTCATTGATGCATACGCCGCCGGATGTCGTTTCCCGCAGCACCTGCGCCTGAGCCAGTTTGTCGGTTGAGAAGAAATAGAGCGCCAGCGGCTTAGGGCGTTCGTTAACAAAGGTAATCGCCTCGCTTAACTGCTCATATTCCAGAACCGGCAGAATCGGACCAAAAATTTCTTCTTGCATCACCGGAGCGTCGGGGGAAACGCGATCGAGCACGGTCGGGGCAATGTAGCGGTCGTCTGGGTCGGTCACACCGCCCACCACGATCTTGCCGGAATTGAGCAGCGCCGTCAGCCGGGAGAAATGGCGCGAATGAATGATTCGAGCATAGTCTGGGCTTTGAGCCGGGTCTTCGCCGTAAAACTCACGGAGGGTTGCCTGAATTGCCGACATTAAAGCAGGCTTAATGCGGCGATCGACCAGCAGATAATCTGGCGCGATACAAGTTTGACCAGCATTGACAAATTTGCCCCAGACAATGCGCTTCGCCGTCATTTCGATCGGCACACTCGCATCCACAATACAGGGACTTTTGCCTCCCAGCTCCAGCGTTACCGGAGTCAAGTGAGCTGCTGCTGCTGCCATGACAATTTTGCCGATCGCCGTGCCTCCCGTGAAAAAGATGTGGTCAAACCGCTCCGCTAAAATCTCCTGGCTGGTCTCGACACCGCCCTCCACCACCGTAATATAAGCCGGATCAAACGTTTGCGCGACCAGGTCTGCCATAACGCGGGAGGTGTGAGGTGCCAGCTCCGAGGGTTTGATCAACACACAGTTGCCAGCAGCAATCGCTCCGACCAGCGGTGAAACCATCAGTTGGAATGGATAGTTCCACGGCGCAATGATCAGCACCACGCCCAGTGGTTCTGAAATCACCTGTGCCCCAGCCGGAAAAAAATCCGGTGAGGTAGCGACTCGACGCGGTTTCACCCACGACTTCAAATGACGCAGGGCATGATCAATTTCCCGCATTGCCCCAATTTCAAACGCATAAGCCTCAAACTCCGGTTTGTGCAGGTCAGCCGCAAGTGCCGCCAGAATGGCTGCTTTGTGAGCGACGATCGCTTGCTTGAGCGCCTTGAGCTGATTGACTCGAAAGGTAATGTCTTTCGTTCTGCCGGTGTTGAAGAACTGCCGCTGTTGATGAACCAGGTCTTTGATATTGGAACTGCGTGCAAGCTGCACCATCGTCATTACTCCTGAAAAGGTTCTTTTCAGAATTTACGTGAAAACTGAGGATTTGGCTTTTTTGGGCAGTCATCGCGGTCTTGCTTGATGTTTGAACGGGGTAGCGATTCGCTGTTAGCGGGTCGAGAAGTGCCGTTTGCGTGGGTTTTACAGGTGGGTGGGAAGTTGAATCGTAAAGGTGCTGCCTTTGCCAACTTCAGACGTAACCTGAATGCTGCCCTCATGTGCCAGCACGATCTGTCGCGACAGATGCAGTCCTAGACCACTGCCCGATCGCTGGTGCTTACCGTGCCAAAAAGGCTTGAACAGCGAATCTTTTTGCTCGGATGGAATGCCCGGACCTGTGTCAGTGATATCAATCTGAACCGTTTTCTCGGAAGCAGTGAGCCGAACGCTGACAGTGCCAGCATCTGTGAACTTAATGGCATTGCCAATCAAGTTGGTCATGACGCGATGCAGCTCCAGTCGATCGCCAATCACTTCTACTAGCGCAGTGTACTCATCTAAATTAGATTCCAGCTTCAGCCCTTTATCGATGGCGATCGGTGACAGCGCTTGCAGCACTTCTGCCAACAGCTCCTTCAGATCAACTGGAATCATATTGAGCGTTTTGCGCCCCGCTTCATAGCGATAAACCTCCAGCAGCATGTTCACCATTTCCAGCAGGTTTTGGTTGCTGCGGCTCATTACGCCGATCGCTTCTGCCATGCCATCTGGCAGCTCACCAAAGGCACCCTGTTGTAGCAGCGCTAACATGCGATCGGCAGCAACCAGCGGAGTTCGCAAATCGTGGGTCAGGCGCGAAACAAAATCTTCGCGCTGGCGAGCGATCTGGTCTCGCTCATCAACGCTGTGCTTGAGCTTAAGCAGCGATCGCACCCGTGCCAGCAGTTCATCAAAATCAACGGGTTTGCGAATGAAGTCATCTGCACCAATGTCCAATCCTTGAGCAACGCTGGGCTGGTCGTGAGCTGTGATCAGCAGAATCGGCATAAAAGGCAGCTTCTCATTCCGCCGGATGCGCCGTGTGACTTCAAACCCGTCGATTCCCGGCATCATCACATCCAGCAGCACCAGATCAGGAGGTTCTGCCTCAATCTTTGCGAGAGCTTCGCTGCCATTGTCTACCGTCTCAATTTGGTAGCCCTCCTCCTCCAGAATCGCATGGATCAAAAATAAATTGTCGGGTGTATCATCCACCACCAGGATGCGATCGACCTTAGCGGCTCCTTTAAATGAACCCATGGAGTTGGGAGTGATTAGCACAGTAATGTTTCATATTTTCGAGGATCGTCTCACTAACGGAGCGCATTTGCCTCTTTCTTATGAAAGATTCTTTTGGTTTTTCTTAATAAAGTGAGTTGCCATTGCGTCAGGGCAAAGCCCACAGGCAGGTAACACTGCTTTCACATCGCCTGGACTTCCCCTACTCCGGTCAACTGAGAAACAGCTCTCAATCACCTTCCGGAAGAGAATCTACGGAGATTTGTATTACGTAATACTTTTTATACGTATGATCACGAAATTCCTGAAAGTGGTTGTGGGTCTAGAATGTCTTGAACATCACAGAATTTGGAATCAACATTACCTGAAGCTATGGCGCAGAGTGTTGCACGGTCTAAAAAAACACCAGTTGGATACTGTCATACTCATCGTTCTTCTCTAACGTCGACCCAATGGGCAGTCACGATCGCTTACCTGCTCACAACGGCTGTCGTTGGTGCTGCGGTGCTCTTCATGCCCACAGGACGGCTCACCCTGGGCGGTGTTCCTGTTCCCATCATCCTCACCTTCCTGCAAGACGGAAAGGCGCTGAACGCCTATCTCGACGGCGACAGCAAACGTCTACACGCTCGCCTGGGTGACATGGGCATTGAGGAAGCCATGAAAGACTTTTATCGTACCCAGATTCCGAATGAAGCTGAGCTAGACCAACACATCCACCAGCTTCTCTACGAGCGCACCGGCTATGTTGGCACCGCCTACCGGGTGAATGCAGAAGGAGTGCTGGTTTTAAAGGATGAGGGCTGAACGGTGAAACAGACTTGACACCGATGGGAATCGTCATCTCCAGCAGCCAGTCCTAGCCGCCCCACCGATGCGAAGCGCGGCTCAGTCTCCCACTCATCAACCCTTGCTGGAGGGGGTGTGGGGGACAGGGCTGCGTCCCCCACGCTTTGATTTTTGTTTGGGGTGTGCGGCGGATCGCCGATCGAAACTTTACTATCTAACGAACAACCACACAACAAACAACCGCACCCCGATTTCAATCAAACCCACAGTCAAACCACGGTCAAACCACGGTCAAACACACAGTCCATCAAACCACACAGTTCAAATCTCCAGCCCGTCTGCTGAAGCGGAGATTTTCGCGATAGTCTACCGGACAGTCAATTACCGCTGGCACATCTTGCGCCAGCGCTTCCTTGAGAATCGGCACAAAATCCGTGCCCGACTGGACACGGTAGCCCTTCAGCCCCATGCTTTCTGCCAGCTTGACAAAATCGGGATTGCCAAAATGGACAAAAGCCGACTCACCGTATTGGTTGAGCTGTTTCCACTCAATCAGCCCATAGCCACCGTCGTTAAAAATGAGCGTGACAAACGGTGTGCCGACTCGCAGCGCTGTCTCTAACTCCTGGCAGTTCATCATAAAACCGCCGTCTCCGGTTGCCGCGACCACTTTACGATTGGGCGATACCAGCTTGGCAGCAATTGCGCCCGGAATCGCAATGCCCATCGCCGCAAAACCATTGGAAATAATGCAGGTGTTGGGACGATCGCAGTGATAGTGTCGGGCAATCCACATTTTGTGTGCCCCTACGTCAGAAATAACGATATCTTCTGGTCCCATCACCTGCCGCAGATCATAGATCAGCTTTTGCGGTTTGATTGGGAAACCCGTATCTTTTGCGTATTCTTCGTAATCTGCCCGGATATCTGACCGCAAGCTCAGGGCATAAGGGTCAGGTTTGCCCTGGCGATTCGTACGTTTGAGAATTTCTTCGAGCGAATCAGCGATATCACCGATCACCTCTGCCAGCGGAATATAGCTGCTGTCAATCTCAGCCGGGGTTTCATCAATGTGAATCAGCGGCGTACTGCCATCGGGGTTCCAGCGTTTGGGCGAATATTCGATCAGGTCGTAGCCGATCGCAATCACCAAATCAGTGTTGTCGAAGCCACAGCTCACATGGTCGCGCTGCTGCAAGCCCACCGCCCACAGCGCCGAGGGGTGCGTATAGGGAATTGCCCCTTTGCCCATAAAGGTATTGACGACCGGCAGATTCAGTTGAGTGGCAAACGCCGTTAAAGCTTCGCTCGCACGCGATCGCAGCACACCGTTGCCTGCCAGGATTAACGGATTTTTGGCGTGAGAAATTGCCGCTGCTGCCCGTTCAATGCTGTGAAACGAAGCGTAGACTTTTTCGCGTGCGTCAGTTCGGAGCGGTTGACCGATCGCAGGCATTGCCGCAATATTTTCTGGCAGGTCAATGTGAACCGCACCTGGCTTTTCGGTTTGCGCGATTTTGAATGCTTTGCGGACAATCTCAGGCGTGTTGCTGGGTCGGACAATCTGCGTGTTCCACTTCGTCACCGGATTGAACATCGCCACCAGATCCAGATATTGGTGTGACTCAATGTGCATCCGATCGGTGCCGACCTGTCCGGTAATAGCAACCAGCGGGGCGCGATCGAGATTGGCATCGGCAACGCCGGTCATCAAGTTTGTTGCTCCCGGTCCCAGCGTTGACAGGCAGACTCCGGCTTTTCCTGTGAGCCGTCCATAGACATCTGCCATAAACGCTGCCCCCTGCTCGTGGCGAGTGGTGATGAACTGAATTGAAGATTGCTTCAACGCCTGCAACACCTGAAGATTTTCTTCTCCCGGCAGCCCGAAGACATACTCAACGCCTTCATTCTCCAGACACCGCACCAGGAGTTCCGCCGTGTTCATTTCCGTCATATCAAATTTCCTTGTGTCATTTACTTTTAGCGGTGAGCGGTCAGCGGTCAGCCGTTCGGGATATCAGATGAAAACGCAACCGCTCACTGCTCCCTGTTTCTACTTCACCCAGACTGTCTTGATGTTGACAAACTCGTGGATGCCTTGAATGCCCAGTTCACGCCCGTAGCCCGATCGCTTGATGCCGCCAAACGGCAGGCGCGGGTCAGACTTGACCAAGCCATTAATAAACACGCTGCCCGATTCGAGTTCGGCAATCAGC
>Ga0224723_1001596_pt1 | contig 13495 bp, 15 predicted proteins | sample Balambano_FR2_Me_FD_161647 | JGI IMG/M metagenome (GOLD analysis project Ga0224723, IMG submission 161647) | Freshwater sediment microbial communities from Lake Towuti, South Sulawesi, Indonesia - Balambano_FR2_MetaG | ecosystem: Environmental > Aquatic > Freshwater > Lake > Sediment | place...
ATTCTAGAACGCGCCACCCCCTAGCCCCTAGCCCCTCAAAACCGAATCAAATCAAACAAGTCATCTTCCAGTTCATACCCCAACATCTTGATCATGAACTTGATCTTGGTGCGGCTGTTGATCCCCTGCTCCTGCATCCAATTGGCTAACACAAAAATCTTGTGCATAACAAAAATTTCTAGCGCTTCTGGGTTGTATTGAATTCCCTCGGTGGGGCTGAACTGATGAGGCACCAGCATCGCAGCATAAAGCGCTAATTCTTTCTCCCAATCTAATAGGAATGGCAGCCAGGGATATTGGGCATCTAACCGCACAAACCAGAGGCGAATTTCTGGAATCTCCGACAGTTCTCTTGGATCGGATGGATCACGGGGGTAGTCAATTTCAAACTGAAGCTGCTGCTCGTGGCTGGCGATCGCCCCTTCCTCTTGCCATGCTTCAATCACCCCCTGGGCGGGCGACAGGTCAAGGCTATGAATATGGTCGGAATTCAGATGAAGTGTAGTCGTCATGGTGCAGTTCAACAGAGGACATTCTCTGGATACTCTACCTAGAAAAGATTACAGTCGCTTAATTGCTTGACTTTTGTAGGCATTTATAGCTTATCTAAGTTAAAGTGGTAGTGAGTTTGATTTAAGCTTTAGTTCATTTTGGAATCTCCAATTTGGCTATGAGGTTAATTTGCTTATTTCGTTCATGTTTTTTTCGGTAAACAAACGATAATTTTTGGTGCATCTGATTAAATAGGGGCTAAGGTTTCTACTTCACCTGAGATATAGGTGAAGTAGAAATTAACAAGCTGGGTGACTAACCTGTTGGATGAGGTCGATAGTGCGTGATATGCAAAATGAAGTTGCTGCAAGGAAGCCGATTAAATCTTTAGAAGATGCGATCGATCGCTGTCAGGCATTAGGGATGCGCCTGAGCAAACAGCGCCGCTTTATTTTAGAGTTACTCTGGCAGGCAAAGGAACACCTGTCAGCCCGCGAAATTTACGATCGTCTGAATCAGCAAGGCAAGGCGATCGGCCATACGTCCGTTTATCAAAACCTGGAAGCTTTGTCGGGGCAAAATATTATCGAGTGTATTGAGCGATCGGACGGGCGACTCTATGGCAACGTGAGCGACCCCCACAGCCACGTCAACTGCCTCGACACCAATCAAATCATGGATGTTCATGTCCAGCTTCCTGAAGCCCTGCTGCGCCAGATTGAGCAGGAAACGGGAGTCCGAATTACGGACTACTGCATTAATTTTTATGGTTACAAGCTGCCCGAAGCCGTTTCGGAAATTAGCGCAGTTAGTTAAAGCTCTAGATTTACTTCATTTACCTCGTTTCCAGGCTCCGCCTGGAAATGCCATTTTGAAGGCTCTGCCTCCATTCCAGTTATAGCAAAAGGATGAAGGATGAGGGATGAATCGAAACCTCGGCTATACAACGCTTTGGCAAGTCCAACGTTGTCCTAATCAACTCTTCAAGTGCTATGTAAGGAGGCAGAGCCTCCAGGTCGGATTCCCAGCTAGAGGCTAGGAATCAGGGAAATTCTTTTATCCAAATGCTTAACCTCGTTACAAAGCTAGAGCTTTGTAACGGCGCACTGGAAGCTCCGGATTCTAGTATTAGCAGGGGCTTTTAGATTACCCAGCAGGTCTGTGGCAATAATTAAGCGATCGCCACACCAACAAGGGGCTTAAGCCCCTTGTTCCACAGGGGGATGCGTAAGTCCTGAATCTACTGAACTAGATCTGAATTCAAATTGTATTTCAATTCAGCAGCCTCAAACTATTACCATTATTGGCGCTGGACTCAGTGGACCTTTGGTAGCAACTCATCTGCTGAGGCAGGCGACTGCTCCCCTGAAAATTCAACTTATCGAAGGTCGCAAGCTCAAGCTTCAGGGAGGTGATGGGTCTCAATAAATTGCTTTAAATGCGGCTGGTCTGGGCTAAGTCCAAGCTGTTCTGCCTGCTCAATTAACGCTTCGGGCGACAGATCCTCCTGGGTAGCTTTGGCAATCAGGGCGATCGCCCCCGCCCTTGCTCCTGCCCCACAGTGAATCAAAACGGGCTTTGGCAGCCCTTCCAATGCTTCTAGCGCATCTGAAACCTGACCGTTGCTGACATCGGAATTGCTCAATGGAACGTTGCTGTATGCTAACCCCGCTGTCTCAGCCTGCTGCTGTTCGTCGCTGAGAGTGCCTGCTTCGTCGGGCGATCGCAAATTTAGCACCGACTTAAACCCTTCAGATGCCGCCTGCTGCAACTGCTCAGGAGTCACCTGTCCGGCAATACTCAACTCGTCACTCACCCGTTTAGATTCGCCCATTGTGCCTCCGCAATCCTTGCTTAAATCTGCTTCAACTGTGTCACCTGCAAACCTAACCAAGAAATCAGTAAACGGACTGCCCAATCAACCTATGCGAATTACTTTTCAATTCACACAGCTTCATCAATGCGGAAAGATTCAGGTTGCTGAACCCCTCACAGTCCGTTTGCTGAGCGAAGTTAGGAGCTGCATGAGCGAGGCGTTTACCCGTATCCTTTTGCAAAATCTACGATATTTCGATAAGAGAACAGTAGATTTTTACTGAAAGAGAGCATCTCACAAACGGACTTAAAAAGCAAGGCGATCGCCAAAAAATTTGGAGTTTGCTGATTTACCTGGGTTGAAATGCCCAGATAGGAAGGAATACAAAAGACTTGCTTTTTTTTGACGAGCCGTGTAATACTCCTGCTTAAATCCGATTAAATACAGTAAATCGACCGAGTTGCCGTATTTTAACAAGAGTCCAACAATCGATCGGCGCAGCTTTGGGGCGATCGCATCTGTAGAAAGAGGGTTATGAGCAATTCAGGAATTTCGGTTTTCATAGAACTGAGGCGCATTTCTCAGCGAGTTTGGCAGCATCGCACGGTTTCACTGCTGTTTGCGCTGGGGCTGGGCTTAAGCCTGGTAGTTGCATCCTGTAGCCCTGCGACTGATGGTGATTCAGCCGCTTCTCCGTCTGCGCCTGCCGAGAGCCGAGTCGTGAGAATTGGGCACCAAAAGTTTGACCCCTTCACGCTGGTCAAAGCTAGGGGTGGACTGGAGCAACGCTTGCAGGAACTGAATGCAACCGTTGAATGGACCGAGTTTCAGTCTGGGCCGCCAATGCTGGAAGCAATCAACGTTGGCAGCATTGATGTAGCTCGAACGGGTGACGCGCCACCCGTGTTTGCTCAGGCGGCAGATGCTCCCCTGGTTTACGTGGGTGGCAGTGCCCCCAAAGACCGCAGCTCTGCCCTGCTGGTGCCTGCGGATTCTCCTGTGCAGTCGGTCGAAGATTTGCGCGGTAAAAGGATTGCCTACACTCGCGGATCGAGCGCCAACTACCTGCTGGCGGTGATCTTGCAGGAAAGCGGGCTGCAATGGAGCGATGTACAGGCTGTAAACCTGACTCCGGCAGATGCCCGCGCCGCCTTTGAGCAAAAGAGCATCGACGGCTGGGTAATCTGGGACCCGTTTTATGCAGCGGCGCAAAAGCAGATCGACGCTCGTGTGATTCGCGATAATGAGGGGCTGGCGGCAAATCGAGACTTTTACCTGGCCACCAATTCTTTCGCGGCTGAGAATGCGGATGTGATTGAGGCGATCGCCACCGAAACCCAATCTGTAGCGGAATGGGCAGAGGCGAACCCCGATCAAGTTGTCGGCATTTTGTCTCCCATTTTGGGCATCGAAGCGCCCATTCTGGATGTGGTCAACACCAGACGCAACTACAGCTTTGAGCCAATCGATGACGAGATGGTTGCAGAACAGCAGCAAATTGCAGACACCTTCTTTGAACTGGGGTTAATTCCCAAGCAGGTGAAGGTGGCGGATGTGGTGTGGCAAGAGGGATGAGAGGGAGGAAATGAGAGGGATGAGGGATGAGGAAATGAGAGGGATGGAGCGTTCGTTGGGTGTATATAGCTGGATTGAGGCAGTTTTGAGTTTTTGGGGGAGGCGATCGCACCGTATCTTCTCCCTACTGTTTACGTTGGGATTGGGGCTGAGTTTAAGTCTGGCCGCTTGCAGCCCTGCTGAAGTTTCCAGCGGCGAGGGAGCCAGTCCTGGCGCAGCCCCAGCAGAAACTCAAGCTATCAACATTGGCTACCAGAAATTTGGCACGCTCAACATTGTCAAAGCCAGAGGTGGGTTGGAAGAAAGGCTGCAACCGCTGGGCTTTACCGTACAGTGGACTGAGTTTCCGGCAGGGCCGCAGCTTTTGGAAGCGCTGAATGTTGGCAGCATTGCGTTTGGTCACACCGGGGAAGCGCCGCCGATTTTTGCTCAGGCTGCGGGTGCGCCCCTAGTCTACGTCGGCAATGAGCCTGCTAGCCCCGCCAGTGAAGCGATCTTGATTCCAAAGGATTCGCAAATTCAGTCGGTGGCTGAGCTACGCGGCAAGCGAGTCGTGCTGAATAAGGGATCTAACGTTCACTACCTGCTGGTCAAGGCGATCGAGGAGGCGGGCTTGCAGCTTAGTGACCTTGAGGTGATTTTCCTTCCACCCGCCGATGCCAGAGCCGCTTTTGAACAGGGCAGCGTCGATGCCTGGGCAATCTGGGACCCTTTCTTTGCGGCCGCTGAAGATGCGATCGGGGCAAAGGTGCTGCGCGATGGCGAAGGGTTGGTCGCCAATCGAGAGTTTTACCTGGCTTCCCGCGATTTTGCTTCTCAAAACCCAGAGGCGGTCGAGGCAATATTGGCTGAGGTTCAAGCGGTCGATCAGTGGTCAGTCGAAAACCCAACCGAATTGGCAGAACTGCTCTCGCCTGAACTGGGTATTGAAGTGCCAACGCTGGAAAAGGTTGTACGGCGGCGCGAATATGGCGCAGAGCCGATCACGGATGAGATGATCGCCGATCAGCAGGAGATTGCAGACACTTTCCATGAACTGGGACTGATTCCCGAAAAGATCAACGTTCAGGAGGCGAAGTTGTAAGGGGACTGATTAACCTTAGCTCAGGTCGGAGCAGTGGGTTTTGTTACTAGTCGTTGGGTATCCGTCATTTGTAGAAGCGTCTATAACCGCTGCTTGATGATTCATGACCGCCGCTGAATGACTCACAGCCGCTGTCGAATCGTTCCCGACCACTGCCGAATCGTTCCCGACCACTGCCGAACCATTCCCGACCGTTGCTAATGACCCACGACCGCTACTTGATAACCAATGACCAATGATGCACTGTGCAACTCCGCCTCGTTTCCAGGTTCTGCCTGGAAATGCTGCTTCGGAGGCTCCGCCTCCATTTCATAGCTAGAGGAGGCAGAGCCTCCAGAACGGCATTCCTGGCTAGAAGCCAGGAACGAGGGACATCGAGGGACATCGAAGGTTGAATCAATGACCAGTGACTAATGACAAAAGGAACATGAACGAAATGGACGTACTCTGGTTTATTCCAACTCACGGTGAGGGGCGCTATCTGGGCACCTCCATTGGTGGCAGGGCAATCACACCCGAATATTTGCAGCAGCTTGCGGGGGCGATCGACCACCTGGGGTTTGCCGGGGCGCTGTTGCCGACGGGTCGTTCCTGCGAGGATGCCTGGATAACGGCTGCATCACTGATTGCAGTAACCCAGCGGATGAAGTTTTTGGTGGCGATTCGCCCTGGCATCTCTTCTCCAGGAATAGCCGCACGCATGGCGGCTACGTTTGATCGAATGTCGGGCGGACGGCTACTGGTAAATGTGGTGACGGGCGGTGATCCGGTGGAGTTAGCGGGGGATGGGCTGCATTTGAGTCATGGCGATCGCTACCAGTTAACCGACGAATTCCTCTCGGTCTGGCGGGAGGTGATGAAGGGTGCAGTCGCAGACTTTAAAGGACAGTACCTTGACATCAAGGGCGGTAAGCTGATGTTTCCGCCCGTGCAGTCGCCCTATCCGCCGCTCTACTTTGGCGGTTCGTCGGCTGCGGCAAAGCGAGTTGCCGCTAAGCACGTCGATTTGTATCTGACCTGGGGAGAACCTCCGGCTCAGGTGGCAGAAAAGATTGCTGAAGTGCGTCAGCTTGCTGCCGAGCAGGGTAGAACGATTCGGTTTGGCATTCGCCTGCATATCATCGTGCGCGAAACCACCTCCGAAGCCTGGGACGCTGCGAGTGATTTGATCAAGTATCTAGACGACAACACGATCGCTGCTGCTCAGGCAGCCCTGGACCGTTCCGACTCGGAAGGACAGCGGCGGATGATGCAGCTTCACAACGGCAGCCGCGATGCCCTGGAGATTAGTCCTAATCTCTGGGCAGGAGTCGGTTTGGTGCGCGGTGGAGCCGGAACTGCACTGGTGGGCGATGCCGATACGGTCGCTGCTCGAATGCAGGAATATGCCGACCTGGGCATCGACACGTTCATCTTCTCTGGCTATCCCCACTTAGAAGAGGCTTATCGGGTGGCGGAACTGCTGTTCCCGAAACTGCCGATCGCCCAAACGCCTTCTGCGATCGCCCCCAGTCGCTATCTCAGCCCGATTGGGGAAATCATGGCAAACGACCGAATTCCCACTGCTGCCAGTTAGTTCAGAACTTACGCAGCCAGATCCCCCAACCCCCATGAAAAGGGGCTTCCGGAGTCCTCCCTTTTCAAGGGGGGCTAAGGGGGGATCAAGGTTTTAGGTTTCCAAATGCGTAAGCCCTGTAATTCATTAAGTTTGGAGTACTACAAATGTCAGTTTTAGCGATCGCCGGAAGCCCTTCTCACCCCTCTCGCACTTACTCGGTGCTGGAGTATGCCAAACACCACCTGGAGACAAAACGGGTGTCTACCACGCTGTTTTCGGTGCGCGATTTGCCTGCCGAGGCGCTGCTGTTTGCTCGGTTTGACGATTCTAGTGTGAAGGAGGCGATCGCCCTGGTTGAGCAAGCCACCGCCCTCGTCATTGCCACTCCCGTTTACAAAGCTGCCTACACAGGCGTTTTGAAAGCATTCCTGGATTTGCTGCCGCAGGACGCACTGCTGGGTAAGCCAATTTTGCCGATTGCCACTGGCGGCGCGATCGCTCATCTCCTGTCGATTGACTACGCCCTCAAGCCCGTCCTCTCTACCCTGGGAGCGCGACACATCCTTGCAGGCGTGTACATCATCGATAGCCAGATCCAGCGCCAGCCCGATGGCAGCGTCGAGTTGGCTGAAGAGGTTGAACAGCGACTCCAGATTTCCCTGAATGAACTGATTGCGTCTCTGCAACTCACACCAGCGCCTGTCGGCAGCGCCAGCTAATTCAGGGAAATCTGGTTTTCCTACTCCCATAAGTTGGGTGGAGCAGTGCAAAACCCAACGCAATCCATGCTTCTGTTGGGTTGAGGTACGAAACCCAACCTACACGCAATAAGAAGGTAAGTTAAATATGCAGTTAACCCAAACTCAAAAATCCTGGACGCACTGGACGCGATGGCTGTCCTGGGAACAGGTTGCTCCCTGGCTGGTGCCCTTCGGACTAATCGTAGTCTGGCAAGTCCTGGCGCAAGCAGGTGTCATCACCACCCGCATTCTGCCCGCCCCCACTCAAATCGTCGAAGCAGCCATCCGCCTGCTGCAAAACGGCGAACTGGTTCGCAACGTGGGCATTAGCCTCTGGCGTGCCCTGGTTGGCTTTCTCATCGGCGGCAGCATCGGTTTAGGTCTAGGCGTGTTGAACGGCATTTACGTTCCTGCCGAACGATTGCTTGATAGCTCACTTCAGATGATCCGCAACATCCCTCACCTGGCGATGATTCCGCTGGTGATTTTGTGGTTTGGCATCGGCGACCAGGCAAGAATTTTTCTGGTCGTTCTGGGTGTGTTCTTCCCGATTTACATCAACACCTTTCACGGCATTCGCTCCATTGACCCCAACCTGATCGAAATGGGGCGTGTCTATGGGCTGAGCCGCCGCAAACTGTTCTGGCAAATCATTCTGCCCGGAGCCTTGCCCAATATCCTAGTAGGTTTGCGCTACGCGCTGGGGCTGATGTGGCTGACGCTAATCGTGGCAGAAACGATCGCCGCCAATTCTGGCATCGGCTACATGGCAATGAACGCCAGAGAATTCATGCAAACCGATGTCGTGGTGCTGAGCATTTTGCTGTATGCGCTGCTGGGCAAATTGGCAGACGTTACCGTGCGAATTTTAGAGCGCTGGTGGCTCCCCTGGCACCCCAGCCAGCATGGAGGCTAACAATTCCCAGAGATTGAGATCTGCGACTTCTTAAAGAAGTCGCAGATCTGGGCACAAACCCACCATCTAAATGAGAGGAACTATGGGCAAGAAAACTACAGTAGCCAGCACTGCTGGCACTCAATTAAGTATTCAGAATCTGAGTAAGTCCTTTGGTGCAGTTCAGGTGTTGCGCGACATTGACCTGGAAGTTGCGCCAGGGGAATTTGTGGCGATCGTCGGGCGTAGCGGCTGCGGCAAAAGTACCTTGCTGCGACTGCTGGCAGGGCTGGAAATACCCACTCAGGGAGAAATTTTGCTAGACGAGCACCCGCTCAGAGGCTTTAACTCCGATGCCAGAGTCATGTTTCAAGATGCACGGCTGCTTCCCTGGCGGCGCGTTTTGGACAACGTGGCACTGGGGCTAAAGCGAAACGGTAAAGAACACGGGCTGTGGGCACTTCAGCAGGTCGGCTTAGCCTCACGCTCAAAGGATTGGACAACGGCTCTATCCGGCGGACAGCGGCAGCGGGTCGCTTTAGCACGGGCACTGGTGACTCAGCCCCGGCTGCTGCTGCTTGACGAACCGATGAGCGCTCTAGATGCCCTGACTCGAATCGAAATGCAGCAGTTAATCGAAACGCTTTGGCAAGAGCAAAATTTCACCGCCGTTCTAGTTACACACGACGTTGAAGAAGCCGTGTATCTGGCAGATCGAGTGATCGTGATCGAAAACGGTTCGCTGCTGATAAACCAGGAAATTATGCTGCCTCGCCCCCGCAATACCGGAAGTGCTGCCTTTGCTGAACTGAAGACAAAAGTGCTGGAGCGGATTTTGGGAAATCGGAGCCGAACGGGTAGAGAAGTGGCGATCGCCTCCTAACTCTTTTAACAACAGAGGAAGTTCAACAGAGGAAGTTTAACGGAGGAAGTTTTATGAGAAACCACAACCTACTCATTCTCACCCTCTTTTGCCTCATCAGCTTTTCTGTAGTGCTAGCACTCTCCTTTGTGCCCCGCCCTTATAGAACAGCCTACTTTGAGGCGCGATCGCCCAGCGCAACCCAGCTAGCCATTCCCCTGAGCAATGGCAACGCCTCACAAGCTCTCCTGATTTATCAGTAGCAGAGACCGGGTATAGCACTCTGCTACTTTTTTCTTTTGCTCATGTTCAAGGCTAAGTGTCTACAGGTGAACCATGACAACTACGATCGCAACGGAAAAAATCTACGAGCTAGAAGGGCAAATTCTAGAAGCCTGTTCGTGCAAAGCGCCCTGCCCCTGTTGGATTGGAGACGATCCTGACGCAGGATACTGCGATAGCTTTGTTGCTTATCACATCGATCACGGCAAGATTCAGGGCGTTGATGTGTCAGGACTGACTCTGGTGAAAATTGTCTACATTCCTGGCAATGTGCTGGCAGGCGGCTGGAAGGCAGTCGTTTACATCGACAGCAACAGCACAGCAGAACAACAGCAGCTTTTAGGCAAAGTGTTTAACGGCGAACTGGGTGGGGCGATCGCTCCTTTCATCGGGGTTGCACTCCTGGCATCTAGTTTTCTGACACTAGTGCTGCCAGCCGAGCTATCGATTCCCATGCACTAGTCGCCGAGGTTACATTCCCAATGTCAGAAGCCAATTCCCAGCCCACCAGAGCTAAAGCTGTTCAAGATACTCAAGTGAGTGCTGATCAACTAATTCAGCTTTATCAAGCGATGCCGCCAGAACTCCAGCAAACCTTCGTTGACCTACATCAAAATCTTGCCACCTCACCCCCTCCAAAGGAATCCTCAGCACTAGTCTCAGACCAGCGAGTGCGAGATCATTTAGCAAACGAGCGCACTTACCTGGCCTGGATGCGAACGGCGATCGCCCTGATGGGTTTCGGGGTCGTCATTGCGCGTCTGCGAAACCTGCTCACACCGGGCATTCAGGGTACGGGTCAGGGCTGGAAGTTGGGCTTAGTGTTTGCCCTCGTCGGGCTACTCACTGTTCTGCTTTCTACTCGTCATTACTTCGCCGTTTTAAATGCCATCAATCACAACACCTATCGCCCCTTTAGCCGCTGGGTGATTGTCTTCAGCCTGGTAGTGATGCTGCTAGGGGCAGGCGTTCTCTACGTCCTGTTTACAATTCCCATTGGCGCAAGCACAGCCCTGATTGAATAACTGAATTTTATGGAACTCTCCGCTAAAGTCGAATACGCTTTGGTTGCCCTTTTAGAAATGGCTAGTCATCCAGCGCCAGGAGAACCGCTACAAATCAAGCACATTGCCGCCAAGCAATCGATTCCCGATCGCTACCTCGAACAGGTATTTGCAGCGTTGCGCCATGCTGGAATCGTTCGCAGTCAGAGGGGAAATAAAGGCGGCTATCTATTGGCTCGTGAACCCTGGCAAATTACGCTGCTAGAAATCTTTAACTGCCTGGAGGATGATAGCCGATCTGGTCAGGGGCAGGTTAGTGAGTGCGATCGCCTGATCGTCCGCGATGTGTGGAAAGAAGCCGAACGAAGCGCCAAAACCGTTTTACAGCGCTACACCCTGCGCGATTTGTGCCAGCAGCGAGAAATTCGCCAGCGGCTCAGCGATATGTATTACATTTAGATTTCATAATGCCAGAACGGTTCCACGTCGTGAGTAATGGTAATTCGGCGCTGCTGCCGCTGGATTAGCCCTCGACGCTCAAAGCTGCTCAGCAGCCGAGTCACCGTTACGCGGGTTGAGCCAATCAGTTCAGCAAGCTCCTGGTGCGTCAGGCGTAACTCAATTCGTCGCCCAAACTTGCTCTCCTGCCCAAACCGCTGCGCTAACCAGTTTAGTACTCGCAGCAGGGAAGCCTCTACCTGCGGGCAATGCAGAATTTCTAGCAACTCCTCGGAATAACGAATGTGGCGAATTAGCTCATCTGTAACGCGATGCCATTCCTCACGCGGCAGCATCGTTGCACTCACTTCTGTAAGGCACTCTGCCTGATGCGGATTCGCACTTGAAAGCGGACGACCGATTACATCGCCCACACTCCAAAGCCCCAGCGTTACCATAGCGCCTTCCTCTGTCCAGGTGGTTGTTCGCACAACTCCGCTGTGAATCTGCCAAAGCTGGTTGGCTGGCAGCGGCAGTTGGGATCGACGACCAAAGGCTTGATGGGTCGGCTCAACAGACAAGCCAGAGCTAAGCATGGTGAGAGGCATGGGCAAAAGTCCAGAGTAGAGCGACTGATAAATCGGTGCTAGCCGCTTGATGAATGATGATAAACCAGATTGGAGTAAAAGTACAGTTTATCGAGTGACTAACCGTAGATTGCTCTTGTAAATCCGATAACCCGCCCTGGAATCAATTCCAGGCTAACAGCTTAAGTCCGTTTTAACGGACTTAAATGCCTACCAGAAGCTCCTTCCAACTCGTTTTAACGAGTTTTAGCTTTGAGCCTGAGATTGATCTTAAGGCTCTAGTGCAATGCCTTCTGCCGTTGGTGCAAGATCTCAGTTTACTCACTTTGTGGGGCTTGATCTGATGAGCCGCACTCATCCCAGAGTAGCCAGCTAAACCGTTTGAGATCGTCCTCTGCGCCCTCTAAATCGCCAAGCTGACGACGAACCTCACTGCGGTGGGCATAGGCGATCGCATTATCGAGGACAGGGCGATCGCTGTAACTGTCGCCATCATCCCAACTCCGATCCTGGAAGCTACTGTCACCGTTCCTATAGTCAATCTCAACTGCTAGATCCTTCCAAAGCTCTACAGTTTGCAGTCCTGAGATATTCTACATGAGGGCGAACGACGGGACTCGAACCCGCGAGTGGTGGAACCACAATCCACTGCCTTAACCACTTGGCTACGCTCGCCGTGTTGCATATTGCATTGCTTATTATAGCATTGCGATCGCACCTGATTCAAACACCTAAACCTTTAACCGGAACATAGTTTACGGATTTGCTTGTCATTTAAGCAAAAGACCGCTTAGGCTTAGCGAGAGAATCTGAGTTTGATCCCATGAAAGGTATAACAATCGGGGCTTCTATAGTTGGGTTAGTGCTAGTCGGGGTAGGAACTGTAATGGCGCTGACCAATCCTGAACAATCTGCCTATGACGATTATGCAACGGCTGAGTTGACTCAATACTTAGAGGAAAACGCTTGCAGTAAGGCTCCTAGTTTCCTGGGTAATGTGCTTCAAACTCAATGTGTTGAACTGCTACAGGACAATCAGGATGAAATTAAGGAATTGATTTCTGAAAGTACACAGCGCCAGAATTTCCTGATTCTAAGTGTCTATAAAACCAATTTGTCTGTGAGCAGCCTGCTTCCTGCTTATGAGTTTGAGACGATTGGAGTGTTTCGAGATTTTTATACCTACAAGGCGAGACAGCAGTAGAAAAGGATGAGGGGTGAGGAATGAAGCCTTCGCCCTAAACTCCAAGTTCGGGCTAGAAGCTCAAGCCCGTTAAAACGAACTTGAGCAACCTGCCGCCAGGTTGAGTGTTGCTAGAGTGAGAAACCAGTTTTTTAGGATAGCAAGTGCCCTGAGTGCTGTCAGAATATTCTCAGCAAGATGGGGCGATCGCCGTGATCTCAAAACCAAACTCAAAATTTCTGATTTGCAGCTTTGTTCTCTTGGTGAGTTATCTAGGGCTGCTGCTGAGCAGTTGCGCCCATTTACCTCTAGCAACAACAGTCACAGATGGCGTATATCAACATCGCACAGTTCACAGTAGCGATGGGATTGGTAAATTTTATCTGGGCAGGGAAATTGCTCAGGTCATGGGACATCGGGGAGCGTTCTGGCTAGAGCGTTCCAGCCGTGAGTGGGAGGAGCGTCCGTCCCAACTGGTGGAGGCACTCAACTTGCGTCCAACCGATGTGGTTGCTGACATTGGAGCAGGAACGGGATTTTTCAGCTTTCGGCTCAGTCCGCTTGTGCCAGAAGGAAAAGTTTTGGCAGTAGACATTCAGCCTGAAATGCTCGATATTATTACTTTCCTCAAGCACGAAGACCAGATTGATAACGTAGAGCCTATTTTAGGTAACGTAACGAACCCAAACTTACCTGCTGCTGGGGTTGATCTGGTAATGATGGTCGATGCCTATCATGAGTTTGAGTATCCCCGCGAAATGATGGAGGAAATTGTGCGATCGCTAAAACCCAACGGGAGAGTCGTTTTAGCAGAATATCGAGGCGAAAATCCGTTCATTCCCATTAAGGGGCTACACAAAATGACTCAGCGGCAGGTCCGAAAAGAAATGCAGGCAGTAGGGCTAGTTTGGCAGGAAACGAAGGACTTGCCGCAGCAGCATTTGATGGTTTTTAGGAAGGATGAGGGATGGGGGATGGG
>Ga0224723_1001597_pt1 | contig 13484 bp, 17 predicted proteins | sample Balambano_FR2_Me_FD_161647 | JGI IMG/M metagenome (GOLD analysis project Ga0224723, IMG submission 161647) | Freshwater sediment microbial communities from Lake Towuti, South Sulawesi, Indonesia - Balambano_FR2_MetaG | ecosystem: Environmental > Aquatic > Freshwater > Lake > Sediment | place...
GCCAATAGCATCCTTTCCCGTTCCATTGCCAATCGGCTCATCTCCTGGCTTTGCGCCACACTCTCAATCTGAAGCCGCGTCAAGGCATCCACCGTAATCACCGGCCGATTTTTGTCAAAGCGCAACGTGCCATCCGCCAGCCCTGCCAGGTCAGCCAGCCCCATAGAAATGGCCGCCTTACCTGCCAATACCACCGCCTCCATCAATGCCCGGTCATGCGGCTTTCGCAACCGGCGAATCTTGAACACCGCTTCTGCCATTTGCAGTTCAATCGTGGCCGCCGCCACTCGCTCCACCCCAACCAACTCGCTCAAAGCCAACTCTGGCAAGCTATCCTTCATCTCCTTTTTAATTTCCTGGATGAAGGCCAACAGCCCGGCAAAATCAACAGCGGCCAATACCGCCTTCACGTCTGAACCTTCTGGAAAAAACCAGACCGCCTCCCCAGACTTCTCCAAATCACCCGCTTCCGCCCCAATCACCGCCCATTGCGGTTCTGCGTGGCGTTGGATGATCGTCGCCATGTAAGTGGCCTGCCGGTTCGCCTGGTCAAGCGCGGGCAAGGTGTTGTCAAACGTCGGTTCACCTGCCCCATCGCCGCTATCCAGCTTGCACACCACAAAGGGCACAAAGCCCAACTCATTGGCATATTCCGCTTCACGGCCGTTCAGCGCATCCTGGGCGTAGGGTTGCCCCCGCCAGAAGGTGCGGATACGGTTTGGCTCAATCACTTCCGCAATCTCATCCTCACCCATTTTGGCGAGGGTAATCAACATTTTGGGCGTGTTATCCCAGGCACTCATGGGAATGGCTAAATACATGTCAGGGCGTACCGGCTGGATGATGAGCCGCTTGTTTACCCGGTCATCCACCACCCGCAAGCCCGCTTCCCCCAAAGCAGTGACATAGCGCACAAAAATGTCCCCCTCACAATCCCACTTAGACCACTCAAAAATACGGTCTAGCCCCATTTGCTGCTTTGCACTCTCTGGCGACAACTTCCAATCACCCGGAATCAGGGCTACATCCAGTTCCACCGCCCGCGCCAATGGCGTAAAAATCGGCTTCACCGCGTTAGCAATGGTTGCGCCAATGTAGCTGCCCATATCCGTAGCCCATTCCCCTGGGGCCGTCAATTCCGCCTTGTAATGCCGCCAGAAACGGGCAAAACGGCTTTTCCGCGCCTGGAAAGCCGCCCCATACGGTTTGAACTCCTCTAAATCGAAAAGGCTTTTAACTTCTTCGGCCATAGAATTTCACCGTTGTAGAGGAGGTAGCTTTGCGTTCCTTTTGCCCCAATCCCAGGGCATGAGTGCCCACGCTCACCACGTCTTCATAGTCATCATGCGCCCCATGCGGAAACCGTTCCACGCTGGCAATAAATTCATCATTCCAATACCCATTCACCAGGTACACGTTTCCCGCCTGGGCCATCTCCAGCCAGGGATGCGCTTTGGTGAGCTTATCCCCTGGCAAGTTGTCTAAATTCTTGATGCTGTAGGCAATCAGGTCAGCATCCCGCCGCATAGCATCCAAAAACAGCCGGTCAATGCCATCCTGGGCACAGCGGATGGGTACACGTTTGCCGACGGCTAAAATCTGGCTCTTGGCAAACTGTTTAGCTTCATGTTGGTTGGCCTGTTTACGAGCCAGGTAAGCGATCACCAGCCGGGCATCCTCATTGTTACCGTTGGGTGTCCAAAGACCGATTAAGCCGATAGCGGTATAGTCGGGGTCATAGCTCTTTTTGGGTGCCAATTCCTTTTCCGTATACGCCCAATCAATCGGCATCACCCAACGCACATCTCTTTGAGGTGCAACTGGCAAGAATTTGAAGTTACTCCGCCCCACTACAAAGCCACCGGCCGGGCGCGGCCGTCCCTGGTACAAACTATCAAAGGTGATGGGGAAAGAACGGCGGGTGGCCTCATGTGCCACTGCACTCTCTTCTTCCGGCCACAACGCATCCCCTGGTTCACGTCCCAATGGGTCTTCAGCATCCACCGGCAACCCCATCGTGGCCGCGCTTGCCCGCTCCGCCTGCGTTTCCGCCAAAGCAGGCAGGCGCAAATAGACAATGCGCTCATCATTCTTGCCCGCCCGTTTTTCATTCAACAACTTGCCCGCCGGATCATATTCCGTCCAGCGCGTCCAGATGCCTAAAATGAATTCATACAGGCTATGAGGGCGGGTACGCACCACATCCACCCACCAATCCCACAACGTTTGGATGTACGTTTGGCTATTGGCCTGGGCGCGGTCTTTAATGGGATCATCCACCACCGTTAGCCCATGTTTGCCGGTTAGCCCACCGCCCACACCACCAGCCACACAAGCCGGAAACGGCTCGCCTTCCAATGACCATTCTTCCGCGCTCTGGCTGGAACGGCTGACCCTAATATCTGGGAAGATGTTTGCATAGAGCGGGTTATCACGTACCAGTTCCAATACCGCCCGATTATTCGCTTCTGCCAGAGAGGAGTTGTAACTGGTGAGGATGACCTGGTGAGATAGACCCAACGCCTGATTACGGCCAATGTACCAGGCGGGGAATTTGCGGCTAACCAGGCTACTTTTCCAATGGCCTGGTGGGGTGGTAATCAATAACACCTTCTTGCCATCGCCGTGCACACCATCCCACAAAGAGCCATCCACCGCCTGTTCAATGACCTGGGCAATCTTCACCAGGTGCCGTGCCCGGTAACGGTTATGCACAAAGGTATCATCCGCGCCTGGATAGGCTGCATCCGGGTCAACGTAAGCCGCAAAATCAATCAATTGCCGTTGCGCCAGTTCTCGTTTTGCCTGTTCACGTCTGGCCCTTTGCGCCACAGAGAGATTACTCATCTCCATTCCCCCCCATACCGGCCAGCCGCGCCAATTCCTCTTTCGTCAGCTTGCTCAAATCCTCCTCGTCATCCGTTTCCAGCCCCAACCCAATCGCCTGCTTTGGCGTGTACTGCCCGGTCATTTCCATGAACAGCTTCCGGTCTGGGTGGCTCTTATAATTGGGGTCACTGGCACTCTCAATCAGCGCGTCCCACACCTCATCCACTACATCAAACGCCCGTGCCGCCACCTGTTTGGCAGCGCGGACACGAATAGTCGGATTTTTTGCCAGCCGTGCCGTCAGGGTGCGGCGGGAAAAGCCCATGAGAGCGGCCAGGCCATCCAGGTTATCGGGTTGGCGGTAGGGTTTGGGGGTGCCTTTCCAGGCAATGTAGCAAGCGTCTCGCCAGTACCAGCCTTCATTGAGGAGGGCCAGATAATCACCCTGCCAGGGGTAATCATCGCCCTCTAACATTACTTCAAAAAGCCGCTTTTCCTCTGCGTGGCTGGCATCTACCAACGTCTTTTCTGGCACATCCAGCCCCAGCAGAGGCAAAAGTTCTACCATTACACCGCTTTTCCTTTCAAAAACCAGTACATTAAAACAGCCATATTGTACATTAAAGTGGACAACAGGTAAAGGAGTATTGTTGTATTACCACAACACGCCACAAAAAAGCCCCATCCTGGCAACACGGATGGGGCTTTTTTATACTTGATGTGAGGGAAGAGGGTATTCAGTTTTTAGTTTTATCCAGCCACCCTATGTGCAGCTTCCCGTCGTTATTCTGGCTTCCCTGCACTCACGCCAGCGGACTCCGCTAGGGGTTGCCCGGCCAGTTTGGAATTGTGAAATGGGGCCCAGCCTCCGTTAGGAGGGAGAACGAAGGCTGGGTCAGGGAGGAGGAAGACAATGAACCCAACGGATTGAGCCTCGCCACTCCCAGAAAATTGTACACTAAATCAACCAAAATGGACATAAATAGGAACATCGTTTTTCAAATATAGGAACGTTGCAAAAACAACGTTCCTATGCATAAGCACCCCAAAAGTATATATTTTCAAGAGGGGGTCTGGGGGGTGAAACAACGTTACTATGTTCCTATATACGCTATTTATACGAAATATACTTAATAATTACCAGAGGTAGATACCCTCAAAAATCATAGGAATGTCAGAAAAGCCAACGTTCCTGTCAGGAACATCAACGTTCCTATAAAACAATAAAAATAGCCAAATATACGGTTCGTGTAGAACATAGGAACGTTAGGAACGTTGTACAGGGGGTATAGGGGGGGGGGTAAAAAACATATGTTTTTTTCGGCAACAAAAAAGCCCTGGTTTTGGTTGGGCCAGGGCTTCACCCTTACATTTCACACAATTTGTGCCACTCTTCTTCACTAACCTCCTTCCCAGCGACAAAATAAAAGTGGCGAAAGGGTAAAAAGAGTGGATTAAAGCCTTCAATTTTGCCTTTTTTAATATGCGTCCGCTTGAAAAAAGACCCAGGCCAATGCCCACGCTTAACGCCAGCATCAATCGGGCAAAGAATCCACTCCCCACAATGCCCATATTCCTGCTGACAAAAGCGAGACTCATCAAATTGTGGGCTGCGCCTGGTCACACTACCACAGAGAGGGCATATTTCAGTCTGCATCGTTGCCAGTTTAACTTCCAACCGCTCAATTCTCTGCTTTAGAAGTTCAATTTCACCGGTCATAGCTTCAATTCCTGTTGTTTAATTGGCTGTAGTTCTGGCTCTTTCCGCAACCCCTCCAACTCCTCTTCCAAACCATACCGATAACAAAGGCTCTCAATTCGCTGTTCATCCCACACCACAATAATCGGCTGGGTGCCCACCGTCCCCTTTTCCGTTCGCAGGTTCAGCTTATTCCGCACCACATGCCCAATACCCCGCGCCGTCAACTTATCCTTTTTGAAGTGCCCTTTCTCCTCCTCACCATCCCCATCAGCCAGATCATTCTCCTGGTCAACAATACGGTTCGCCTCTTTGGTGATGTACTTCATCGCCAACTTCAATTTGCCGTCCACCAGTTGCGCTTCCTCAATTGGTCGGTAGTAGCAGCGCAAAATGGCATGTAATACCTTCGCTTCCAGCTTGCTCCGCCAATCAGCAATCATCTGGCGGCTTGTTTCCAACATAAAGCGGTCAATCTCCTTAGCCAACTCAGGAGCTACCGCCTTCAAAGCCACCGTGATTTCTCGCAACCGCCCAGGCAGACGTGGATCACCGGCGTTATAGTCAATCTCAATATCCAGCCGCCAATTCTTCAGCCGGTACATCAAGCACATGTTGCGAATCATCAAGGCCATATCGTTGACCTCTTTCTCAGGCAGATAGATGGGAATACGTGGGTGAGGAATGCCCCCGTTTGCCGTCCAGGTAATACACCGGCTGTTGGTAGCATCATCCAAAAACGGTTGCCGCTGGCTGAACAACTTTGGCCCAAACGTTTTATGGGCGCGTGGAAGCATCCGCCCATCAGGTGTTTGTTCCACCCGCCACACTGGAAACTTACGGGTATTCCCTGTGTTGATGAGGTTGATAATCTCGCTAGTGCTATCGCTCACCTTAAAATCAGCCTCATCCATCACCAGTGTAATCATGTCGAACAGGTCAATCGTGCGGAAGATAGAAGCCACCGAAGAACTCCCCACTGTCCTCATTGCCCGAAAAGCCACCATGCCCACCATATCTATGTAGCGCGTCTTGCCGCTTCCCAACTCACCCAACGCCCGCAAGTAGGGAACTTTGTTGAACAAATCGGCCATCCAGGTCATCAGCGCGTAGTAAGCCCCAATCTGCTCAATATCCGGCGGCACATCTACATATTTATGGAGAAAGTCACGGATTATTCCAACCAACTGGCCCTGATCCCCGTAATCCTCTGGATGACTGGCAAAAGAAATGCCACCGTCTTTAATGAAACTGTCTGTTGGGGGAAAGGGCAACACGCGCACATGGCTGAATTCCAACGCGGTCTTGATGGTAATTTGACCATCTGGCATCCTTACCGCAAACGCCGTTCGCGGCCCCTTCTCATGCTCAGGGTCATAAATCATTTCAAACAGCGTGTCTTCAATAAACCCCCCTGCCATAAATTGAGTGTCCTTCAGCCCATTTGCCGCCTTTTTTGCTTCAGCTTTGATTTCATCGGCCGTAACCTTTGCCACCCGGTCAAACTGACCAACTGTAATCCCCATTGCCTTTGCCAACGGCTTGCGTAAATCTTCTACATCCCGCTTGCCCAATTTGGCAACCATCCCCCACACCTTATCTTCAATTTTGCGCCGTTCCGTTGTGGGAGCCGCGGCCGCCCACCCCCCTAGCCAGATGATATAAGCAGCAGCAGCGTCCAGCGCGGCCTGGCACTCCGCTTTTGTGCCCCCAGCCTGCAAAAATTCATTCGCATCTTTCCCTTTCGGCCAGGAGACAATGCCCGTCAGCGGCCCCAACACATCGCCCCACTTTTGAATGTCACCCTGGCCCGCTTCATCACCATCCAACGCCAAAAACCGCCCTTCAATCCCCTTCAATCGTTCGGTAAGCGCGGGTACATCACCTAAAGAGAGACCAGCCAGGGCAACGGCCGGTATTCCCCATTGCGCCAACGTCAGCGCGTCCGCCTGTCCCTCCACAAACACCACATAACCACATTTAGGATGCACCTCAAAGTTCCAATACGGCTGTTTTCCCCCCACCAGGCCGCCATCCAAATTGTGATGCCGCTTCCCTTCAATGCTCCGCCCCGACAAATAGCAGCAGTGCGAACCAACGAAGTGGGCATAAACAAACATCCCTGGTGGCATCCCCTTAATTTGCCCCTCTTTCAACCAGCTAACCGGCACATCTAACCCCCACTTCGCCGCCCACTTATGAATATCCCCCTTAAAGCCAATCATAGCTACCACTTCCGGCCTGGTGACATCTATCTCGTGCATCTTCAAGTGGTCAATCAACGCCCTGGTGTTGCCATCCCAATACCCACAGCCTGCCTGCTCAAGCGTTTCCGCACTCCACCCGCGCCCCATTGCCCACTCCATAGCAGTAGCACTTCCCCGCAACATTCCTGAAAGATAGTTAGCAATAGTGGTTAAGGCATCTTGCTTGGCTCTGGTAGCCTTGTAAGTTTCAGCCTCCTTCCCATCCCACTGCAACGGCACCCCCCCACGCCTGGCAAGGTATTCAATCGCCTCCTGAAACGTCATCCTGCGCGTGTTTTCTAACCAGTTAATGACATCACCCGCATGACCCTGGGAGTTCCAAAAGTAATACTGTTTGCGGGTATCCACCACCAAACTGTTATGCTCAACAGCACGGGCATAGTGACCGCGTTCCTGTTTTAGGGGATGAGTTTCTGTTACAACTTCTTCAATCCGATTAGCCTCTTTTATTGCTTCAATGTTGGCAGTCATGGCTTATCCCCTTCCCCTCAACCCGGTTTTGGGCAATTGCCGCGCTAACTCGCCCACCCCGTCACAGCCGCCCTGTATGTCCAGGGGGGGGAAGGGGCACATGGGCAGCACACCCAGAAGAATCCAATACAAACAAAGCCTGTGAACGTCGTAAAAAGTAGATTGTGTTATCATTTTGCGCTCCAAAAACATTCCAATAAGCTGTTAAATTACACCTAAAATAGTTTATGATAATGGCTGTTACCAATAGCCAAATATGATAAGAAAACGTGGTTGTCAGTGCTTTCAACCACAAGCCTACAACATCCTCACACTCCCCGCCTTGCCCCACCCCAAAGGCCAATATGGTTTTACCAGCCCACCCCCCAACGGCCGAAAGGGGGAAGTTTGGCGGGTTGCTCCGCTACTGCTTTAATCATCATGGGTGGCCTCGTGGCGTTGCTGTAAGACGATGGTACGGGCGTTGGGATGTACGCTGGTGATGCACTCACGCGCCTGCCGGATGGCGAGTTGTGCCTGTGCCGCCGTTGCGATGATGCCCGTGCGGGTCATATCACCCCCACCCCCCCCATTGGTTAACATGGTAAGGTGCTTTTCGGCTTTCATTAGCTCTTTGTACACGTCTTCCAGGGTGCGGCGGGCGGTGTTGGATAGCTCACGTCGTGCCATCGTCTATGCCCTCCTGGGTGGTGTGGGCCAGGTATTCCTGGTCTGCTTTGCGGGCGGAGACGTGGCGGAGCCAGTCGTTGATGATCATGGGTAGGCCGCTGGCGGCAAAGCAGGCGAGGGTTAGAAGATAGTCCAGCCAGGGGTTGGGATGGTGGAGGGGGATGTTGGCGGTGAGGGTGACTAGAACGCCTGCTACTACCAGGAAGGCGGTGTAGCCTTCGGAGTAGCCTTTGCGGTTGAGCCGGTTGACGAGGGTGGCGTAGATGAGGCCAAAGAGGAAAAGGCTGCCGATAACAACCAAAATGTGTTCATTTTCGATGCCGATTTGCATATTGGGTTTACCTCCTGATTTACAACTGCTACAGTGCGTTTTGTGCAAAGCCAGCCATGTCTAACAAATGCGCTCCGTTGGATGTTGGTTGGCTTTGTAGCTTAATTGTTTTTGGTTTCATTGTCCATTAAATGTGCCGTTTTGGAAGATTAAATAAACAATCGGGTTCTATGATTTATTTGACCGTTTTGGTCAGAAAAATGTACTAGGGAAGAAGGTAAGTAGTATGTCTAAAGCTACAGTTCAGCCTAAGCTGAAGGAGTGGGCGGCGGTTCAGCGGGATCGGCGCGGGTGGACGTATCGGGAGATGGCGGAAAGGGCGGGGTTGGCGCATACGACGGTTGCACAGTTTTTTGCTCCCGATTACCACCTGGGTTTTAAGGCTTGTCGGGCGATGGCTAATTTGTTTGGTACGCCGATCATCACTGTTTTGGAGTTGGCAGAGCTTGTTCCAAAGTCGCCGCCTGAAAGTCAGGATACGCGCCTGCTTACGGAGATTTATTATCGTCTGAGTGAGCAGGATAGGCGGGAGTTGGTGAACTTTGCCGAATATCTACGGGATGGGAAGCGTCGTGCTTTTCCACGTTGATGCTCCGGCCAGGTAACACGCCCGCTGGATGGCTTGTTTTTCCAGGGCTATGAGCAGGTCTATTTCCCGATAGATGTTGTGTGCTTCTGGGCTGGTTTCTCTTAGTTTGTGTTCTAAGGCCACGATCTGGCTGTTGAATTGTTTTTCAATGGCCTGGATGTGGGGTTCTACCAGTTGGTCTATGCACTGGTAGGCTAGATGGGTAGAATTGGGATCAGCAGTCATTGTAAGTCTCCTTACGGTGATTGTTAGAAGGCCGATGTGGTGCCCACCACCCATCGGTCTTCGCTTTTAGAAAGGCAAAGGCCCCATCGCATCCTTGTCTGAAAGTTGTCACACACTCAGAGCAGTTTTTAGATGCGACGGGGCCTTTGCCCTCAGACAATAAAAAAGCTGCTCTCAATTGAGTGTGTGACGCTTGGGATGATAGTTGCATAGGCTTCTCCTGTCAATCCGAAATTGTGTTCTAGGGCTAGACCGCATATTGTATGGTACATTAGTACAACTGTTCTAATAATTCACGCCTTATTTACGGTGCTGTGGCACTAACTGTCACTCCTCATTGTTCCGTTCTAAGAAGGCGCAACAACGTCTTCCCATTCCTCAGATGTGCGTTTCAATAGCTCCAGGTGGGAACTCTCTTCTTCCTCCTTTTCCTGCCACAAATCATCATCGCGTAAGGCCAGGATGTTTTCTTCTATGAGGTCTGCAATGACCTGGGGTTCTAGGGCATCCAGTTCCCAGGATTCATCACCGTATTGGGCAGCGTAGCCGTTAAAACGGGCATCTGTGGTCTTGGCGGGGTTGGGCGGTGGGTTGTATAGCTGAATCTGGTTCCAATTCAGGGCAAGGCGGTTTATTTCAGCATCCATACCACGTAGGAACATTTGCAGCCGCTCTTGATTGTCCCTGGTCATATCTATGCCGCTTGGGTCATGGTCTCCCAGGTGGAGGATGGTAACGGCCTGGCCGCCTTTGATGTACCTGGCAATGCGTTTGCTGGCTTCATACATTTCGCTTTGGGAGACGTAGCCCCGGCAGGCGAAGTAGTCTACATCGTGCTGCCGACAAACTCGCTCTAAAATGCCCACCAGCGCATCCTTTTCCACCCACACTTCCACGCGGTTTGGCTGGTTCTCCCATTTGTCCAGGCGGAAGGCGTTGTATGCCCCTCGGATAATTTCAGCGGGGTCATCCCAATGGGTGATGCCTTGCAGGTTACGGGTGCGGTCTTCATTGGCATTCCAATCAATCAGCCCGGCCAGGCGGCCTTTGTTGATGAGTTCGCCCAGGTTTTTATAGCTCTTTTCCGTGTTTTCAATGAGGCCACGCGCTACGTGTTGGTAGTAAAGCTGGCGAAGGGTCAGGCGGTAGCCCTGGGCGGAGTATTCGCGGATGATGCTGTTGGCGGTTTCAATGAGTGCCAGGCTGCTGGTACGCAGGTTGAAGGTCATAAATTGTTGTTTCATGGTAGGAATCTCCTGGGGAGTGGTTTGCCGGTTATTTGGCCGGGCAAACAGGCCTGGACGTAGCCAAGCCAGAATTCGTAATCTTCGGTTTGGAAGAAGTGAACATCTTTGTCAAAGGTGGCTTGTTTGATGACCTGTAGGGCAAGGTAGAGATAGGGGTCATAGGGATGGCTGCCAGATTGCTTCATGGGGCGGTCTTTGATGGCTTTACGGGGCATATGGCACTTTATCCTCTTCAGCGGCATAGACAGCAATGGCCTCATCAAGTCGTTCCAGATTCACATCTTCTGGCTTGCCCTCAAGTGCGTCGGCAAATCCATTCGATTTACACCATTCACCAAACAGCCTAAACGGATCATCATATTCCCATTCCGATTCTGTGATGATGTAGCCACACTCTGTACAGGTATGCACATAATCCCAAAAGGGTTCATTGGGTCGTAGTCTGACCGTAGCCGTTTGTTGGCTTTCGCAGCTTGGGCAAATAATATGTTCCTCATAGGATGTGAAGTCTTCAATGCCGCTATTGCGCTTGCTCATGTTGCACCTCCTCTAAACACGTCTCATCTACGGTAAAGGCTGGCCCCACGCCCTTGCCTTCGTCTATCCAGACGGCCACACCTTTGCGGCCGGGGATGGGCAGGGTGATGATGTGCCCCTGACGGCCGATATATTCACCGGCCGCCACTCTCACCCTCATGTTCATTTTCACGTCTTGGGTTCTCACTTTGCACCTCCTGGTTGGTTGGTTATTTGATGGGTAAAAACGTCAGGTAAACCCGACTTTCTTTTTGTTTGGGTGGGCGGCAAACATAGGCATCGGAGCGTTCCTGCAATTCGTAGCCTTTGCTTTGCATGGCCTGGGCTACCTGGTTGGCTGCATCCAACACGGTAAAGGTTTCTGCCCAAACACGGACGCGGATAAATTTGGTGGGTTCATCGGCCGCCATCGCCGCTGTGAACTCCCACTTGCCTGTTTCACTATTCCAAAAATATCCTTTTTCGTTTAACGCCCGGTAAAGTTCTTCCTGGTTATCGCCTGGTAGCAAATCCAGCAAGTGACCGGCAACTTGAACGGCCGAACTGTATTTCTTTGTCATCTTAGGCACAATCTTCCTCCTCTGGTTCAATTTCAAACCGGGCTTCGGCGTAACATTCGTTACACAACACCCCATAACCGAAGGCATCAAAGTTGGCTTCATCGGCTGGGATTTCTTCGCCACAAGCGTCACAAATTACAAATTCTGGTTCCATTTTGCTATCCTCCATAGGCCAGCAGTAAGCCGAAGCCGCTGACCAATATCACAACCAACAATAAAATAAGCCAAATTAAAACGACGTATTCCCAACCTGGTTCATTTTGCATGACCATTGCTCCCTGCCACCATAGGTGTGCCAGCACACCACCGATGGTGGGCGTTTAGGGCCTGCACACTGCCAAATGGTTTTTCGCACTGTTGGCAGACAAGCTGGCTGATGCTGGCTGGTGCTGGCTCTGGTGCTGGCTTGATTTCGCTCTGGGCTTTTTGGGCTGGTTTGGGTGCTGGCTCTGTGCTGGCAGCATCACGGGCAATGGCTACGCCGCCAATGACGAAAGCGGGGGCTAACACAACTGCCACTGACCAGGCGTACATGAGGCTGGTGTAATGCAACACGTCGGCCACCGTCTGCCCGGTCATTCTGGCTACCATGTAGGGCGACAAAATGAAAGGCATTAACACAAACAGGCCAACGATGAAGCCGGTGAGGATTTTCCAACGATGGCTGTAGCTTTTGGCGTTCCACGTCGCCTTTGGCTTCATCCTGCCCCACGCCTCCAGCATGTAGGCAGCGGCGGCTACTTCCAGGATGCCCATTGCCAGGCCAGCCGTAATGTTCAATGTGTTCAAGCCTTGACTGACCAGGCCGGGCAGTGTTTCCACGTCGGCTGAAATGAATGCGCCTGCCCATCGGGGCATAGAGACAATCACGGCGGCCACCATCAACCATTTACCTGCATCCCAATGTTTCACGAGTTGCCTCCACAATAGCCCAGGCAGTTATCCAATGTTGATTGGATGCTATATCGGGCAACCAAGTGGAAGGCTCTATTTCTGGCCTTATCCTGTTGCTCTGGTGACATGACATCTATGATGCTGGGGCGGCTGGCTTTTGCCTGAGCACAAGCCTGACAGGTGGTGAATTGGGTATTGCCACAGCTACACTGGCTGGGCATGTAATCAAACGATTGACCGCATACACAATATGCTTTCATCTTTTTTGCTTCCTCCTACTCCCCCACCCCGCCTTCTTCCACCTCATCGTCCCCGTTATGAAGGAGACGGCGGTGACGACGACGGGCCAGGGGAGTTTGATTGTTTTCTAATGTCAATCCTAAAAATTCAGTTAAACCCCGATCTGTCCAGCGATGTGGGGCATCTTTGCTCACGTAACCCTTCCCTTGCAGCACGGCCAGGGTTTGGCTGTAGGCATTACTCTTTATGCCGATTTCCTGGAAACCATGACCTTCGGGCGACGTGTCACGGCGAAGGCCATAATCACCATCACGTACCCACTGGCGAAGTCGGCCAATTTGCCGTTGGTTAAATGTGACCTTCTGGCGGGCGTATTCCAGGACTACAGGGGCTTCATGCAGGTGGGTGTTTGTGCCATTTAGGGAAACGGTGCGGTCTGGGGCGACGGCGGGTGCGGCCGGGGGTAAGGCAACTGTGTCTATGGTGACGGGGCGGCGCAATTGTTCATATTTACGGCTGATGGCTACGGGGTTGCCGTTCTGGTCACGGATGACGGGTTGTGCCCAACGCCAGGCCAACAATAGCCCACCGGCCAGGGCCACAATCAGGAGTGTGCTTACCACAATTTTCAGCACTCTCCAGAAACCGGCGTTGAAGGTTGCCCGCTCTTGTTGGCGGAGGGCTTCTTGAGCGTCTGCCTGTATCTGGCGATTGAGGGCGATGGCGGTGGCGGTGCTGGCTGCATCCTCACGCTCCTGGATGATGGCCGCATAGTCCCTGGTGATGTCGGCTTCCACCACTACCAGGATGTGTTCGCTGGTGGTGGTGGCGGCGGCCTGGCTGGTGGTGGTGGCGGCAATGGTGGTGTTGGTGGCCTGGATGGCGCTGGTGGTGGCTGCCTGGTAGTTCATTGCCTGGTTCTGGGT
>Ga0224723_1001598_pt1 | contig 13477 bp, 14 predicted proteins | sample Balambano_FR2_Me_FD_161647 | JGI IMG/M metagenome (GOLD analysis project Ga0224723, IMG submission 161647) | Freshwater sediment microbial communities from Lake Towuti, South Sulawesi, Indonesia - Balambano_FR2_MetaG | ecosystem: Environmental > Aquatic > Freshwater > Lake > Sediment | place...
CCCCACACCCCACACTCCTACTAACAACTAACAACTAACAACTAAGAGCTAACTATGAAATGCATTAACTGCGGAACTGATAATAACTTAAAAGAACGGACGGAAAATCAAGGTCGATGTAAACAATGTAATCATGCGTTCGCTTTTGAGCCTACCAGTATGACTACAATCAAGTTTACTGACCCATTTTTTGCGAAAGCTATCACTGATATTTCTGTTAACCATACTCTATCTTTTACACCTAATCAACTGTTCTATTTGTTGGATAAACGCTTAAGTAAAAAACATTTTGGTGGTGGTTATACTGGATGTTATATATTTTTGGCTATTTTATTAGCGATTCTTTTTAGTCTATTTATATCACCAATATTAGGTAGTAGTTCTATATTAGTTGGAATATTATTGTACAATGTGATTTGGATTTCTCTTTTAATTAGTCAAAGTAAATCTAAACAAGTAAATAATGATACTAGAAAAGCAATTACTAAAGACTTACAATTTGTTGGCGTAATAACTCTTATTAGTGGAATTATTATTAGCCTTATCTTAAATTCATTTTTTGTATTTGTCATCTCCGTTATTGCCGGGATGTTGTCAATATATTTAGGAATCAAACAGCGAAATTTACCTCGTTTACCAGAAGAATTTGTCATTACTCAAGACCAATTTCAAGCATGGATAAATAGATGGCAAGAAATTAACGGTTCTATTACCAAAATGCTTCCTCTTCCTGATGAAAATACATCTACTGCTGAAATAAGTCCCGATGTTACAGCTTATAGTTTTGATAGATTAATCGTTTGCGATCGCGCTAATATTGCCCAGTTTCTAATTGCAAATAATTTCCACTTTGAAAATAACTGTGCCATTTTAAGTGTAACTGGCTATCCGCAAAGCATTTTTAATACCACAATGGAAATGCTGCAAAGAAATTCAGATTTGAAAGTGTATGCATTCCATGATTGTAGTCCGAAAGGAATGATGTTAATGCATCATCTTAGAACTAGTCCAAAATGGTTTGCTAATAGTAATTTAACGATTGTTGATATTGGGTTAACACCAAAGCAAATTTTAAGTACTAAGCGGGGAATGTTTATTCGTAATTCTTCCGAATCAGCACAAGCTGCACAACAATTATCAGAAGAAGTTCGTAGTTTACCTGGGGAGGAGTTGCAGTGGTTACAAGTAGGAAATTTCGTAGAGTTGGAATCATTTCCTCCTCAAAAGTTAATACAAATTCTACGACAAGGTATTGCTAATACTTCTAATTTAGATTTAGCTGATGATACTGGATATGATAGTGGAGTTCTTATTTATGGAGTTGATAGTTTCGGTTAATTCAGATTTAGACTCTTAGTAGAGATTTCCCGAGCAAACGTCTCAAGCGCTAAATCCATTGCTATACCTCAATTTTAGAGTTTTTACTTTTAATTTCAGTATTAATTATACCCGGAGAGTTGACTATGCTTTGACCCGCCAGGGACTTTAAGTCCCTGTCTAATAAGTAAAGTCCTCTAGAAGAGGACTAGTTAAATATTAGATTTTTTTGTTAAATTTATTACTCACAAATATCTATTTACCGATTTATACGTATACGTGCAAAATATGAACCTCCGACCAGCGGCTTTTCGCCACTAGTAAAATATAAAAGAAATACGTCTTAAATTATTGTCCTCTGTTCCCTGTTCCCTATTCCCTGAATTACTTTTGATTCACTCGTAACCACATTTCTAAACTAACCAATAACCATAACTTAACTCCATAACGTCCCCAGGTATCACCGCGATAATCTAACCAGTTACGTATAATTGATTGGTTGACATAGGGTGAAATTTTACTTTTTTTATTAAGTAATAATTCCCTAGCTTGTTTTTGCCAGTATTTACGAAACCCTAATTGGACTGGCACCATCATCCCACTTTTAGGACGATTAATAATTGCTTCTGGTAAAATATCAATCACTGCTTGTTTGAGAACTGCTTTTTCTTCCACACCTGAAAGTTTATATTCTGGTGGAATTTGCATACTCAAATCTACTACACGTTGGTCAAAGAGTGGGGATAGTCCATGTAAACCTGCTGCTTGAGTTAAGTTGTTAACTTTTGTTAATATTTGGTCGGCTCCTTTATATTTAATATTTATTGCCATTAAGCGATTGAGGTAGTTGGTATCAGCGTTCAAATCACTAGTAAAAACTGAGGGTTCTGTTTTGACTGCTGTCCAAATTTCTGGTTTCAAGAGTTGCGGTAAATCTGTAAAGCATTTTTGAAAAGATATAAGATATGCTTCTAAAGGGTCTTGATTGGTGACAGAGCCGTATAAACTATTAATTAACATTGGTTGATTTTTAGGGCCACCAAAGCATGGATCTCCACCTTCACCGTTTAATGTAGTTTCTACGTATTTTCTGGCTAATCTCCCGATTAATAAGTTTGGTACTGTTAATGGATCACCAATGGGGTCATCTAAATAGGTCATTGTTTCTGGAAGATGCTCCCACATATCGCGGAAGGTAATTTCTAAAATGTGATGCTCCGTTTGGCAATGTTGAGCAACAAGACTAGAAAATTCTAATTCATTAGCACATTCTGCACCAAAATGGATGGAAAAGGTGTGAACTGGTGAATTGTGGAATTTTGCTGCTAAAGCTGTGATTGAACTGGAGTCTAAACCTCCAGAGAGAAAAACACCAACAGGTTGATTATTTGGTAGATATTCTTGTACAACTTCATTTAGTAAAGCACGTAAGCGATCGCCATGCCAAGCTAATGGTTTCTCAGGATTTTGAATATCTTCTTGCAGTTCCCAATAATTTGTGACTTGATTCTGAGGAAGTTGTATCATAGTTCCTGGTCGAACTTCCTTTACATCTTGCCAAAGCGTTCTTTCTCCAGGAACAAAAGCACAACAAAGGTAATCCCGTAAAGCTACTAAATCTAGTTCGTCGGAATGATAAGGTCTAAGGGTGCGTAATTTCGGAGCTATCCAACAAGTAGAATTATTATTAGTGTAATAGAGAGTCTGTCCACCAACGCGATCGCGTCCTAAATACAAAACTTGTTCTTCTCTATCCCAAATTACTAACGCAAACATCCCCACCAGTTGCTTCAAACATTCACAACCCCATTTCTCCCAGAGATTTACGACTATTTGAATATTATCGATCAAGGTTGTTGCTACAATTCCTAATTTTTGTAACAATTCCACCCGATTACTTAACCATACATCACCCACAACAACTAATTTCTCTGTGGGACTAAATGCTAATTGCTTTGTGGTATTTTTGGGTATGGCGATCGCTATCTTCTCATCTTGCCATACTACATTCTCATGCAAAGAATGAGTTTTCCATGCGACATACCAACTTTCAGTCTTACTAAGTTTACTATTTTGCAGTGTATTAAATAACATAAATATTTACATCAAATTCGGTAGCAGTATTTTGCGGGGGTCATACAAAGATACTCTAACTAGCCCAATTTTTCTCTACCTAGCAGCACAGAAGGTAGATTATGAGCTTAGGTTCCTTTGGAGATAACGGTGAGTTATATCTATTTGGTAAATATCATCTTACCTCTTATAATACTTATAGCAGTAATTATCTTCATACTATAGAGATAATAATTATGCGTGTAGAAACTTTACATATTCAAAATTTTCGAGGATTTCAAGACATAACGATTAACTTTCCTAAATCAAGCTTGGCAGTATTTATCGGTATAAATGGTGCAGGAAAGTCATCTATTTTAGATTGTATAGCAATAATGTTAGCTCAATTTGTTGCCAAACTTCGTAATTTAGAAGTAGCAGATGTTGAATTATCAGAAAATGACATCAGGTTAAATTCTGACTCTAATATCAATACAATAACTATTTCGACAACAGATATAAAACAAATATCTTGGAGAATGATTGAAGCAGGTTCATATTCACAAAATCCTAGTAACTACGACGAATTGGAAAATTATATTCAACATCTTCAAGAAAATTTAAAATCTAAACCCAATTTCAGCTTACCTGTGATGGTTTACTATCAAACTCATCGTATGGTTTTAAAAAATGCTTATATTTTTAGTAAGAAAAAAAGGAAACAAGAGAAATATTCTCAATTTCATGCCTACCAGAAAGCTTTTAATAGCGAGATTAACAATTTCCAAGATTTCTTTGATTGGTTTAAAGAAGAAGAAGACTATGAAAATGAAATTCGACTGAGACGTAATGCTGACTATAGAAGTCCAAAATTAGAGATAGTTAGGAATGCTATTACTAATTTATTAAATAATTTTTCTCCTGATAACTTCTCTAATTTAAGAGTAGTTAGATCAACTTCAGAAAGGTTTGTTACAAATTCAGGTAAATCTTCATTAACCATTACTAAAAAAAACCAAGATTTCAAAATAGAGCAACTGTCTGATGGTGAAAAAATGTTATTAATGCTTATCACTGACTTAGCTAGAAGACTTGCAATTGCAAACCCCGATTCTCCAAATGCATTATTATGTGAAGGAATAGTTTTAATTGATGAAGTTGACCTACATTTACATCCTCAATGGCAAAGAAGACTAATTCCAAGTTTAACTAATACCTTTCCTAAATGTCAATTTATAGTTACTACCCACTCCCCACAAGTATTAAGCGAAGTGAAAAAAGAAAATGTATTTATTTTGGAAGATTATCAGATAGTTGAAAAAACACCTTATACTTATGGGAAAGATAGTAATTCGATTTTATATGAATTAATGAATGTAAAAGAAAGACCATCAGCGGTACAAAGTAAAATAAATAATTGCTTAAAGCTAATAGAAGATGGTAACATAGAACGAGCAAAGTTAGCTTTAAGTGAACTATCTAATTTGCTAGGAGAAAATGATTCGGAAGTAGTTAGAGCTAATACACTTATTACTTTCTTAGAATAATCATAAAAATTAAGCTAGCTTAGCTCAATCTTGATCTATCTGATGAAGCAAATTATTAAAAACCAAGAACCAAAATCATTACTCGAACATCGTTTACAACCTTTTGCTGATTATGACAACTATCCTCAAAAGTCTGAATTAAGAACATCTTTATTAGTAGAACAAGGGTATATATGTTGCTACTGTATGCAACGAATTCGAGATGATAAAATGAAAATAGAACATTGGCGCTCTCAAGACGAATTTCCAGATTTACAATTAGATTATAATAACTTACTAGGAGCTTGTGAAGGCAGTCAAGGTTCGCCAAAACATTTGCAACATTGTGATACTAAAAAGGGTAATGCAAGACTAACTATAAATCCTCTCGATAATTTAAAAAACTGCGAAGACTTAATTAAGTATCATCCTAATGGAGAGATTTATTCAGATGATAAAATTATAGATGATGAATTAAATCAAATATTAAATCTTAATATGCAAACTCTGACAAAAAATCGTAAATTAGTTTTAGACGAAGTAATTCAAGAATTAATAAGTGAACAACCAAAAAAAGATTGGACAGCAGAAATATTAAATAGGAAAATTCAAAAGTTGAGTAATAAACAGAAAGACGAAAAATATCAACCTTATTGTCAAATAGCAATTTACTACTTAAAAAAGAAATTATCGAAATTAAAATGAGGGTTTTACTTGAACCAAAAGAAACCCTAGATATGTTGTCAATAAAATTCTTATTTTAAGTTAAAACAAGCATTTTGTTGAATTTCCCTCTTCCTCCATAATAAGACTAAAAGCATCACACCTTACTCGTCCTTCCCTAAAGTCTCAATCAATAACTCAACTTGTTCTTGCCTTTTATGTAAAAAATCTTCACACTCACGCAGAGACTGCACAGCTATGGAAAACTGCTGAAAAACTTCATCTAACTCCAACTCACCTGCTTCAATTTGAGAAATTATCTTCTCTACTTCTCCAACCTTAGCTTCATAACTCCAATCATCACTCTTAACAGTTTTAGCTTTAACCATCAAATTCCACCACTTTAAAAACTTAATACATCAGGGTCAATATCGCATGAACGCGAAATTACTACTCTCACTTTAACTTCACCTTGACCCAACACAATCAATAATTCCTCTCCTGCTTTCAACTCATCAGCACTTTTCACAATTGCTCCATTTTCTTTTTTGACCACTGCATACCCCCGCTGTAATACTGAGCTTGGGTCAAGACTTACCAACTTTTCCCGCAATAATTCTAAACGCTGCTTTGCTGAGAGCGATCGCTTGTTAATTGCATTGACCAATTGCTGACGTTTCCAAGATAGTGCTTGCATTTCTTGCTTTACTTGTCTATCCAACCGAATTCTTCCCAAACGGTTCTGGATTGCTAACAGACGATTTTCGGCCATGCGGTGATAATCATGCACACAATCATGTAAAGCTGCAACTCGTTGCTGATGCTCCAAGTATAACTCGCTGAGTGCTGGTACAACTTGCTCTGCGGCTGCGGTAGGGGTATGAACTGCGAAATCTGCAACTAAATCTACCAAAGATTCATCTCTTTGATGACCAATTCCAGTAATTACAGGAATACTGCAATTAGCAGTAGCTCTTACCACTCGTTCATCATTAAAACAAGCTAATTCCTCTACCGCACCTCCACCTCTTGCCAATACTAGCACTTCAGCCCGTCCATCTGCTTCTACTCGTTCTATTGCTGCCACAATAGAATCTGGCGCAAGCTCACCTTGGACAATTGCAGGGGAAAATAATACTTTTAATCCGGGGTATCTTTGTCTGAGTGTTTTTTGAATATCACCCCATGCAGCCGCTGTTGGAGAAGTCACAACGGCTATAATTTGAGGATGAGTTGGTAAAGGACGCTTTCTTTCTACATCAAATAATCCCTCTGCTTGCAAGCGGTTTTTCAGTTGTTGGTAACGCAGTGCTTGTAATCCCACACCAGCAGGTATCGCTTGCCACACCTGTAATTGGTATTCTCCCCGTTGTGGATACAGTCGCAAACTACCCAAGATGATTAATTGTTCCCCCACTGTAGGAATTTGAGCGAGTTTTGCCACTTGACTATTCCAGACCACACACTTAATAGCTGCTGTACCATCAGGGTCTTGGAGTGTAAAAAATAACCCTACACGATGATTGTTAGCGCTGGATACCTCACCTGTCACCCATACCTGTCGCAGGATTCTGTCTTCTTGTAAAAGAGTTTGGATGTAGTCTGTTAATCCAGTGACTGACAGTGCAGTATCGGGGATGATGTCGGGGAGGTTGAAAGTCATCGTGACAATGTAAAACTATTTTAATTTTATCCAGCTTCGGAAAATCAATTACATTGCCTTGTAAACAGGTTTCTTTGATTTGTGGATAAGTGAAAGTCCGGTAACGTTCACGAGCTTTAAAGCGAGGTCTACCACTCCGTTTACCGTTGCTGTCTCCACTTATAAAGCGGTCAAATGTTACCTTGACTCGCTTGACTAGATCCTGCAAAACCTGTGAATAAATATCACCATAGTGAGGATGAGTCTTTTTCAGGTTGGGCAACGTTTTCTTTTGGCTGTAATAGTCGGGATTATCCCTCAATTCTGGAATATGACAAACAAGAGGACAAGCATTGATTGGACAGCGATTCTGTTCGTACCAATTAAATCTGTCTGACAACAAGTAATTGTATTGAGCGCAAAGCATAGATAACCATCTATCTATTTTTGTGGTTTGTTGCCTGGTTGGACGTAGTTTGTATTGGTACGCTGTTCTCACCTGTTTATTACCTCCTTGATACATCCATGTTAGCATAATCGAGGAGATATTGAGGAGATTTTATGAAAGACGGTTATTTAAGAATTCGGATGAGTAAGCGTAGAATGGATAAACTCAGATTATACGCAAGTATAAAAGATACGACTATGACCCATGTCGTAGAAGATTGGATTGATTCGTTAAAAATTCCAGAACTTGGCAATTCCTCAATGCCTACGGCACGCTAACGCGAACGACCCCACTCCCTCGCTACCGATAGCATAAGTCGGGGGTCAATTCGTCATTCATTGCCCAAAAATTCATGAGGACAGTTGCGTGCGGGGGTTCCCCCGTTGAGCGACCTGTCCGTCTCACACTCCCCTTCGGGTGAGATGTGAGGCTTCTTTTTGTTTCAGCTAATTTTGTGGCTAATAATTGGTAATTATAATCGTAAGTGAGTAAAAAGATTCTGGGAATGAGGCTCGCGCTATGATTATCGCTGCGAAGTGGACGATTGATGAATATCACCGTATGATTACTGCTGGTATTTTGTGCGAACGTAAAGTAGAACTGCTTAGGGGAGAAATTGTTGAAATGTCACCAGAGGGAGAACCTCATGCTTATTGTAGTCATGAAGCAGGGGAGTATTTAAATCAGTTATTGGGTAAATTTGTTACAGTACGTCAAGCCAAACCTATTACCTTACTCAATAATTCAGAACCTGAACCAGATATTGCTATTGTCCAACCTTTAGGACGGGAGTATCGAGAACATCATCCTTATCCAGAAAATATCTTTTGGTTGATTGAGTATGCAAACTCTAGTTTGGAAAAAGATTTAGAGGTGAAAAGTAAAATTTATGCTGAAGTGGGTATAGCAGAATATTGGGTTGTGAATCTTCAGAAGTTCAATTTGGTGGTGTTTCGCCAACCTTTAGATGGAGATTACTCAGTAAAATTTATACTTACTACTGGTGTAATTCAACCACTTGCTTTCCCTGAGGTTTCTATTTCTGTAGAGCAGATTATTAATGGCTAAAATTTGGAGAATAATTTTAAGTTGGAAGAATGTTAAAGCTTATTTATGGTTTTTTATTGTCATTGCTCTTCACGGACTTTGGGTTTTATTTATAGATTGTTTATTGGTAGTTTTACTGATATCAGCTATCTTATTTAGGTTATTTTGCAGACTAAGCTGACATTGGATAAGTAGTTGTGTTAGCATCTTGCCTGGCAGAAGATATGCTTAGGTGTGGGTGAAATATATTTTAAACATAATTCTTACAATTGTCAGAAAAATAGTGTATGGCAAACGCTACTACAAGATTTTTGTGTGTGTACTATGTCTTTTATTTATATTTTTGTCATCACCTCTATACGCACAATCCACTGATACTCTTAAACAACAACTTTCTCAAGTTAAGCAACAACGTCAAAATGCTATTAAAGAACGCGATCGCTTAACTAATCTTCAGCAGGAAGCACAAAAGCGGTTAACGGGTTTGGAACAAAATCTCCAAACCACTGATTCTCAAATCCAAGATAGTCAGATGCGGATTATCCAAGCAACTCAACGTTTGGAAGAGTTACAGTCTGATTTAGCTGTTTCGGAAAATTCTTATAAAAATAGACAACAAGCGACGAAAGCCAGATTACAATTTCTGCAACGCTCTCCTTTGAATCAAGGATGGGCTGTATTGTTACAAAGTCGTAATCTTAATGATTTTCTCAGTCGTCGTCGGCAATTAAAGTTAGTGTACCAAGCTGACCAGTCCATGTTGGCGAAACTTACTCAACAAGCCAACCAAATCATCAAACAAAAAACTGAGGTGGAAAGCAAAAAAAATGAAATTATCTTGATTCAACAGCAATTATTGGTACAAAAAGCCGATTATCAAACTCAGTCAGATTTACAAGGACAATTAATTCAGAGATTAAATAGCGATCGCTTAGCTTTGGATGCTGCTCAAAGTCAGTTGGAAAAAGACTCCCAAGCTATCAGTGTATTAATTCAACAAAAAATTGCTGCATCCTTGGCTGCAAAAGCTGCTAGTCGTAAAGGTAGCTTCATCAGTGGTACTGGTATATTCGCATTTCCTACTGATGCTCCTACCAGTAGTCCCTTTGGTTGGCGGATACATCCTATATTAGGCTATCGACGTTTTCATTCTGGTATAGATTTTGCTGCTGGTTATGGTAGCACAATTCGCGCTGCTGATTCTGGAACTGTAATTTTTGCTGGATGGTATGGTGGTTACGGTAATGCTGTAATTATCTCTCATGGCAAAGGTATTACCACTCTCTACGCTCATAGTAGTCAATTATATGTTTCGGAAGGACAAACTGTACAACGAGGACAACCGATTGCTGTAGTGGGTTCCACTGGTTTATCTACTGGTCCCCATCTTCATTTTGAAGTGCGTCGGGATGGGACACCAATCGACCCTGGAAGTTTTCTTTAATGTTACATTTTTGTAATTCTACCTTTACTCGTCAAGGTGGATGGAATAGTTCATGCTACCGTGCAAAATGCGGACAATATAAATGGTGGTACTCTCTACCCTATAGAAGATGATATGCTTGCCAGCCTTATAGCCTTTAATCTGTTTTGCTACCCCATACTGAGATTGTCCACATTCGGGGTTCGCCTGAATGGTCATTAAGGCTTTCTCGATGATGCCATTATAAATATCTACCTGCTGCTCACCCCATTGTAGGGCGGTGTAGTTCAGAATCGCTTCAAGGTCGATTTCTGCTTCTTGGGTAATTTCAAGAGTGTAATTAACTGGAGATGACATCAGAACGTTTTACCTGCTCACCGTTTCTAGCTTTTGTTAAAGCTCTTTGCTTGATTTCTTCCAAAAGAGTTGGAGTGCAGAGTTTAGTTTGCCCTTCTGCTATGTCTCGCTCTCCCAGCTCCAAAGCAACCAGCAACCTTAAAAATTGCTCGTCATTCTCCCGCAATCGCCGCACGGCATCACGAACTAGTTCGGTAGCATTGCTATAATAGCCGCTCTCTACTTTTTGGCGAATGTAGTTCTCATCAACATCTGAAAAAACGATGTTCATGCTTCATCCTTTTTGCTCATATCATGCACTTAAAATATACATAATTTGAGCATAAATAGCAAGAATTAGCTCTCAAAGAAATTTGATATTTTGCCGAGATTGATTGTGCTAGCTGCGTAAATCCTGCTTTAAACCCGGAATTTTGTAAAAACACTCGTATATATGCATAGGTTAATAGTAGCGTTGAGATAGCTTTATCATATCGTTACATTTTCCTATCTTTTATTAAGTAAATTTACTGAATAAAAGTTTTATTTTTAACTAGTATACTATAGTAGTAAGAATATTAATTATATACTAAAACTTACGTAATTAGCACATGAAAGCCGTAGGGTGTGTAACGGGATGAAAAAATTTTAAGCTAGTTACACATCAATTCTTGATTGTGGCTTTGGGGTGACTACCAGCAACTACTATTTAATGATAGGAGATTTATGCTAGTTAGTGTATTAAATACCTATGAGAAAACTCTTTCTACAATACATGATTTTCTTTACGAAAGTTACAAAGGGTTGACTCAAAATCCTCAATGGTTACTAATGCGAAAAATCGCTCGATTTAAAGTTGTGCGAGATATTGTGTATTTTTTATTTTATTCAAATAAATCAGAACAATTACCTATAAGTATCAGTAATTCTTTATTTGCAGATATTGATATAAATCATGTTGTTAGTTCTTTGAAAAAAGACGGAGTTTGTTTAGGTATAGATTTACCTCAAGACATTGTTGAAGAAATAGTTGATTTTGCTAAGTATACATTATGTTATAATAATCGCCGGGCTGAAATAGGATTTTACTATCATCAAAAACAACAAGCACAAGCTCTAGCTAAAAAACAATTTATCTTAGCTCATTATTTCAATACAGGTTTGCTTTGTCCCGCTATTCACAAGTTACAAAATGATGCAACATTGTTAGCGATCGCTGCTAAATATCTAGAGCGAGAACCCGCACATCAAGGAAATCAGCTTTGGTGGAGTTTCGCTGGAGAAAAAACATACCGAGAACGTAGTCGAGCAGCTCAACTTTTTCATTATGATTTAGATGATTACCGATTTATAAAGTTTTTCTTTTATCTTACTGACGTGGATGAGCAAAGTGGTCCTCATGTTTGTGTTCGTGGTAGTCACAAACGTAAAAATCTCTCACATCTTTGGTTACGTAAACGAGAAACAGATGAAAGTATTATCGATTATTACGGTCAGGATTCTTTAGTCACTATTTGTGGTCAAGCTGGTTTAGGATTTGTGGAAGATGGGTTGTGTTTTCATAAGGGAATGGTTCCTACTCATAAAGACCGTTTAATTTTACAAATAGAATTTGCTACTACTGATTACAAGATGCAGCATGATATCAAAGAAAGTTTACGGTGATATCATGTCTGCTTGAAATGGACATCTCCCTACGGGATCCCCACTCTCTAACGTTCTAACTCTGCCACACTTTTAGGAACTCCAACTGTTAAAACTTCATGTCCTGTTGCTGTTACTAATACATCATCTTCAATCCGAATGCCAATACCAACCCAACGAGGGTCTACTTCTGGCTGTTCTTCTGCTGGTTTTGTATCTGGTACTATATAAAGTCCGGGTTCTACTGTGAGTATTTGGCCTGGTTGCAATATCTGTGGTTTGTCTTCACCGTGTTGGTAAACTCCTATATCATGGACATCTAAGCCTAACCAATGTCCGGTACGATGCATATAGAATGGTTTATATTTTTCTTCTTCTATTAATTTGTCAATTTCTCCTTTCAGCATCCCCAGTTCTACTAATCCTTCTGTAAGCACTCGCACTGCTGTATCGTGAATACTTTTGTAAGCGTTACCCGGTTGCACTTGAGCGATCGCTTGTTTTTGCGCTTCGAGTACGAGTTCATATAATATCTTCTGCTCGACTGTAAATTTACCCCCCACTGGAAATGTCCGGGTAATGTCTGAGTTGTAATAGTTGTAAGTACACCCTGCATCTATAAGCAGTAATTCTTGATCTTGCATTTGTCGGGTATTTTCTATGTAGTGCAATACGCAAGCATTCACCCCAGATGCCACAATGGTTGGATATGCTGGCCCCAATGCTCCCCGTTTGCGAAATATATATTCTATTTCTGCTTGAATTTCATACTCATAACGTCCTGGCTGAGTATATTCCATTGCATAGTTATGCGCTTCTACTGCTATACTCGTTGCTTTCCGCATTAATTCTAATTCAGATTGACTTTTTACCAATCTTATGCTCCCCATAATGGGAATTGTGTCTTCAATAGCGATTGGCCCAGTACCACGTTTGGCATAGGTTCGCATCAAACTTTGCCAATGTCTCAGCACTTTATCATTAAATGCGCGATCGCGTCCAAGATGGTAGTAAATGCGATCGGCTTTTTCTATATATTGTGGTAATTTCTCATCTAATTCGGCGATGGGATATACTGCATCCGCTTGGTAAATTTCTTTGGCTGCATCTACTCCACAACGATAACCACTCCATACTTCTTTTTCTCTGTCTTTTGGTTGGACGAACAAGATGAATTTATGTTCTGTGTGGTGCGGAGCGAAGACTGCTACTGAAGATGCTTCGTTGAAACCTGTTAAATAGTAGAAGTCACTGTCTTGACGATAATTATACTCGACATCGTTGTGCATTATGGCTGTAGGCGCACTACGAAATATCGCAGTCCCGTTACCTATTTTGGACATTAGTTGCTCACGACGCTGCCGATACTCTGTTTGCAT
>Ga0224723_1001599_pt1 | contig 13475 bp, 7 predicted proteins | sample Balambano_FR2_Me_FD_161647 | JGI IMG/M metagenome (GOLD analysis project Ga0224723, IMG submission 161647) | Freshwater sediment microbial communities from Lake Towuti, South Sulawesi, Indonesia - Balambano_FR2_MetaG | ecosystem: Environmental > Aquatic > Freshwater > Lake > Sediment | place...
CTATAGTGTAACGTTGCTTAACTAAATGTGTTTTCAGCAGGTTAGAAAAAATTTCATCATCATCTATAAGCAGAATTCTCATTGCTAGAATTAATAGCTTATAACTACCTTACTGGAAATTTGCATATTACTCATGCGTGTCAATACTGATATTTAAGTATTTTATACGACTAGCTGTTCTTGACTATTAGTGTTAAATTTGTTAAAAGTTGGAGAATTGCCTGTGTAACTGAGTTGCCACTGACTTCAAGCTAGTTTTGCTTCATCTAACTACAACGTCAACTCCTGTTATGAGTATCTAAGTCCAGATTTATCTGCACTTAGTATATGTAGTCATAACAGCAGTGGTATGTAAATGCTATTAGTGCAGGATTGTAAGTCCGAGTTGGAATTCATGGTTCTATGGAATTAACTAAAATCATACTTCTTGTTTAAATGTTAAGCATTGAGTAATTTTACTACTCCGCTAGTAAGCTTAATTTGGTGTATCTTTTTAATGACATTCATGAAGCATTCAGTTTTAGAGCAGATTTATAACCAGCGCTCTGTTTTAGGTCAATTAGAATATTTAGAACTAGACTCAAACTTTAATATTCTGAATTTATCAGTAGGTGTGCAACGCTTTACTGATTTTCCTAAAGATTTAGTGGAAGGAAAAGATGTTCGTTGCAGTTTTCCTGAGTTTATAGGTATTGAAGATACATTAACTGCTATCATTGAAGGCCAACTAGAAAATTATGAAATTACAGGTATTGCCAGGTCATTTTCCAAAAATTCCCAAATATATATTGATATTATTGTGGTTAGATATGAACAAGATTCTAAAAACAGTTTAATAGTATTTATTAAAGATGCTACAGAAAAAATGGTTTTACTACAAACTGTTAAGCAAAAAGCTTATGAAACAAATTTATTATTAACTGCTGCAACTGCTTGTCATGCATATATAGATAAAGTTATAAGCTTTATGGCAGATGCTTTGGTGGTGACAACAGCATCAGGAAAAATAAAAATAGTTAATCGTGCAACACAAGAATTATTTGGATATAGTGATTTAGAGTTAATTAACCAACCAATTACTCAAATTATTCATAGTAAAGATTTTTTTACTAAAGCTAATAGTCTACTTTCTTTACCCATAGGAGAATCATTAAAAAATATTGAAGTCATTTGTAAAACGCGAACAGGGAAAGAAATTATAGTAGCTTTTTCTTGTTCAACTATTTGGGCTGATATAGGAAATATCCAAGAGTTTGTTTATATAGGTCGAGATATTACAGAAAATAAGCGTTTAGAGCAAGAACTTTTTCAAGAAAAAGAATTAGCTCAGGTGACATTAAAATCTATTGCAGATGCTGTCATAACTACTGACGCTAATGGTTATCTTAAGTCTCTTAATCCTGTAGCAGAAGCACTCACCAATTATATACAAGAAAATGCCCAAGGGAGATTAATATCTGAGCTATTCAAAATCAAGAGTGAAGTAACTCAAAAGTTTATAGAAAATCCAATTACCAAAGCTTTACGTCAAGGAATCACAGTTAGTCTGGCTGGTGATAGTATTTTAATTACTCATGATTGCAGAGAAATTGCCATTGATAACTCCGCAGCACCTATCCGCGATCGCTGTGGAAAGATTATCGGTGCAGTACTAGTCTTTCAAGATGTTAGCGATTCACGTCGTATTAAACGTCAGTTATCTTGGCAAGCTAGTCATGATTCTCTAACAGGACTTTTCAATAGAAATGAATTTGAAAACCGTCTAGAAAAAACTTTGAAAAGTGCTAAAGCACAAAATCACCAACACGTCTTATGTTATCTAGACTTGGATCGCTTCAAAATTGTTAACGATAGTTGTGGTCATACTGCTGGTGATGAGCTGTTGCGCCAGGTTACTATATTATTTCAATCTCAAGTACGTTCATCTGACACTTTAGCACGTTTAGGAGGTGATGAATTTGGTATAATTCTTCACCGTTGCTCTTTAGACGCAGCAGAAAGAGTTGTTAATCGGTTGCGTGAATGTATTCAAGATTTTCGGTTTGTATGGGAAGATAAAACTTTTAAGATTGGTGTCAGTATTGGGCTAGTTGGCATCAACGGGGATAGTCAAAATTTAATGACCGTACTAAATGCTGCGGACGCTGCTTGCTATACTGCTAAAAATAAAGGGCGCAATCGTGTACATATTTATCAAGCTGATGATGGAGAATTAGCTCAATTCAAAGGTCAAGCGCAATGGGTAGGACGGATTAACCAAGCTTTGGAAGACAATCGTTTCTGTCTCCATTTCCAACGCATTGTGAGTATTAACCAAGCTCCATCTTTCAAAGAACATTACGAAGTTTTGGTGCGTTTGGTCGATGAAACTGGTAATTTAGTGCCACCAATGGCATTTATTCCGGCTGCAGAACGTTATAATCTGATGCAATCGATAGACCGTTGGGTAATTCGGACGCTATTTACCAGTATTGGAGAACATTATCGGGAAAATTGGCAGTGTCTGCAAGCACAGGGGCAAACTAGTGATTGTTTATATGCTATTAACCTGTCTGGTGATAGCATAAATGATGACCAACTAATTCACTTTCTCAACGAGCAGTTAGCATTACATCAAATACCTCCTTCTGCGATTTGCTTTGAAATTACTGAAACAGTAGCGATCGCTAATTTAGGGAAAGCTGCACAAATTATTTCTTCACTTAAGGATTTAGGTTTTCGTTTTGCTTTAGATGATTTTGGTAGTGGAATGTCTTCTTTTGCTTACCTAAAAAATCTGCCAGTAGACTATCTCAAAATTGACGGAGCTTTCATTAAACACATTGTAAATGAGCCAATGGATTTGGCTATAGTAGAAGCTATCAATCAAATTGGTCATGTGATGGGAATTCAAACGATTGCTGAGTTTGTGGAAAATGACGAGATTCTCCAAAAAATTAAGGCGATCGGCGTAGATTATGCTCAGGGTTATGGTATTGGTAAACCACACCCGCTAATTTTTGAAAAAGTAGTGTGACTGATAATTTGCGCCATTCTCAATTAATCTAAAGTCCCCTTCAGAATTTAAATTCACCAATACAAGTACTTTTAATGCTGCTCTAGTCCTCTTTTAGAGGACTTTATCTATTAGACAGGGACTGTAAGTCCCTGACTACTACCAATATCCTAAACTAAACTCATCGCTGCTTTCAATTCAAAAATCTTTTCAATCACATCCTCCACAACCTTATCTGGTGTAGAAGCACCAGAAGTAATCCCAACAATTATTTCTCCATCCGGTAACCAATTTTCTTGAATCGCTAAATTACCGCTTAATTCCCGATGCTCAATTCTATTTCCTGGTTTAATTCTTTCCACACAATCTATATGATATGAAGAAATGTTTCTTTCAACGGCTATTTCTTGTAAATGTGTGGTATTTGATGAATTAAATCCCCCAATTACTACCATTAAATCTATTTTCTCATTTACTAACTCAAACATCGCATCTTGCCGTTCTTGAGTTGCATCACAAATAGTATTGAAGCTTTGAAAATGTTGATTTAATTCAGTAGGACCATATTTTCGCATCATGGTACGCTCAAATAATTTACCAATCTGCTCTGTTTCACCTTTGAGCATGGTTGTTTGGTTAGCAATTCCCACCCTTTCTAAATCTTCATCAGGGTTGAATCCGACACTCACTGCTTTACCAAATTTTGCCATGAATTCATTCGCATCACCACCATTGAGAATATAATTAGTAACATATTCTGCTTGCGACATATTTAGTACTATTAAGTATTTGCCCGCAAAAGAACTTGTGGCAATTGTTTCTTCATGGTTGTATTTACCGTGGATGATTGAAGTGTAATCACCTTTCTTATGCTTTTCCACAGTATTCCAAACTTTAGAAACCCAGGGACAAGTTGTATCTACAATTTTACAATTCTTCTCATTAAGTGTTTGCATTTCTTGTACGCTTGCGCCAAATGCTGGTAGGATAACCACGTCTCCACTTTCAACTACTGAGAAGTCTTTTTCACCAAGTTCTACAGGAATGAAGTCTACTTTCATTTCCCGTAAGCGCTGATTTACGGAGGGATTATGGATAATTTCGTTAGTAATCCACAACCTTTCTGTGGGAAAATGTCTACGGGTTTCGTAGGCCATGGCTACAGCTCTTTCTACACCCCAACAAAATCCAAAGGCTTCTGCAAGACGAATGGTGACATCACCTTGTTGGAAGGTATAGTTGTAATCTCGAATTTTTTGAATAAGACTACTTTGATACTCGGATTGGAGTTGGTTGGCTATTTCTTCTTGGTGTCCAAATCCTTTTCGATGATAGTTTTCTGAATGCTGGAGCGATCGCTTAAATGCTTTGGTGTCCATGGGGTTTTTTAAGTAATTTTTGGTTGTTATTTTCTCACGCAAAGGCGCAAAGACGCAAAGTCGGAAAGAATATTTATTTTATTTGTTTATACATTTGTAATGCGGAACTCCAAACAAGATAACCTTGGGAACTTAGATGTAAACCGTCGGTGGAGAATTCTGGTCGCAGGTTTCCTTCTTTGCTGGTGAAGAGTGGATGGAGGTGTAGGTATGTTACTTTTTGTTTGGTAGCGATAATTTGTAGTTGTTTGTTTAAGTCTAGAATACGGGTGTTGGGGATGGTTAAGAGTTTTTCTTTTCCTTCCCAACTTGCTTGTTGTTCTCCGTGGGGTAGGATTGATTGAATGACGATTTGGGTTTTAGGATGAGCTTTGCGTAAGTATGTGATTATTTGTTGGTAATTTTTTAATATTGTCTCATCACTGACTCCCCGAATTAAGTCATTGATGCCAATCATGATAAAAATGACTTCGGGCTGAGTGTTTTGGAAAAAATTTAATCTTTTTAATAGTCCCTCGCTGGTTTCACCTGATATTCCCTGGTTCAGCCAGTTCCTGTCTTCTGGTAATAATTCTGTAGGAAACCATAAGCATAGGGAATCCCCTAGTAGTATATTGAGATTTTTGGGTTTTTTATCGGCTGTGACTTTGGCTTCTTGTTTCAGGATATCTAGCCATTGCTGATATGTGAGTTTATGAAGTTCACCCAGTTCAGGGGTCAATGTGGTTTGAGATTGACTTTCTTGACGAATAATGCTATGTGAAAAAGCGGTCAAGCTTTGCTGTCTTAAAATTAGCAAAGTGACCGCTAGGATAAGCATAAAATTGCTTGCTAGGGAAATGAATGCCCAAGCAGGTAAGGATTTTGCACGAGTAGACACAAGCGATTTTCGGTAGTCGTTATTAGGTAGTAGGGGTAGGTTTCAAACCTACCCGTAAGGTAGTGGGTAGGGGTAGGTTTCAAACCTACCCGTAAGGTAGTGGGTAGGGGTAGGTTTCAAACCTACCCGTAAGGTAGTGGGTATGTTCTCCCATTTACTATTTACTTATACTAATACGATCGCCGAATTCTTCGTTATAAGCTTCTTCTCCGTGTTCGTTAATATCCATCCCTTGAAGTTCAGTATCCCCTTTGACTCTTAACCCGACTGTAGCTTCAATAATCTTGAGGATGATGAAAGTACCAACTGCGGCGATCGCGTAAGCAACCAAAACCGCAACGATTTGTGTAACGAGTTGTCCTGGGTTTCCAGCTAGTAAACCGTCTCTACCAGCAGAGTTTACAACTTTACTAGCAAAAACTCCTGTTAAGATTGCACCAACTGTACCACCAACTCCATGCACAGGAAATGTGTCCAAGGCATCATCGATATGTACTTTATGTTTCCAACTTACTGCATAAAAGCAAGCTAGAGCCGTAATACTACCGATTAAAATTGCTGCTAATGGATTTACAAATCCGGCTGCGGGGGTAATACCAACTAAACCTGCTACTGCACCTGTAGCTGCTCCCACTGCTGTTGGTTTACCACGTAATACTTTTTCCAAAATTAACCAGGTTAAAGTTCCTGCTGCTGCACCTGTATTTGTTGCAACAAAAGCAGTTGTAGCCAATCCACCAGAAGCTAATGCGCTACCAGCGTTAAAGCCAAACCAACCAAACCAAAGTAAACCTGCACCAAGTAATATGAAGGGGACATTATGTGGAGGACTAATCCGGTCTGGATAAGTTTTGCGAGATTTGAGAACAATTGCTGCGACTAAAGCAGAAGCTCCAGAACTGATGTGTACTACTGTACCACCAGCAAAGTCTAAAGCTCCTATACCACCAGCTAAACCTAACAATCCACCTTTAGCCCATACCATGTGAGCAAGAGGAGAGTAAATAAAAGTAGACCACAATAGAACAAATAAAGAGTAAGCTGTAAAGCTCATTCTCTCCGCGATCGCTCCTGAAATTAAAGCTGGGGTGATAATAGCAAACATGGCTTGGTAAATCATGAATGCTTGGTGGGGAATTGTCGGTGCATAAGATACAAGATCCGCTGGTTCTGAACCTTTTAGATATCCTGTTGTTTCTAAGCCAACTCCATTTAAACCCAGCCACTGCAATCCTCCGATGATCGGATTACCTGGTGCGAAAGCTAAACTATAACCCCACAATACCCAGGTTACTCCCACAATACCCATCAACACAAAGCTCATCATCAATGTATTCAGGACATTGCGCGATCGCACAAATCCACCATAGAAAAACGCGAGTCCTGGTGTCATTAGTAACACAAGGGCTGATGACATGAGCATAAACCCTGTATCAGCAGCTGTTTGAGCATTACTAATAGCTACTTCCGCATCAGTAGGTGCAGCTAAAGCATTGCCCATCAAAGGCCCACCTACTAAAAGTAGTAGGGCGCTGACCGCAATTATTGCAATTTTTTTCAACACTTTTTTATTCCTCTGCACCAACATATCGGTATTATCAATTTGAGCATCAAAAATTGCTCAAATTCGGTATTAAAAGTTACGGATTTTTTACCGTTTTGCAATCTTAATAAAAATATCCATCTTTTTCTAGTTGTCAATTATTAATATTTGTGTAAATATGTTTAGTCTACTATTGTGCGCCGTACCGAAACGCTACTCTCCGTAATAAAAAAAGACGTTCCAATGGAACGTCTATAAAAATAACGATTATTCAAAAAATGTTAGATTACTCTGTTGCACTAATACCAGAAGGGTTACTACGACCTTTATGGTCATCTTCGATGATTTTTTCAATTTCATAAACATCGGGCCAAACAGAAGCACCGTGTTCATAAGCATCAATACCAATCCGGTCAGCATCAGGATGAACCCGCAATCTACCAGCAGCTTTGAGAGCGCCAAACATTAACCAAGAAAAAGCAGTAGTGAAGACAACGATCGCCGTGATACCAATTAACTGAATACCTAGCAATCTAAAGCCACCACCCATAAAGAGTCCACTTAACCCAGCTTCTTCACCTGCTGGTTTGTTGGTTAAAGATCCTAAACCAAACAACCCCACAGCTAAAGTACCCATCATGCCATTAACTCCGTGGACGGCAAAAGCACCTACTGGGTCGTCGATATGTAGAGCTTCAATTAAATCTACACAAACAACAACCAAGATACCGCCTGTTAAACCAATTAAAACAGCTGCCCATGTAGGAACATAAGCACAAGGTGCTGTAATAGCTACCAATCCGGCTAAAGAACCATTGAGACAGTACACCAAATCCCACTTACCTGTACGGCTGTATTGAAACAGCATTGCTGCTAATGCAGCAGTTCCAGCTGCGAGTGTGGTGTTAACTGTTACTAATCCAATCAGCCCAGTGTTGGCTGTTCCGAGAGTAGAACCAGCGTTAAAACCGTACCATCCAAACCACAGAATCATTGTTCCCAGAGTTGCTAATCCCAGATTGTGTGCTGGTGGTAAAGTTCCCCATGCTGGACGACCAGGCCGAGGTCCGAGTAAATAAGCGCCAACTAATGCTGTCCAACCTCCAACGGTATGGACTACAGCACTACCAGCAAAGTCGTTAAAACCCATTTTGAACAGCCAACCATTGCTGTTCCATACCCAGTGAACGATGATTGGGTAGCTAAATGCTCCCATGATGGCACTATAAATTAAGTCGCCAACGAAATCAGTTCGTCCAGCCATGGAACCAGTGGTAATGGTACTGGCTGTAGCAGCAAAAGCAAATTGGAAGAAAAACAGCGTATAAGTATTAATTGCAGCGGTGGAACCTGGCGCTCCTGTCGGATAATTGCCACTAGCATCTGGAAGTTGGCTGAGGAAGAATGTATCTGAACCAAATAATCCAAATTGGCTGGCACCGAAGGCAATACCGAAACCTACAGCCCACCAAACCAAAATAGTTACAGCAGCATCAACAAAGTTCTCTAACAATGCGTTAACTACACCCCGTTGGCGCAGTAAACCTGCTTCTAACATTGCAAAACCAGTTTGCATGAAAAATACCAAAAAGCCTGTCAACAGTACCCAGGTGGTATCAATTGACATTTGCAATTTTGTTGTAGTTTCTGCCAATGATTGAACTGTCGGAGCATCTTGCGCTTGGACTATTGTCGGAGCAAATATAGCAAAAACCATAGAAGCGATCGCCAAGGCCAAAAGGCGATTTCTGGGCCGAATGCGATTATTCATTACTTTTTTCCTGGCTGGGGTGTCGTCAATAACACTGAGAGTATGACCTACGTAAATTTGATTGTCACCCAAGTATTTTCAATAGACTCGTAATTCAATTATTTGAATAGCGCTATGTAGTTTATTTTTTCCAAAGTTTGCTACCGTCGTCATAGAAACAACATAGCCCATGTTATTAAACGTGAATACTTTGGTTATAAATTGTATAAACTCAAGTCCATTGAAAACCTTAGTGAACTCACTAAACAAATCTCATAAAATCTTGATTTTTTACACCGTAAAAATCTGTAACTTTGAATACCGTTTTATGATTTCATGCTCTTTTTATACTAGATTTTATTGATACATCCTTCTTGGGATAAGGCTTCTATTGTTTTAGACCACTAGCACAAATTGAATATTAAGTTTTAATAAAAAGTATTACTGATTTAATTCTCATAATACGGCAATATTATTTCGTTCAGTAAATCCTATACGGTTATTTACTTAAATAATTTTTCATTTAAGTGTTTTTTTAATAAGTAATTGTACTGTGAAAGTAATACTACTTCTTTAGAAGGATATACTTGAACTTTAAATATATTTCTAAAGGTAGATGTATATTTTTAGTATTTTCTACTTATTAGTGATTATTTAGCAACGAAGTTGAGCTTTTCGTAAGCTGCATTTGACAAATGATAAAAGATTGTTATATTTACTGATATCTTTATCTTGCAAGCTAACAATAAATTCATGAACTTACCTGAGCTAAACCAAGAAACGATAGACCGCATCGTCGAAATGGCATGGGAAGATAGAACACCGTTCGAGGCTATTGAGATTCAGTTTGGATTACAAGAAAAAGATGTAATTGCTCTGATGCGTCAGGAAATGCAACCTTCTAGTTTTAGAATGTGGCGTCAGCGAGTTACTGGTCGCAAGACTAAACACTTAGAAAAGCGAGATTTCTTCTCTGGTCGCTTTAAATCAGATAATCAAAAAACTTAGAATGATTATAATTAAGAGGGAACAGGGAACAGAGGAATCCTCATTATTCGAATTAGGGAGTTAAGACTGCGAACCTATTTTTTCTTGAGTTGTGTGTCGCACTTTCGCTTCAAGTGCGTTCACGCAGCATACCCTAGGTATAATTTCTTTTCTGTTCCCTATTCCCTGTTCCCTATTCCCTTTTAAGTAATTCCACCTTGAGGATGGGATAAAAGTTCATGTTTTTTTCAAAAAACTAGAGAAAAATATGAATATATGGCAAACACGAGTAAAACAAATAGACAGACTACAAAAGTTTCCAGTATTACTAAGCTATTGAAATAAAATATTTTCGCTGGTATTAATTTGGTATGAAGACTTCATTAAGTAATATTAATGAATGATTCATATATGATTTTGTGTCTAGTGAAATTGTGTTTATAGGAGTATTTGATAATACTCTATTCATCAGAATTTTGTTGCAAGTGTCAATTTGCGACCAAATCTGTGTGTGTTTTCAAAAGTTTTTAACATCCTTATTTACGTGTTTACTGTATGAATAATTTCACTGGTCGCAACAATCCATTAGATATTAATCTTGGGAACAATGCAATTGATACTCGTTCTTCCTTGGAGAAAATCAACCCGCTACCATTGAGAACTTCAGGTGCTAGCAGTCTTACAACAACAAATGTGGTAAATGGACTGAAAGGTGAGTACTACGACAATATAGATTTTACAAACTTAAAGCTGACTCGCACTGATGCGACAGTTAACTTTGATTGGGGTAATGGTTCCCCTGACCCAGCAATTGGTGTTGATACATTCTCAGTACGTTGGAGTGGTCAGGTTGCACCTCTTTATAGTGAGAATTATACCTTCTACACAACTTCTGATGATGGTGTGCGTTTATTTGTCAACGGTCAACAAATTATCAACCGCTTTGTTGATCAAGCAGCTACAGAGGTTAGTGGTACGATAAATTTGGAAGCTGGCCAAAAATACGATATCAGGCTGGAATATTATGAAAATCGTGGCAGAGCGGTTTCTCGGTTAGCTTGGTCGAGTAATACTCAAGCAAAACAAATTATTCCTCAATCCCAATTATTTTTAGCTGTAGATCCCACAGCTACACTTGATGCAGCAAATATTACTACCAGAGGTGAGCAAACTTATACTTTTCAAGTTACATACAACGACGATACGGCAATTGATGTTAGTAGCTTAGATAGTAACGATATATTGGTAACGGGTGTTAATGGATTTAGTCAATTAGCAACTTTAGTAAGTGTAGATAATAATACTAATGGTACTCCACGTACTGCAACTTACCAGATTAATGCACCTTCCGACCAATGGAGTGTGAGTAATAACGGGATATATAACATAGCGCTGCAAGCCAACCAAGTTAGTGATACAAGTGGTACTTTTGCGAAAGCGAATAATTTAGGGAGCTTTGTAGTTGATATTTCTGGAGCGGGCACAGGACTGAAAGCTGAGTACTACGATAATATAGACTTTACTAATTTAAAGTTAACTCGTACTGACCCAACAGTTAACTTTGACTGGGGTAATGGTTCTCCCGACCCATTAATTGCTGCTGATACTTTTTCAGTACGTTGGAGCGGTAGGGTAGAAGCTAAGTATAATGAGACGTATACTTTCTACACTACTACTGATGATGGTGTGCGATTATTTGTCAATGGTCAACAAATAATCAATCGGTTTGTTGACCAAGCAGCTACAGAAGTTAGCGGTACGATAAATTTGCAAGCTGGTCAAAAGTATGATATCAGGCTGGAATATTATGAAAATAGAGGAAGAGCAGTTTCTAAATTATCTTGGTCTAGCCAAAGTCAACAAAAACAAATTATTCCGCAATCGCAGTTATATTTACCATTTATTCCCCCAACTATAGCTTTAGAAGAAGCACCGACAACAGTAAATGAGAGCAACGGTTTTGCAAATATTATTGTCTCTAGAACTGGTGAAGATTTAACTGAAACTTCTACTGTTAGATATACTACTGTTGGTGAAACAGCTACACCAGGATTAGATTACATAGAAACTTTGGGGACACTTACCTTTAGAACAGGTGAAACTAGGAAAACACTTTTTATTCCCATTATAAATGACACTGAAGTTGAGAGTCCAGAAACTTTTACCTTTATTATTGACCAACCACAAAATGCTGATTTGGGACCACAAAGAACAGTCAGAATTACTATTGAAGATAATGATGTTAGTGAATTAACTTTCTCAGAACCAATAGTAAATGAAAGCGATGGTACTGCAATTGTAACTGTCAGACGCGGTAATGGTATAAATACAGCAAGCGTGAATTACACTACCATCGATGGAACTGCAAGAGCTGGTTTAGATTACCAAGCTGTTAGTGGAACCTTAAATTTTGTAGTAGGAGAAGTTAGTAAAGATATTGCCATACCGATTATTAATGATGCAATTGGAGAACCTAACGAGAAATTTACTCTCAAATTTAGTAACCCTGTGAATGTGGGGTTGAATATCTCAGACACAACTGAAATTACCATTATTGATGACGACCCTGGTAGCTTTGTTAAGGAAACTATAGTTTCAGGATTAAATCAACCTACAGCTTTCGACTGGACACCAGATGGTAATCGCTTATTTATCGCTCAGAAAGATGGGATAGTGCGAGTGTATGAAAACGGTACACTACTCGATACACCCTTTGCCAATATTTCTGGACAAGTAAATAATGTGCGCGATCGCGGTTTATTAGGTATGGCAATTCACCCCAATTTTCCCACTACTCCCTACGTTTACCTGTTATTTACCTACGATCCACCAGAAGCTTACAACAACATTAATCCCAACACGAACTTAGATGACCCCGATGGTGCTGGAAATCGTCCCGCAAGATTAATTCGGTTAACAGCAGACGCAAGTACAAATTACACTACAGCGGTAATTGGTAGTGAAGTCGTTTTACTAGGTAAAAATAGTACCTGGGCAAATACAAGTCGTCCAGATGCGAATAGTACAGGTAACTTTACTATTGCACCATCGGGAATCACTAAACTAGATGGTACAAGATTTGCCAATACCAACGAGTACCTTAGTAACTTGACCAACTTGATAAACGTCCAGGATTACATCGCAACTGATAGCGAATCTCACACAATCGGTGGTTTACGTTTCGGTACAGACGGTTCTTTATTTGTCAGTGTAGGTGACGGTGCTTCTTATAACCGTGTAGATCCCAGAGCAATTAGAGTCCAAGATATCGATAATCTTTCAGGTAAGATTTTGCGAATTGATCCGATTACAGGTGAAGGTTTATCAAATAATCCATTTTTCGACGGTGACGCTAATAGCAATCGTTCTAAAGTTTATGACTATGGTTTACGTAATCCCTTCCGCTTTACTATTGACGAACAAACTAATATTCCGTTCATTGGTGATGTCGGCTGGAAGACTTGGGAAGAGGTTAACACTGGACGTGGTGTAAACTTCGGTTGGCCTTATTTTGAAGGTGGTAACAGTCAAAGTATACGACAACCTGAATACGCAAGTTTGCCAGCAGCTCAAAACTTCTATAATAGTGGCGCACCCGTAACCGCACCAGTTTACGGTTATGAACATTTTGGTTTCAACGCGATTATTATGGGTGACTTCTACACTGGCGATACTTTCCCCTCAATATACCGAAATAGTTTATTTATCGGCGACAGTAGTCAGAGTACTATTGATACTTTGACATTCAATGCCCAAGGACAATTTACTGGTATTAGAAGATTTGCTTCTAACGTAGGTACACCAGTACAAATTACTACTGGCCCAGATAGTAATCTTTACTACGCCAATATCGCTGGTGGTGAAATCGCTCGTTGGCGTCCAGCGACGAGTTGATAGGGGTGATGGGAGTGATGGGGGTGATGGGAGTGATGGGAGTGATG
>Ga0224723_1001600_pt1 | contig 13475 bp, 17 predicted proteins | sample Balambano_FR2_Me_FD_161647 | JGI IMG/M metagenome (GOLD analysis project Ga0224723, IMG submission 161647) | Freshwater sediment microbial communities from Lake Towuti, South Sulawesi, Indonesia - Balambano_FR2_MetaG | ecosystem: Environmental > Aquatic > Freshwater > Lake > Sediment | place...
CTGGCTCTACACACCATCGGGCAAGGGCTGGTGGCCGTGGTTCCGTTTCTACGGACCGGAGCCGGTGCTCTTCGACAAGACGTGGAAACTGACTGACATCGAGAAGGTGCGATAGGCGTGGCCGGAGCCGACGGGCCGAACCAAGCGCTGCAGCAGACCGGGGCCGCAGGTCGGCTTTCTGGGACTCATAGCTCGCCGAGCGGCCCCGGCTGCTGAGCGGGGTTGTTATGCTGCAAAACCAAATTAAGTATGAAACCACGAATTACTGTAATTACTATTGGTGTCGATGATTTGGAGAGGTCACTGCGGTTTTATCGTGATGGTCTTGGCTTGCAAACGCAGGGCATCGTTGGCACAGAGTTTGAGCATGGGGCAGTAGTCTTTTTTGGCTTACAAGCTAACTTAAAGCTAGCAATTTGGATGCGAAAGAGCATTTCCTATGATTCGGGTATTTCTATAGGGAGTTCAAGCCCAACCGAATTCACACTCGGCCATAATGTATCTTCAAGGGCGGAAGTCAATGCCGTCATGGAACAAGCAAGAATCGCTGGTGCAGTTATTGTAAAGCCTCCTCGCGAAACATTTTGGGGCGGTTACGCAGGCTATTTTGAAGATCCCGATCGACATCTTTGGGAGATTGTATGGAATCCTCAGTTGCTTATTCAAGAGTGAGGCACAACATAGCTTTCAGCCTAACAAAAACCTAGAAAGCACAATCTACTTGAGTATCGGGTAAAATTTAGAGGCTGTATACAGTTGCAGAGTTGACTGCAATTGATCGATGACTGAACTCCTCCAACAGGCAATCGCCCAAATCCAAAAACTCCCACCCGATCAGCAAGATGCGATCGCGGCTCGGTTTTTAGCAGAGTTGCAAGACGAGCAAAAATGGGAAACCCGTTTCGCCGCCACAACAGACGATCAATGGAATCAGATGGCTGCAATGGTGCGGCAGGAGATCGCGGCAGGAGAAACTGTTCTACTTGGTGAAGTTTTTCCAACACAAAAATGAAATCAAGTGTCACAAAGTCATTTCGCAAGCAGCTAGGTAGTCTGCCTATATCAGTTCAGGAACAAGCCGATAAAGCCTAGGCTCTTTGGCAGGAAGATCCTTATCATCCGAGCCTCCAGTTCAGATGTCAAATGCTCAACGTGCTTTGGCTATTCTCTGGTTTCATGACTGTGAGACCACAGGTATGTATGTCAAGGCAAGCACACTTGCACGTACTATTTACACTGCTGGACTTGGTAATCCTAACCCAACACAGCTTGAGGAAGCAATTACAAAAACGAAACTTGCGCTCAAGGGCAAGGCTGGATTCAAGCTCAAGCCAACTGAGCGTGATACGGTGAAGGGTTGGCTTATGCCAATTTTAGAGGGTGTAGCTGCTAGAGCATGGCTATCTACCAGAAGCAATTTGGAAGAATACAAGAGGCTATATTGAAAAAATTGCTTTTCAAGTGAATGGCTGCTTTCAATATGGATTCCATGATGGTGCATCAGTGCTTCTTCGTCGATTAGTTGAAACGCTTCTGATTGAGTGCTATGAACATGATAAAACTCAAGCTCGTATAGCTGATACTGAAGGCAATTATTTTATGCTGTCAGGAATTATTGCTGATGCTGTTGATAAAAGTGGGCTTTCGCTGGGACGTGAAACAAAATCTGTTCTGCGCGAATTGAAAGCTATTGGCGACCGAGCAGCTCACAATAGACGCTACAATGCTGTCCGCGCTGATCTGGAGAAAATCCGTTTAGGAGTACGTTTAGTGGTAGACGAGTTAATTCAATTGGCAGAGTTGAGGCGCTGAGTTGATTTCATACTTCTGCAATTTGCTGCAATCATGTGTGTAAATTATGAAGAATTTTACTCATGGAATTTGAATGGAATCCGGACAAAGCGAAACTAAACCTTGAGAAGCATGGTGTTTCCTTCCAAGAAGCTTCAACTGTGTTTAATGACCCCCTCTCTATTACCTTTCCTGATCCTGATCATTCTGTCGGAGAAAATCGCTACGTTATAATTGGTCTATCTCGATTTGGGCAACTTTTGGTTGTTGCACATACTGATCGAGGGATGAGGATTCGACTCATTAGCGCCCGAAAAGCAACTCGACAGGAAAGGAGGTTCTATGAAGAAGGAAGTTAAGAGCGAGATGGAGGACGAATTGCGTCCTGAGTATGATTTTGCTCAAATGGGAGAAGGAGTCAGGGGCAAATATGTCGAACGGTATCGTTCAGGGACAAATTTAGTGCTGTTAGATCCTGACGTTGCCCGAGCTTTCCCTAATGATGCAGCAGTGAACGAAGCATTACGCCTACTGATGCAGGTTGCCCAGCGCCAGCAGCCCAATACTGCGGTACAGCGGACGGAATAAAAATTATTGCTGGGAGTTTAAGGTTGCTAGCCGCCGCTCACTTTAGCCGTTAGGCGGCAGCAATCCTTTTGGGTAGAAGCTTGCTGTTAAAGTCACGGTGGCAAGGTGTGCTTTTTTCAAAGCAGTAATCTAAAAAGGTGATCTAAAAATGACTGGTGGTCTTGCTTTCTCGCAATTTAAGAGTCAAGAACTCGAGGTGATATCGAAACTGCTTTGCAGTATCTTTAACACCACAAAGTCAGAGTTGGAATCGCTCTACAAAGAAATAATTGGCGATTTCGATAAAGATGGGTGGCCATCCCATTTCGTTGGTCGAAGTTTCTTCAAGAGTGAGCACAAAGAATTTCAAAAGACATATGAAATATCTCTTGTGATTGCCATAGACTTACCGAGCCTCTTTGAGTTGAATGATGGAATAGATGATAAGCCCACGATTGTAATCCTTGGCCAAGATTCCAAAAGCGATCAAGATTCTGAACAGATAAGACTTGGCACACCTTATGGCTTGCATCATAAGGGTTCTCGTGAGATTCTTAGGCGCACAAAACTTTATTTTGAAATGATCACTGCTTTGTTAGCCCTAGGCTATAGGGCATATTTGACAGACATCTATAAAGTTTGGGTCTGCGATCCGAATCGCCCTTATTACGGCGTGAAATTACCGAGAGCGGATCAAGATAAATTTATAAGTGCTTTGAAATTAGAAATTCTGGCTATAAATCCTGTCGCTCTAGTAACCTGGGGGAAAGAGTCAGCTAATGGCGTTAGAGAAATAAATTTCAACGTTCAGCATTTTAATTTTCCTCACCCTAGTGGTGCTGCCAATGGAACTTGGAAAAAGCTGATGAATCAATCTCCTACCTATGAGAATAAGCTGGCATACTGGCGTTCTGAGATCTCAAAGGTACTGTCCAAAGGTGTTTGATGAGTTTGACCTGAATATTTTTGATGCACTTTCAATTATGAATGATAAAGAAATTATTTCTGAATTCATACAAGTCAAACAAAAAGAAGATGGGCTTCACATTCTTGTTCGTGGCATATCTTGGCCACATCCCTATGAACCTGGATCTAGCTGGACAGTAGCCTCTGTGCTGCCACAAACATCCTCATCTCAGGAAGTGGATTTCAAAATTCAGGAAATTCTAGGTAACAAGCAATATTTTCAAATTTGTCAGGAGTGTGGGGAGCGGAATCCCTGTGGTTGGATGCATAATGATAGCATCTGCCAAAGTTGTGCCGAGAATAATCACGGCGTTGTCTACTAAACGCAAGATATAGGGGAGATGAGTGTTATGACTATCTCTTTGGATTTACCATTAGAGCTAGAAAATGAGCTTTCTGCTGAGGCATCCCAGCTTAAATTGCCTTTGCCAGAGTATATTCTTCGCGTTCTCTCCTTTCGTCCTTTTCTACAAAATCCTCCTAAAACAGGGGTGGAGCTGGTTGCCTACTGGGAAAGCGTCGGTGTGATCAACTCTCGACCTGATATCACGGACAGCCAAGAGCACGCCCGCTGGTTGCGCGACCAAGCTGAACATCGTGAGCGGGCTTAGGTAGCGAATGTACCCGGTCGATACCGATATCATGATCGACATTCAGCGAGGTTATGGGCCAGCACTGGCTTGGTTCGCTTCTGTCCCAGCAATGCCAAGCATTCCCGGCTTTGTGGTGATGGAATTGATTCAGGATGCTCAGAACAAGCAACAGGTGCGTAAAGTCCTACAGCTTGTAGCGCCGTTAGCTATTGTTTGGCCTACTGAAACTGACTGCGCCCGTGCTCTATCTGACTTTACGGCTTATCATTTGTCTCATAAGGTTGGTCTGATTGATGCTTTGATTGCGGCCTGTGCTGTTGGGCGTAGCGCAACCCTCTGCACTTTCAATGTGAAGCACTACCAAGTCATCTCAGGCTTGAGCATGGAGCAACCCTATAGTCGCTGAAGCCGCCTAACACTGCGTTGGTGCGGATGGTACAGAGGTTATCGGTGAGAGTCCGAAATTATCTGCCGCCGCCCTTGCGGTTACTACCTTCGATCGCTGCTGCTGATTTGACCTCTACTTCGCCTCCATCCAGTTGGGGCCAGCGTGGGCTTCGACCTTGAGGGGCACCTTTAGATTGACCGCTGACTCCATTGCAGCAGTGATTTTAAGCTGAAGTTCATCCCATTCGTCGGGGGGCACTTCAAACACCAGTTCATCGTGGACTTGCAGCAGCAGGTTGGCCTGATAGGTTTGCAGCAGCTCATGCAGGCGAATCATCGCAATTTTAATGATGTCGGCGCTGCTGCCCTGAATCGGAGCGTTGGCGGCAGCCCGCAGCAGACCTGCATCGTAGCCGTTAGAGCGGAGGGCATCCAGGTCAATGGAGGCAGGATCGGTGCCGCGCAGCGATCGCAGCTTGCCATCGGTAAAGTTGAAGTATCGTCGCCGCCCTTTGATGGTTTGCACATAGCCGTGGGCAATGGCCTCGCGTTGCATTTGTTGCAGGTATGCAAAGACCTTGGGATAGCGATCGTAGTAGCGATCGATAAATGTCTTAGCTTCAATGCGGCTGACTCCGGCTTCCCTGGCAAACCGAGCCGCCCCCATGCCATAGATGACGCCGAAATTAATCACTTTCCCCATGCGGCGCTCTTCTGGGGTAATTTCTTCCTTCTCCAGTAGCAGTTTGGCGGTGAGGGCGTGGACATCCTCATTGTTGTTGTAGGTTTCCACCAGCACGGGTTCCTCACTGAGGTGAGCCAAAATGCGCAACTCAATTTGGGAATAGTCTGCGGCCACCAGGTGCCAGCCGGGTTCTGGCACAAACGCCGCTCGAATTTGCCGACTGAACGCCGTGCGAATGGGAATATTTTGCAAATTTGGATTGGAAGAAGACAGCCGCCCCGTCGCCGTTACCGCCTGGTTAAAGTCTGTATGCACGCGCTGGGTTTCGGGACGGATTAGGGCGGGCAAGGCATCCACGTAGGTGGATTTTAGCTTGGAGAGGGTGCGGTGCTCGATGACCAAATCCACCACCGGATGGTCGCCCTGAAGTTTCTCCAACGTAGAGGCATCGGTGGAATAGCCGCCGGACTTGTTGCGCCGCGACTTGCGCTTATCCAACCCTAGCTTTTCAAAAAAGAGTTCGCTGAGCTGTTTAGGAGAGCCCAGGTTAAAGGTTGCCCCAGCTTCTGCATAGGCGTGTTGCTCAATGCGGGCCAGGTCAGTTTCTAGCTGCTTGGAAAACTTAGCCAGGTAAGCCGGGTCGATGCGGATGCCCCGATGCTCCATTTCTGCCAGCACCGGCTCTAGGGGCAATTCGATATCGGTAAACAGAGAGTTAAGTTCAGGCACCTGGTCAAGCTCGGCCTGTAGCCTGGGTACCAGTTGGTAGGTGGTATGTACATCTGACCCGCAATAGTTGGCTACAGCTGAGATGGCAACGTCGGCAATGGTTTTGCCCTTGGGGACTAAATTCTCATAGCTCTGGGTCGTAACATTGAGGTAGCGCAGGCTCAGATCCGTGAGATTGTGGCTGGTTTCGGGGTTGAGCACGTAGCTAGCCAGCATAGTGTCGAAGATAACGCCGCGTAAGCAAACGCCCTGGTTGCGAAGCACGAGGCGATCGTACTTGGCATTTTGCAGAGCTTTGGGATACGTCGCATCCTCCAAAATCGGGCGCAGGGCATCCAGCACTGTCTTCACGGGCAAATTTTCCCCCTGGGTGTGGCCAACAGGAATGTAGGCGATGTCCGTTGGCCCTGTTCCCCAGCAGCAGCCGATGCCAACGAGAGCAGCATCCCTAGGCTCCAGCGAAGTAGTCTCTGTGTCCCAGGCCACAGGCGTTAGCGAATCCCTTTGCTCAGACAGAAGATCCAACAGTTCGTATAGCTGAGCTTCAGTGGTGATGATTTGCGGGATAATGTCCAACGCCCCTACCGTCTGGGCGCTATCGGTTTCTTCGGCGGAGAAAAAGTCAATATCGGCCCCACCAACACCCCCCAGCAAAGACAGTTGATCGCTCTCCTGAACTCTGACTGGCTGAGGGGCCGCCTCCCCCTTCACCGCTCGACTGGCCTTGGCCGCGGTTTCCTCCGCACCCACACCACCAAAGGCAATTTGCAGCCTGCCCAGGCGACTAATAAAATTCTGAAACTCCAGCTTCTTGAGGGCAGGAATCACCACATCGGGGTCAAAGCCATCCAGCTTACAGGTAGCCAAATCCACATCAAAATTGACATCGGTGACGATTTTGGCCATGTATCGAGAGTGATAGGCCGCTTCTTTGCCCTCCAGCAGTTTTTTCTGGACGGCACCTTTGATATGGTCAATATTCGCGTAAATGGCATCTAAATCGCCATAGTCCTGCAACAGCTTGGCGGCGGTTTTGGCCCCAATTCCTTTAACGCCAGGGATATTGTCTGATGAGTCGCCACATAGCGCCTTATAGTCCACCACCTGGTGGGGATAGATGTCCAGCTTAGCCTTTACATCTTGGATTTTGAATTCCTGCGCCAGCCCATTCTTGGCCCCCTTAGCAAAGGCATTGCCCAAGTGCAGCACGGTAATCTGCTCGGCCTCGTCAATGAGTTGAAACAAATCCTGGTCGCCGCTTAGAATTTTGACCCGAAACCCCTCTCCCAATGCCTGAGTAGCCAGGGTGCCAATCACATCATCCGCCTCAAAGCCAGGAGCCACGTAGATATTGAGGCCAAAATCGGTTAGTAGCTCGTTGAGGTTGCGCACATCCTCCACAAAGCCCTCTGGTGCTTCGGGGCGGCCATCTTTATAAGTCTTATCCACGGTGTGGCGAAAGGTGGGCTGATCCAGGTCAAAGGCTACAGCTGCGTACTCAGGCTTTTCTACCTCCATCATGTCCAGCAGCGACTTGAGGAAGCCGTAGCACACGCTAGTTGGAATCCCTGTGGAGGTGCGCAACCCGCCATCGGCGTTTTTGGCAAAGGCATAGTAAGAGCGAAAGGCCAGAGAATGGCCGTCCACCAGCATGAGGATGGGCTTTTCGGCCTGGGGAGGGGTTGCTGCCACAGCGGTAGTCATCGTGAGGGATAAGACTCTATTGTAAGCGCTGAGGCCAGAGCGGTTGACGGCCATCCCCCAGGCACAGATTAGGCTGACCTCGGCCCAAGGTGAAGGGATACGCCACGACCTAGCTTCGGCCCGCGTTTTATCCACAACGAACCCGCCGCTTTTGGACACAGCAATTTACCACTGTCAGCAAGCGGCGGAAAAAGCCGTGAATTAGTCTTACCAAAACTCCATTGAAGATTTACAGCTACTACAAACTACCAGTGCCACATTGGGCAAAGTACCCTCAGTCATTCAGGCACTTGTTATGCACACCCTTGACCAACTTCATAGCGGCCAACTTACGGGTACCCAGCGGCTGAATTTGACCTGTGGACTGAGGGATTTTCCCCCCGCCATTTTTGACCTGGCGGCTTCCCTGGAGGTGTTGGATTTGTCGAATAATCAGCTCAGCACCTTGCCGAAGGATCTGCCTCGGCTGCACCGGCTGAAGGTTTTGTTTCTCAATAACAATCAATTTGAGACCGTGCCGGAGGTGTTAGCTCAGTGCCCCAACCTTTCTATGATTGGCTTTAAGGCTAACCGCCTAACCACCCTGCCAGACTGTGCCCTGCCGCCCCAAACCCGCTGGCTGATTTTGACCGACAACCAGCTAGAGACGCTGCCCAAATCGCTAGGTACGCTAAAGCACTTACAAAAGCTGATGTTGGCGGGCAATCGCCTGCAAACTCTCCCGGAGGAAATGGCGGCCTGCCTGAACTTAGAGTTGGTTCGGCTAGCAGCAAACCAGTTACAGGAGTTGCCGACCTGGTTGCTAACCTTGCCTCGCCTGGCCTGGCTAGCCTATGCGGGCAATCCCTTCTGTGCCGGTTGGCATGACTCGGCAACCGCACACACTACATTGCCAACCATTGAATGGCATGATTTGGTGATTGGTGAGTTTTTGGGGCAGGGTGCCTCTGGCCTGATTTCAAAGGGTCTTTGGAAACGAGATAATCAGGTTGTTGAGGTGGCCATCAAGCTCTTCAAGGGGGACATCACCAGCGACGGCTACCCCGCCGACGAAATGCAAGCTTGCCTGGCCGCGGGCACTCAGGCCAATTTGATTAGTCCTATCGGCCAAATTACCAACCAGCCCGAGGGAAAGCAGGGTCTGGTGTTTCCCCTGGTGCCCTCCAACTTTCGTAATTTAGGTGGGCCGCCCAGTCTGGAGAGCTGTACGCGAGACACCTATCCTGAGCATCTGGCGTTTTCTCCGGCAACGGTGCTGCAAATTGCCGCCAGCCTCGCCGCGGCCATCGCCCATCTGCACCAGCGGGGCATTCTGCACGGCGATGTGTATGCCCACAACACGTTAGTTAACAAAGCTGGAACGGCTCTTTTAGGAGACTTTGGCGCGGCTTCCTTTTATCCGTGCTGCTCTGAAGCCCCAGGGTCAGCGCTGGAACGTATGGAAGCAAGAGCCTTTGGCTGTTTGCTGGAGGATTTGTTAGACCGCTGCCCCACGCCAGCAACCGCTGAGCAAATGGGTACAACCCAGGCGCTGCGACAGCTTCAGCATGACTGCATGCGGCCAACGCCGCCAATGCGCCCATCCTTTGATGAAATCACCCAACGATTAGCCCAAATTCAGGAAGAACTCCCATCCCTCGCGCTGTGCTAAGGCATGGGACTCTGTGCGAACAGTCCACTAACCAACCCAAATAAGCAAAGCTCGGTTCTACAAGGTAGCATGGCACCAAGCTAAGGTTTCTGTCCTTTCCTGACTAGCGTTGCCATGACGACTTCTCCAGTTTCCGCTAACCAATATGGTGATCTGGCGATTTTGCAGGCCCGTGAAGCCTCTCTGGAAAAATGGCCGAGTCCATCTCAGAATTTCTACACTATTCATCTGGAGCATCCAGAATTTACGGCCCTATGCCCCCGCTCTGGCTATCCCGACTTTGGCACCATCGTGGTGGACTATTGCCCTGGCGAGTGGGTAGTCGAGCTTAAGGCTTTTAAGCTGTTTATTAACTCCTTCCGCAACGATCGCATCAGCCACGAAGGGGTTACTAACCAAATTGCCGATCGCCTCTGGGCTGAACTTGCCCCCAGGGGTCTGCGGGTAATTGGTGACTTTACCCGCCGGGGCGGTGTTAAGACCGTAGTCACCGTTAAAAAAGGAGATTGCGACGGCTTTGAACCCTACCAACCTAACCTGCTCTGATCTACTCCAATACGAACCGCTAACCCCGCAAATCTACGCGGCAGATGACGACAGGCATGCGGCTTTGCCCATTTTACGGTTGACTCGGTGCGTCACGCGGGGCAATGACGGCACTCTAGGGACGTTTGCTAAGAAAATTTGCCAATGCGGTTGACAAGTAGCATTTGTACCAGTAGTCTTTTACACTAAGCCGTTTGCACAAAGCGGTGGTTCACTCAGAACTCGGAAATCTCGGCGCTGTCCGTAGGTGCAGTCAACACCCACGAACAGCTAACCCCGCAAATCTAGCAGGCAGATTGCGAGGCTAGGGTTTATGGTACCCCAGCCCCCTCAGTTTGCACGTTCACCGCGTGGGTGGCTGGGGTTTTCGCGTTCTTTTCCGGTTCACTTAGAAAGGAACGTAAACACCATGTTGCCATATCCCGAATCGGACGCCAGTGGTGCGTCCAATTTTCCGCCTGCGTCGTCCTCACGGCGACAGCCCCAGCCCGAACGAGTGCGCCATGTGCTCTATGGCACCTTGCCAGGGCTAGACCGCGCCATCAAAATCCTGCACAGCCGGGGCTATGCCGACCCAAACGACTGGTGCGACCCCGTCCCCAGTGGCGAGCCTAACCAGTGGCTGGTGGTGATGACCAAGACCCTGCTGGTGGAATAAGCGGCTAGGGCCATCGGGGGTTTTTCCATAGCCCCCGATGGTCAAATTGGCCCGGATAGTCGGTTAAACCACTCGGTTTTCCTGCACGCACTGGCGGTACCAGTGAAAGCTGGTTTTGGGGATGCGGCGTTGGCTGGGATAGTCAATGTAGGTGATGCCAAAGCGACGATCGTAGCCGTAGGCCCACTCAAAGTTATCCATAAAGCTCCAGAGAAAGTAGCCAACCAGTGGGTAGCCTTCGCTGATGGCTCGCTGGGCGGCCATTAGATACTGCCGCAAGTATTGAATGCGGTCTAAGTCAAGGACTTCGCCCTCCGCAGTCAACTCATCCTGAGCGGCACACCCGTTTTCGCTGATAAAGGTGTTCAAATCTGGTCGGTTCACGGTATCACTGACGTGGCGGATACCCCAGTACAGGCTGTCGGGCAACAGATAGAGCCAGGGCATATGCAACCGTGGATAGCCCTGAGGAAACGGCAATACCTCGTAGCCATCGGCATTGTCTGCGGCCCGCACATAGACGCCACTGTACACATTGAAGCCCAGGGCATCTAGGGGCTGGTGGATGGTTTCTAAATCGCCAGGTTGAATATCTGGCACCTCTTCCTTGAGTTTGTCGAGCAGGAGGGGGCTATAGGCTCCTGTCAGGGCTGGGAAGAGAATGCCGCCGTTGGTGCCCACGGTATGAAAGGCGGTTTGGGCGGCAGCAATATCCGCCGGGGTTTCGCTAAGGGGAACAGTGGCCACATAGTTATCGACCAGTGCAACCTGGCAAGGCTGAGGCGAGGCGGCGCGAATGGCCTGACACCCCAGCCCGTGAGCCAACAGTGCGTGATGAGAGGTCTGCCAAACTTCCTTAGCGGTGTGGACAATGGTACCGGGAGCCATTTCTGGAATGCGGCCCAGGCCGTAACCGTTATGGGTAAAGCAAAAAATTTCGTTTAGAGTCATCCAGTGGGTAACGCGATCGCCCAACGACTTAACCACCACCGTCACATAGTCGGCAAAATCCTTGGCCATAGTGCGGCTGCGCCAGGAACCATACTCGGTTTCCAGGGTTTGGGGACTATCCCAATGGAAGAGGGTGGCATGGGGGGTAATGCCGTACTCTAGCAGGGTATCAACCAACTCGTTGTAAAAAGCTAGCCCGGCGGCATTAGCAGTTCCTCGTCCAGTGGGCATTACCCTAGGCCAGGAAATGCTAAAACGATAGTGCCGCACTCCTAAATCTGCCATCAGCGCAATGTCGTCTCTGAAGTGGCGCACGTGGTCACAGGCAATTTTGCCCGTATCGCCATTCAGCACCCGTCCTGGGGTGTCACTGAAGGTATCCCACACGCTGGAGCCACGGGTATCGGCGGCTCCCTCAATTTGGTAGGCGGAGGTCGCCACACCCCACTGAAACCCGGATGGAAAGGTATAGAGCATAATTGAGCATCACATCAGCGGAAACCTAACTGTGGTACCATCCCAACCTGGAGATTCGGTTAAGAGAACCAGGTTATTGACCAGAGAGGTTTACACAAGCCTGACTAAGCGTTTATGATAAAAGACTGTGTTTGTATTCTTAAAAAGGTTCTACGGCTAGACAACATGGCAAAGAAAAGCATGATTGCGCGCGAGCACAAGCGAGAAAAGCTGGTCGCTAAATATGCCAAGAAGCGAGAAGCTCTACTGCTTGAGTTTGACAATGCCCAATCTCAACAGGAAAAGGTAGACATTCACCGTAAGATTCAGCAGTTGCCGCGCAATAGCTCACCAACTCGGCTGCACAACCGCTGCTGGATGACCGGGCGGCCACGCGGCTACTATCGCGATTTTGGCCTGTGCCGCAATAAGCTTAGGGAAATGGCTCACCAGGGTTTGCTGCCTGGGGTGGTTAAGTCTAGCTGGTAAACGATAACTTGGCCAGTAGAGCCTAAAGATATACACAGAGAAGAGGTATGAGGTAACTCATGCCTCTTTTATGCGTTTAGCGATTTTGTGAGAAACCGGGGTTTTCATGACGTGGTTCAATCTGCTGACGCTAGCTTAGAAGCCGGATTTTTGGAAAGCTTAAAGCTCATGGATGTCTAAGGTGCTAGAACGACCGCAGCAACGGTCAATACCCATGCTGTCGCACAGTAAGTCTCCCACGGCATTGGCTACTGTGAACTCGCCATAGAAGCTGTCAGAAAAATCGAAGGATTGCAACTCGGTCAAAATAGCCATCACTAGGGAGCCTAGGTCATTCTCCCCCTCCATGCGTTGGCGCACAAACACTTGAGCTACGCGGTCAGCAATGGTCTGGTTAGCGGGTTCTGGCAAATATTCGGCATTCAGCCACTTCAGCAAAGTCGCCCGCAACCATTCGCCTTCTTGGTCAGCATCCTCTAGAGGCGGCAGTGTGATGGGGTCAAGGGGTTGCGTCATAGGTTTTAGACCTCTCCCAACACAGCGTTGAATTTATAGTACCTTGAGGCTAGTACTCACGAGATCATTCCCAGCGAGTTGGGTCAATGCATTGCCACAGTCAGTTAATCTTCAGTCTGGATTGACACTACAGATACCTCTCGCCGTTGCAACCGGCCAAAATGCTCTTCTCCCTGGCGAGAGGGCACTGAGTTGGCAACGGGCTGCAAAGTCAGGATTTCAAAGTAAGGCTCAAATAGCTGATGCAGTTCCGCCACCGACGCGCCAAAGGGCGGCCCTCCGGCACGGTTGTGGGTGAAGAAGACGGCCAGCAGTTCGCCTTGGGGAGCCAGTAAATCTGCCACGAGCTGTACGTAGGCCGGACGCTGCGATGGGTCAATAGCGCAAAAACACGTATGCTCAATCACGTAGTGGAACTGCCCAGTGAATTCTGGCACTAGGTCAAACACATCTCGTTGCAGCAGCTTGAGGGATAGATTATCTGCCTTGGCTTGCTCAGCCAGAAACTGAATCGCCGATGGCGCAAAGTCTACGGCGGTAATTGCAAAGCCATGCTGGGCAAACAGTCGTGCATCGTGACCGCGCCCGGCTCCAAGGACAATGGCTGACCCAAGCCGAGGCGCATCTGCCGCCGTCAGCAACGTCTGAAATGCTGGCGCTGGCTGGCCTAAGTCCCAGCGGGTGGTGCCCTCCTGGTAGCGGCGTTCCCAGGCGTCGGGGCCGAGAGGTGAGGGGAGTTGTGTCGTCATGGGAAGCTCTGAGGTATGCTCTGCACAGAGTTTTAGG
>Ga0224723_1001601_pt1 | contig 13474 bp, 17 predicted proteins | sample Balambano_FR2_Me_FD_161647 | JGI IMG/M metagenome (GOLD analysis project Ga0224723, IMG submission 161647) | Freshwater sediment microbial communities from Lake Towuti, South Sulawesi, Indonesia - Balambano_FR2_MetaG | ecosystem: Environmental > Aquatic > Freshwater > Lake > Sediment | place...
GTCCTGGTCCTGGCCGAGCTGCTGCGGGGGCGGCGGGTCGCGCCGGTCGGTCCCCGGCCCGCGGCGGCCGCCGGGGTCACGCTGCGGGCCCGGGGCGGCTCGTGGCTGACGGTACGGCCGCGGTGACGGTGCGGCGGCCCGCACCTCACCGGTGCCCGGGCAGCTCGCCGGTGTAGACCCCGACGGCCCGGAACCTCACCCCGCTCTCGGCGTACTCCTCCAGCGCGTGCGCCACCCACCCCGCGATCCGGGCGAACAGGAAGACCAGCTCGGCGGCGCCGGGCCGCAGGTCGTAGGTGCAGGCGAGGGCGGCGAGCGCGAGGTCGACGTTCGGGAACAGGTCCTGGCGCGAGGCCAGCCACGCCGCCATCGCGTCGACCGCGCGCCGGGCGGGACCGTCCGGGAGCAGGTCGAGCAGCAGCTCGGCGCGGGGGTCCTGCCGCCGGTACACGGCGTGGCCGAAACCGGGCGGGGTGCCCCCGCCGTGCAGCGGCCCGGTCAGCGCCGCGACCGGGCCCGCCGGGTCCGCGAGGGCGTCGTCGAGCAGCCGCCGGGCGGGCCCGGCCGCTGCGGCGTGCAACGGACCGTCGGCGGCGCCGAGGCCCGCCGACACGACGCCGTGGACGTCCGCACGGACGCTGGCCGCGACCCGCGCCGCGAGGGTGGACGCCGCCAGACCGTGGTCGGCGAGCAGGACGAGGGCGGCGTCGAGCAAGGCCACCTCACCGGCGTCGCCGGGCCGGCCCGCGAGCGCCCCCCAGAGCCGGGACGCGACCCGTGGCCCGGCGTCCGACGGACGGCCGTCATCGCCGTCGCCGTCGCTGACGCTGTCGCCGTCGCTGTCGCCGGCGCTGTCGTCGGCCCCGGCAGCGACGGCGAGGGCGGCGGCGAGGGTCGAGATCATCGTCCGGGCGGTCGGCACGACCGCGGCGGGACGCCGGTCCGACCGCTGCGGGTCGAGGGCGGCGAGCACGGTCACCCCGGCGCGCAACCGGTCCGCCGCCCGGGCGGTCGCCGGCAGCGAGCCGATGGCGGCCGACACCGCCCGGACCGACGCCCCGGCGGGCGGCTCCCAGGTGCGGGGACCGGTGCGACCGAGCCACAGCAGCTCGGCCACGGACTCGTAGCCGGCCCCGACGAGCTCCCCCACCGGCCGGCCCCGGTAGTACAGGTGGTCGTCGTCCAGCGCCGTGATCGCGGACCGGATCCGTTCCAGGGCTCCCCGCGGGGACCGCCCGGCCCGACCCCGGGCGGCCAGCTGCTCGACCTCCGCCGCCGCGAACGCGCTGCCGCGGTGCCCCGGGCGCCGGACGCTGGTCAGCCGGCCCCGGCTGACGTAGGCGTACACCGTCTCGGGCGTCACGCCGAGGCGGCGAGCGGTCTCGGCCGTGTTGAGGAAGCCGGCGTCCGTCACCGCCCCACTGTCCTCCCGAGGTTGACCACGTCAACGTTGAGGGGACACCGGGTGTCGCCGACAGTGCGCCCATGACGCTCATCGAGGCACCCCCGGGGCTGCGCGGGGTCGTCGCCGCCGACACCGCGATCGGCGACGTCCGCGGCGAGGAAGGCTTCTACCACTATCGGCAGTACTCCGCCGTCGACCTGGCCCGGACCCGCACCTTCGAGGACGTGTGGCACCTGCTGTGGCGGGGTCGGCTGCCCGACCCGGGCGAGGCCACGGACCTGCACCGGGCCGTGGCGGCGGCCCGGCCGCTGCCGCCCGCGGTGGCGGGCGCGCTGCCCGCGGTCGCCGCCGTGGCGCGCACCTCGCCCCTGACCGGCCTCCGGGCGATGCTCTCGCTGCTCGCCGCCGCCGAGGGGTTCCGACCGGTCCACGACACCGACCCGCAGACGCGGGCGGCCGACTGCCTGCGGGTGTGCGCGGTGACGCCCACGATCCTCGCCGCCCTGCACCGGGCGGGACGGGGGCTGCCACCGGTGGAGCCGCGCCCCGACCTGGGCACGGCCGCCTCATGGCTGCACCAGCTCACCGGCGGGGAACCGGACCCGCGTCGCGCCCGGGCCCTCGACCGCTACCTCGTCACGGCCGCCGACCACGGGTTCAACGCCTCGACGTTCACCGCCCGCGTGGTGACGTCGACCGGGGCCGACGTCGCCGCCGCGGTGACCGCGGCACTGGGCGCGTTCGCCGGCCCGCTCCACGGCGGGGCGCCGGACCGTGCGCTGGACGCCCTCGACGAGATCGGCTCCCCGGACCGCGCCGATGCGTGGGTACGCCGGACGGTCGCCGCCGGCGGGCGGGTCATGGGGTTCGGCCACGCCGTGTACCGGACCGCCGACCCCCGCGCGGTCCTCCTCCGGGAGGTCGCGGCGGATCTCGGGGGCGAGTACCCGGACCTGGCCGCCGCGGTCGAGCGCCGGGTCGTGGCCACGCTCGGCGAGCTCAAGCCCGGTCGGCGACTGGACGTCAACGTCGAGTACTGGGCGGGTGTCGTCATGGCGGCCTGCGGGATCCCTCGCGTCCTCTTCACCCCGACCTTCGCGGTGAGCCGCGTCGTCGGCTGGTGCGCGCACATCCTGGAGCAGGCCGCGCAGCCGCGCCTCATCCGGCCGTCGGCGCGCTACACGGGCCCGCCGGCTCCCCAGCCGGTCCCCGCCTGACCCGGGACCCACCGCGGTCGCCTCGCGGCCAGGCGTCACGGCCGGCCGACGGCGTGGCGCCGCTACTGCAGGTAGCCCTCGACCTGCCCGGGGGGCCGCACGTCCGTCCCGTCCGGGTCGAGGCCCGCGCGCCGGCGGGCGTCGCGCCGACGCAGCAGGTCCCAGCACTGGTCCAGCTCCACCTCGAGGGCGGCGAGTTCGTCGTGCTCCGCCTGCTCGGTGATCCGCCCCTCGGTGAGGGCGTCGCGCAGGTCGTGCTCGCGCTCGACCAGTCGGCTGATCCGCTGGCGGATCGACGCGTCGTCCACGGCGGCGAGCTTACGTCGTCGCGGGTGACGCCCCCGCGCGGGACGCGGTCACCGCGCCGGCGATCGCGTCGGCGAACCGGTCGACGGCCCCCGGGGCGTGGGCGAGGAACAGCGACGGCTCCGTCAGCTCCACCTCCAGGACCAGCGGCCGCCCGTCCCGGCCGGGGACAGTGTCGACCCGGGCGTACAGCAGGGGCGCGCGATGGGCCGGCGCCACCCGGGCCACCGCCGCCAGCGCCGTCGCCGCCAGGGCCACCACCTCGTCGGACGCCCGGCGGGCGGTCACCGTCTCGGGCCGGTACAGGCCCTCGACCGTGCTGGTCGACCCGTCGAGCAGGGCGTCCTTGCGGAAGGCATGGCTGAGGGGACCCGCGACATGGACGACTCCGGTCTCGCCCTCGCGGTCGATGCCGTCCAGGTACGGCTGGACCATGACGGCCCGCCCGGCCGCGTGGAGGCGGGCGACATGGGCTACGGCGGCCCGAACCTCGTCCGTCTGCCCCGGGTCGTACCGCGCCGCGTCGAGCCCGCCCGCACCCACCGTGGGCTTGACCACGAAGCGCCCGTCCGGCGGGCGCCACGGCTCGCCCGGCTCCACGATGTCGGTGGGTACCGTGGGTACCCCGGCCGCGGCGAGCTGTGACAGGTAGCGCTTGTCGGTGTTCCACGCCACGACCGGGGCGGGGTTCGCCAGCCGGGGCACGCCGTGGGCCCATGAAACGAAGTCACCCCTCCGCAGCGTGTAGTCCCAGGGGGACCGCAGCACGCACAGGTCGAACGCGGCCCAGTCCACGGCGGGGTCGTCCCAGACCGCCGGCTCCGCCGCGATCCCCCGGTCCGCCAGGGCCGGGCGCAGCGGTCGGTCGTCCGGGTGGAGGTCCGGCAGATCGCGACAGGTCACCAGGGCGACGCGGGTGGCGGGCACGCGGTGAGGGTAACGACGGCACCGGGCGCGTCCCGGGCGGAGGAGGTGGACCGGTGTCACCCCCCGGCTCCGGCTCCCACGCGCCCCCCGACGCGGACGTGTGGATACCCCGGCCGCGTACGGTCGACGACATGATCGCGCCCGAGCCGCGGCGTCGCCGCCGACGCCCGCGGCTGAGATGGCGATCGCTGCTGTCGGTGACCGCGGTCGTCGGCCTGTGGTTGCTGTGGGTGGGCGTCCCCGAGCAGGCGACCCGCGGGGCCGCCGACGCCCTGGTGTCGGTGGTCGGGCCGGCTCCGCTGCCCACCGCCGCGGTCCCGGCGCCCGTGCTCGCCACGGCCACCCCGACGCCGCGGGCGTCGGTGGCGCCCACGACCGGCGTCCCGGCCGACGCGACGGCCGCCCCGGCGGCGCCGTCGCCGCCCCCGCCGCCGGTCGAGCCCGGGCCCGAGGCGGTGCCCCGGGCCGGGTCGGGAAGCTTCGTCGTGGCCGGCGGCGGCACGGCGCCGGTGGGTTCCGGGGCCACGGTGGTCCGCTACAGCGTCGAGGTCGAGGACGGTCTGCCCTTCGACGCGATGGGGGTGGCCGCGGAGGTCGACGCCGTCATGGGCGACGAGCGGTCGTGGATCGGCCTGGACCGGTGGACGCTGCAGCGGGTCGACGGGGGAGCCGACGCGCGCATCCTCCTGGCGTCGCCCGACACGGTGGACCGCCTGTGCGCCCCGTTGCGCACCGCAGGCACCTTCTCGTGCCGCAGCGGTCCCCTGGTCGTGCTCAACGCCGTGCGGTGGGCCGGTGGCGCCGACTCGTGGGGGGCCGATGTCAGCGGGTACCGGGCGTACCTGGTCAACCACGAGTTCGGGCACTTCCTGGGCTACGGCCACGTCGGGTGCCCCGCGGGGGGCGAACCCGCCCCGGTCATGATGCAGCAGACCAAGACCGTCGGCGCCTGCGTGCCGAACGCCTGGCCGACGGTCACGGACGGCTGACGGCCTCCGGGCCGGCCTCGACGGGCAGGGCCGGCTGCGCGGGCTCGTCGGTCCGGGCGGGGCGGCCGGCTGCCGGCTGCGGATGGGCCGTCGCGGGGTCCGGCCGGCGGCCCCGCACGTTCCAGCTCGAGAGGAGAGGGGACAGCCACCCGCGGGGGGAGTGCTCGTCGAACAGCAGTTCCTTGGCCGCCAGCGACAGGGGGACCGCGAGCAGGGCGCCGATGGCGCCGAGGACCCAGCCCCACACGATGACGCTGAGGGCGGTCGCGGTCACGGACAGTCCGACCTCGTCGCCGACGATCTTCGGCTGGATCAGGGTCTGGACGACGAAGTTGGCCAGCAGCCACAGGACGGTGACCCAGATCGCGACCACCGGCCCGCCGTCGAGCAGGGCGAACAGGGCGGGCGGGACGAGGCCCACGACGAGTCCGATGTTCGGGATGTAGTTGGTGACGAACGACAGCAGCCCCCACAGCAGCGGAAGGGGAACGCCGAAGGCGTAGAGGATGCCCACGTCGATGATCGCGACGACCGCGCCGAAGACCGTGGTGACCACGAGGAACCGCCGGATCCCCGACGTGAGTTCCTGCAGCGACCGCGCGACGCCCGGCGCCCGGTCGCTGACGGCGGCCATCCGCTGCGGCATCGTGGAGGCGTCCACCAGCAGGAAGAACAGCAGGACGAGGACGAAGACCAGACTGCCCAGGGTCTCCGCGAGAGCCTCGACGAGGACGCTGACCAGCCCGAGCACACTGCCGGCGTCGACCCCGGCCAGCGCCTGCGCGAGGTCGTCGTCGCTGATCCCGAAGCCCTGGACGTACCGCAGGGTGTCCCGGGTCAACTGGTCGGCCTCGTCCCGGTAGTTCGGCAGGATCTCGCCGAACTGGACGGCACTGATCGTCAGCGCCAGGACGAACAGCGAGATGCCGAGGTACGTGACGACGATCGTGATGACGGCGGCCGCCCAGCGCGGCAGGTGCCGGTCCAGCGTCTGCTGGACCGGGTAGACACCGACCGCGATGACGAGGGCGAGGACGATCGGCGCGACGACGGACGAGGCGGCCCGCAGGCCCCCGAGGACGGCGATGGCCGCGGCGATCCCGACGAGGACGACGACCGCCGGCGGGACCGACCCCAGCGGCGTCGGCCGGGTGTCACCCGTCGGCGGCCGGCTGAGGGCGGGGCGAGGACCGTTGTCCGCCACGGGTCGCAGCGTAAGCGGTGCCGGTGGGACCCGGGCCGGGGCGGGCGAACAGCTCGACGAACCGCCGCAGCACCGTCGGCGGGTGCACGACGGTGGCCGCGCGGGCGGCCGCCTTGAGCGACTCCACCTCTCCCGGGTCGAAGTACCCGGCGTGCCGGTACACGTCGATCCGGGTGCAGATCCCGTCCGCGTCCAGCTCGGGGTGGAACTGGGTCGCGTACCCGCGGCGGCCGACCCGGAACGCCTGGACGGGGCAGGCCGGCGACGAGGCCAGGTGCACGGCGTGGGCGGGCAGCCGCGTGATCGCCTCCTTGTGCCCGGCGAAGGCGGTGAAGGTCGCGGGCAGGGCACCGAACACCGGGTCGGCCGCGCCCTCGGCGGTGAGCGACACCTCCACGGGCCCGACCGGTTCGCCGAACGTCCGGTCCACGACCGCGCCCTGGTGGGTACCGAGCGTCCCGATGCCGTAGCAGGCGCCGAGGAACGGGACGTCGGCGGCGACCACCCGGTCGAGGAGGGCGGCGATCTCCGCCTCGACCCGGCGCTGGGTGGGTGACTTGGCCGCCGGCGGGTCGCTGGCGTTGAAGGGTCCGCCGCCGAGGACCACCCCCGACCAGTCGTCGGGGTCGACCTCGCCGAGTTGCTCCGCCAGCGGCGCCCGCTCGAGCCGGACCCGCCGCAGTTCCGGTTCGGCGAGGCCGCCGAACCGGAGGAACGCCTCGTACTCGCCGTCCGCCGCGGCGTCCTCGGCACGGGTGGCGAGCAGCAGGAACGGCCGCACCCGCGGAACTGTAGGGCGTCCGGGACCGTGGCCGAGGCACCCGGCGAAGGGCTACCGGGCCGGCACGGTCTCGGGGACCGCCCTGGCGTATCGGTGCGCTCGCACGACCTCGTCGGACGGCTCGGGGGCATCGCCGTCGTCGGTGCCGAACAGCTCGTCCGGGTAGTCGTCGTCGGGCACGGGCCCCACCACTCCCCCCGTCAGGCTGAACCCCATGAGCTTGCTCAGACCCTCGACGAACGCCATGGCTCGCGCGGGCGAGGACTCGTCGACGGCGAACACCAGGGTCGGACGCTCGGGATCCTCCACCAGGATAGTGCCGGGGACGGTGTCGAGGACGCGACGGAGGATCTCCCAGCCGCTCTCGTCGACCACGGGGAGGGTGGCGGCCTCCACGGTGTAGGTCATCACGTCCCCTTCCTATCACTTCCTCGGCAGGTCTACTCCGGAACGCCGGAGCACGGCCACCGCGTTCCGGTCACCTCGGTGATCACTCGGGGTCTTGGCGAAGGTGACCGGTCGAGCGAGCCGGTCTGTGCCCGGCACAAGGGCGCCCGGAGGTGGCGAGAGCCGGGGATGGCCGTCGCGGGTCTCGCCATAGATCTACCCCTGGTGCTCGGCCAGTCGGACGATCTCCTTGAGTCTCTTGGGTACCGGCACGACTCGATCCTGGTCGAGCCGCTCCCTCGCGGTGCGCGGGACACGCGTTCACGAGGACGACGGCTCCCAGTCTGACTCGTCGCGATCGTCCTGGCCAGACCTCATGGTGCCCGATACGTCCCATCGAGCGATGACGTCGGGGCCCCGAGGCCGTCGACAGACCGGGGATCACCCACCGACGACAGGGAGAGCGCGATGTCCTTCCAGGCGTACCTCGACGCGGCAGAGAAGAAGACCGGGCGCACGCCGGCCGCGCTCGTGGCCCTGGCCCACGAGCGCGGCTTCGACCGCGACACGAAGGCCGGCCCGATCCTCGCCTGGCTCACGGAGGAGTTCGACCTCGGCCGCGGGCACGGCATGGCACTGGTCCACGTGATCAAGAACGGGGCGGAGATCAGCGACCGGCACGTCGGCTCGGACGGCCCCCACCGGGACGACTCCACGACGCTGCGCCTCGACGGCATCGCCCGGCGTGACCGGTGAGCTACCCGCCGCCCCGCCACCTCGGCCCCGGTGCGGTGAGCGCCGTGCTGCGCCGGCGGCGAGTACGGTCTGTTCCGCTGGGACATGGCCGCCACGCCGAGCGGGCCGGCGTCGATGCTCATGCTGGTGCCCCCGGCGCGCTGCGGGAGGAGTACTTCGCCGAGCTGGCCGACATCGGCGCGCGCGGTCTCACCCCGACCAATGACGAGTGGGACCACCCCTATGCCCGCCACGACCAGGTCATGGTCGCCACGGCCACGCTGCCCGGCTACGAGGAGCGGTGCTGAGGCGCCGGTCGACGGGGCCCGGCCTCAGGTCCGGTCGGCGGCGACCCACTCGCGGGACAGCACCGCGTAGTCCACCTCACTGGTGAGTTCCCCCTTGACCCACTCGTTCTCGACCAGGTGCGCCTCCAGGCGCATCCCGATGCGGTCGAGCAGGGCCCGCGAGCGGATGTTGCGCTCGTCGACCCGGGCGACGACCCGCCTCGCCCCGACGGGCCCGAACGCCAACGCCAGCAGGGCGCGCACCGCTTCGGTGGCGTAGCCCCGGCCGCCGTGCCCGGGGTCGAACAGGTACCCCACCTCCAGGGTCTGGTGCTCGACCGAGCGCAACGCCAGCAGCACGTCGCCCACCAGGGTGTCCTCCCCGGCGAGTGTCACCGCGAGCTCCAGCAGGTCGCCGTCCTGCGCGAGCGTGGTGTGCCGGCGCTTCTGCTCCAGCACGGTGGCGGTCCCCTCCCGGTCGCGCGGCGGGAACGGGACGTAGCGGACCGCCTCGGGATCGGAATGGAAGCCCAGCAGGGCGTCCAGGTCGTCCTCCCGGAAAGCGCGCAGGGCCAGGCGGGCGGTGCGCAGGGGCAGGTCGGGCGTCACGGGCAGCCGCACGACGGTCATCCTCGCCGGTGTGCCGCACTGCCGCGCCCCCTGCCGATCTACCCTCAGGGCGTGGTCGCCCCGACATCGTCCCTCGACCGCTATCGCCGTACGGTCGGTGAGGTGATCGCGGACGAGCCCGTCGTCGTCGCGTACCTCTACGGCTCCCGGGCCCGCGGCTAGGCCCGGGCCGACAGCGACGTCGACGTGGCCGTCCTGCTCCGGCCCGAGGTGCCGCCGGAGGACTACCTCGCGGTGTCGCTGCGGTTGGCCCGGCGGCTGGAGAGCGCGCTACGGGAGCGCGTCGACGCGGTGACCGTCCTCAACGACGCCCCGCTGCGGCTGCAGTACCGCGTGCTCCGCGACGGGGTCACGCTGCACGTCGCCGACGACGACGCCCGGGTCCGGTACGAGACGACGACCCACCCGATGGCGATGGACTTCGAGCTCAAGGCGGCAGCCCTCGATGAGATGATCCTCGCCGCTCATGCGGAGGGTCGCCGATGACCCGCGAGGCGGTGGTCCTCGCCGACCTCCTCGACCGGCTGGGCCGTGAGTCCGCGGACCTGCGGCGTCTCGCCGGTGTCACGCAACGCCCTGCGCGCCCCGGCGTCGTTCGCCGACGCCTTCACCGTGCTCCACGAGGCCGGGGTGCTCGACCAGCGCCTGGCGGCGGACCTCGCGGACATGGCCCGGTTCCGGAACCTCCTGGTCCACGGCTACGCGCGGGTCGACGACCGGGTCGTCGTGAGGATCCTCCGCTCCCGCCTCGGTGACATCGACGCCTTCGTCCGGGCGGTCGCCGCCGTCTGAGGAGCCCGGGCGGGCGCCGAGGACGTTGGTCTCGGTGCCGCGTCCCCGGCGCCGACGACCATGGAGTCGTCCGCGCGGCCCCGGAGGTGGACGATGGAGCGACTCGTGGTGCTGGGAGCCGGCACGGCCGGCACGATGGCGGTCAATCGGCTGCGTCGGCGGCTGCCCCGGGACCGGTGGCGGATCACGGTCGTCGACCAAGACGACGACCACCTGTACCAGCCGGGCCTGCTGTTCCTGCCCTTCGGCCGGTACACCCCGCAGCAGCTGGTGCGCCGGCGCCGCCGCTTCCTGTCGGACGGCGTCGACTTCGTTCAGGCCCGGATCGCGGCGGTCGACGCCGATGCGGGTATGGTCCGGCTCGCGGGCGGGACGGCACTGCCGTACGACCAGCTCGTCGTCGCCACGGGGGCGGAGCCCCGCCCGGACCAGACGCCTGGCATGGCGGACGAGCAATGGCGCCGCAGCGTGTTCGATTTCTTCACCCTCGACGGCGCCACCGCCCTGCGCGACCGGTTGCGCACCTGGCAGGGCGGCCGGCTGGTCGTCCACCTCACCGAGATGCCGATCAAGTGTCCGGTCGCGCCCCTGGAGTTCGCGTTCCTCGCCGACGCCTTCCTCGACCGGACCGGCCTGCGAGGGCGGACGGACCTCACGTACGTCACGCCGCTGGACGGGGCGTTCACCAAGCCGGCGGCCTCAGCCCGCCTCGGCGGCATGCTCGACGCCCGCGGGATCGCCCAGGAGCCCGACTTCGTCGTCGAGCGGATCGACGGTCGCGAGGACGGGGACGGCGGCGTCCTCGTGTCGATGGACGAGCGCGAGATCCCCTTCGACCTGCTCGTCACGGTGCCGCTCACCATGGGCGCCGAATTCGTGGCCGACTCCGGGCTCGGGGACGAGCTGAACTACGTCCCCGTCGACAAGCACACCCTGCTCTCCCGCGCCCACGACAACGTCTTCGCGATCGGCGACGCCACGGACATCCCGACGTCCAAGGCGGGGTCGGTCGCCCACTTCTCGGTCGAGCTGTTCGCCGACAACGTCGTCGAGCACGTCCACGGCCGGCCCATGACCAAGGCGTTCGACGGTCACGCCAGCTGCTTCGTCGAGTCCGGCCACGGCAAGGGACTGCTCATCGACTTCAACTACGACACCCAGCCGCTGCCCGGCGCCTACCCGATCCCGGGGATCGGGCCGCTGCGGCTGCTCGGCGAGACCCGGCTCAACCACTGGGGGAAGCTCGCGTTCCGCTGGGTGTACTGGAACGTTCTGCTGCCCGGCCGGCCGATGCCGGTCCCGACGCTCATGTCGATGGCGGGGAAACAGCCGGAGGAGAGGGCGATGGCCGAGGTGGCCGCCGCCGGGCAACGGGCCGCCTGAGCGGCCGGAAGGAAGGACGACATGCCTGTCACCGAGTTGGCCGGCCGCCGGGTGCACGTCGACGACGAGGGGTTCCTCACCGAGTACGGCGAGTGGGACGAGGAGCTGGGGCGGGAGCTCGCCCGGCAGATCGGCATCGACATGACCGAGGACCACTGGCAGGTCGTCCGCTTCCTGCGCGACGACTATCAGGTCAAGGGTGAGACCGCCACGAGCCGTCGGGTCCAGGCGGTCGGCGGGTTCCCCGTCAAGCAGCAATTCACGCTGTTCCCGAAGAAGCCGGCGAAGAAGATGGCCTACGTAGCGGGCCTGCCCAAGCCGCACGGCTGCGTCTGAACGGAGACCACCATGACCGTCATCGACCCCGGGATCGAGACCGACGTCCGCCCCGACACCGAGCCGCGTCCGGGGATCGTCCCGAACTTCGACGACGACGCCGAGGGCCGGAGGATGGCCATCATCTGTTCCAAGGGCAACCTCGACATGGCCTACCCGGGGTTGGTGCTGGCCAACGCGGCGCTCGGTGAGGGCGTCGAGGCGCACCTGTTCTTCACTTTCTGGGGCTTCGACATGATCACCAAGTCCCGGATGCACCACCTGGAGTTCAGCCCGGTCGGCAACACCGCCATGCATCTGCCGATCGGCGACCGTCACCTGCCGCAGGCGCTCGCGCCCGTCCCCGGGATGACGTCGATGGCGACCCGCCGGCTCAAGAAGCAGATCGCCGACCTCGGGGTGCCCGAGGTGCCGGAGTTCCTCGACCAGATCGTGGCGGCGGGCGGGCACCTGTGGGCCTGCCGGATGTCGGCCGACATGAACCACCTCACCATGGCCGATCTGCGCGAAGACGTCGAGGGCATCATCAGCGCGGCCGACTTCATCGAGAAGACCGCGGACGCTCAGCTGCTGTTCATCTGAGCGTTTGACCTGAGCAGCGGCGCGCTCACTCCCCGGTGGCGCCGTCGATCAGCTCCCGGACGACGTCGAGGTGCCCCGCGTGCCGGGCGTACTCCTCCAGCACGTGACAGAGGATCCACCCCAGAGTCGGCGCCTCGGCGGTGTCCTGGAACCGACCGCCCAGCCGGGCCGCGTCCCCGAACCGGGCGGCTGACGCGATCTCCCGGGTGCGCCGGCCGCCGGCGTGCAGGGCGGTGAGCAGGCCGTCCAGGTTGGTGCCGGGAGCCACGTGCCACCTCTTGCCCGGGGCCCCGTGAGGCCCGCCGTCCCCCCACGGTGACGGGACGTCCTCGGCGGCGTAGCCCCACACCAGCCAGCGCCGCTCCATGAACACCAGGTGCTGCAGCAGCTCCAGGGGACTCCAGCCCGACGGCAGCCGGCTCGCCCGCAGGTCCGCCTCCGACAGCCCGGTCAGCTTGCGCTCCACCGCGTCCCGGTAGCGGTCGAGGTAGGCGAGCAGCAGCTGCGTCGGGTCCGTCAGCCGCAGGTCCGGCTGGCTGGTGTCGCGCATGGTCGTCCTTTCCGTCGAGCCGTGGCGCCGGGGCGTCCGCACGCCACCCGAGGGGCCCGGCTTGTGGTCACCGGGCCCGACCCTGGACCATGGCCAGCAGGAACACACCGTCCAGACCGACCGGTCCGGGCGCCGGGCGACCCTCGGCCGCCGGGCCGCACCCCGGGGAGACCACATGGTGGTGGCTCGTGGCGGCGACGTGACCGGCCTCGTGCGCCGGGCGACGTGGCCGGGGGAGCCGCGCGTGGCCACGCTCACCCTGGCCTCGCCGGGCAACCGCAACGCCCTGTCCCGGGCCCTCGTCGAGCACCTCGTCGCGGGGCTGGAGGCCGTCGCCGCGGACGACGAGGTGCTCGCCGTCGCCCTGCTGGCCGATGGTCCGGCGTTCTGCGCCGGGGCTGACCTCGCCGAGGCGCTCGCCGAGGGCATGGCCGCCGGGTCCCGACGGCTCGTCGGCCTGCTCCGCGCCGTCGTGGCGTGCCCCAAGCCCGTCATCGCCGTCGTGGACGGACACGTCCGGGCCGGCGGCACCGGGCTCGTCGCGGCCTGCGACGTGGCGCTCTGCCGCGATTCGGTGACATTCGCGTTCACCGAGGTCCGCCTGTCGCTGGCGCCGGCCGTGGTGTCCCTCACCGTCCTGCCCCGGCTCACCGACCGGGGGGCGGCCCTCGCCCTGCTCGGCGGCGAGCCGTTCGACGGGGTCGAGGCCGAGCGCCTCGGCCTGGTCACCCGGGCCGTGGCGCGCGCTGACCTCACGGCCACCGCCGCCGAGGTCCTCGCCACCCTGTGCCGAGGCACCCCGCAGGGGCTCGCCGAGACCAAGCGCCTGCTCACCGCCGCCCTGCTCGACCGCATCGACCTGCACGGCGAGGCGGCGGCCCGCACATCCGCGGACCTCTTCGCCTCCGAACCGGCCCGGCACGCGATCCGTGCCGTGCTGCACCGTCCCGCCACCCCCACCCC